>Ga0210377_10000806_pt1 | contig 29716 bp, 31 predicted proteins | sample PLM4_65_b1redo_FD_155480 | JGI IMG/M metagenome (GOLD analysis project Ga0210377, IMG submission 155480) | Groundwater sediment microbial communities from an aquifer in East River, Colorado, USA - PLM4_65_b1 redo | ecosystem: Environmental > Terrestrial > Soil > Riparian zone | place: USA: East...
CTATGCGCTTCTTACGCAGTTGTGTGAGGAAAGCAAAACTATTTTGTTTTACAGCAGTGACGATGATGAATTGATCGGTTTGTGCAACAGGGTTTTGGTGGTGCATGATGGCATGATCTGCACGGAGTTATCTGGAAAAACTTTGACAAGGGAAAATTTGATCTCTGCCAGTCTGGGCGTTTCCGACGGAGGTGTGGAATGAAACGTTCCAGGTGGGATGTTTTAATGTCGCGTTACCCGGCCTTGTTTGCATTGATCCTGTTTGTATTGTCCATCATCATTAACTTTATCCTGCAACCGAACATGTTTGCAAAGGAAACACTGAACAGTAACATGCGCGTTTTCCTGCCGATCATCCTGATGTCTGTGGGACAGGCGATCGTGATTCTCGGCGGAGGCATCGATATTTCGGTCGGCAGCATCGTTTCGATCGTGAACACGGTGCTGGCAACGCGCGTTGGGCTGGATGGGTCACCCGAGAAGATGTGGCAGTTTGTATTTGTGTCCTTGTTCGCCGGTTTAATGGCCGGCGCGATCAACGGCTTTTTTATTGCCTACCTGCGCCTGCAACCCATCATCACCACCTACGCCACCAGTTTTCTTTATGCCGGATTTGCGCTCTTCATTTTGCCGAATCCCGGCGGTGGTATTCCAGCAACAATCGCCGCACTTTATCGGGATACAAAACCGCTTGGTTTACCCCTTGCCTTTTATGTCATTGCAATTATTCTATCGATCTGGTTGTACATAAGCTCAACGCGTTACGGAAAATTTCTTTTTGCGGTGGGTGGCAAACCTGAGGCCGCCTATGAGACCGCTGTGCCAGTGACCTTGATGCAGTTCAGTACTTATGTGATCTCCGGTTTTATGGCGGCGCTTTCAGGCATTGCGATTACGATGTTAAGCGGATCGGGTAACGCCGAAATTGGCGGCTCCATGACCTTGAATTCGATCACGGCAGTGGTCATCGGCGGGAATGCCATGAGCGGCGGGATCGGTGGCGTGGCCGGTCCGGTCATGGGCGCGATCACCCTGGGTGTCATTCAAAACATCATCTCATTCGCCCACATCGATACCTGGTGGGAAACACTGGTTAAAGCAACGATCATTGTTGTGGCATTGGCCGCACCCGGCGCGATCAGCCTGATCAGAAGGAGGAGATCATGAAGCGGATTTCCATCTCTCCCCCGGTTGCCGCGCTCCTGCTTGCGGTCATATTATTCCTGTTATCCGGTTTATTGCCGAATGGCTATGGAAGTGATCTGGATGTTGCCAGGGCGCAGGCGACGAATATTCTCCGTCTGTCTGTATTCCTGGGTGTGATCGCCGCCGGTCAGACCCTGGTCATCATCAGTGGCTCCGAAGGTATCGATCTTTCAGCAGGCTCTGTTGTAACGCTCACAGCCATCCTGACCTATGTCATCGTCAACGGACAGGATGATAAAGTTTTGCCGGCGTTGCTCGTCTCGCTTGCAGTTGGCGCATTAATCGGTTTATTGAACGGCGCAGGGGTCACGTTCCTGAAGATATCTCCCTTCGTGATGACGTTGGGCATGTCTGGTGTGGTCACCGGGGCGATTATCATTGCCAATCACGGAAATGTAAGTGGCAAAGTTGCACCGATCATGACTCGTCTCATTGCACGTCCCCTTTCGCCAGGCATCCCGATTCCCAATGCCATCATAATCTGGCTCCTCTTCGGTTTACTGATGTGGTTGTTATTGGAACGGTCATCCTTCGGCAAAAGCCTTTTTGCCATCGGTGTCAACCGTGTGACAGCCAAACTCTCCGGCGTCAACGTGACCGGGATGAACCTGGCAGCTTATTCCCTGGCGGGTGCACTTGCCGGGTTCGGTGGTTTCCTGGTGGTTGGAAACACTGGTGTGGTCATGATCCAACTCGGGCAGCCATTCCTGTTCCCCTCCATTGCGGCGGTGGCTGTTGGAGGGACGCTTCTCTCCGGAGGAAAAGGCAGTTACTGGGGCACCATGGCTGGCACGATCGTTTTGACGCTGATCACCAGCCTGCTGACCACCATGCAAATGCCCGATTCCGTCCGCCGCATGGTGCTGGGCGCGACATTATTGATTTTGATCTCCATCTACGGCCGCCAGCGATCTCTGCGGCAATAACCTTGGAAATAGGCGGGGTGCGTCCTCATCGCAACCCATCATGGCAACATTATGGCTTTCATCGCATCTCGCGTCGCAGTCTCTTCACACCAACGATGCACCCCGCTTATCTCACATAAAATCATATGTCATTGCGAGCGCACGTTGCGAAGCAATCTCCTGTTGCAGAGGGAAATCCCTTCAAGTAGCCTTTTCCACTTGATTGGGGATTGCCTCGTCGGGATGAACGCCCTCCTCGCAACACTTGCACCTGGCGCACACTCCCTGGCACCGCCCGCCAGGGCAGGTGTGACATGAAATTCAGAAAGGAGAATACCATGAGCAGGATGATAAAAGTTGGCATGGTGGGGACCGGCTTTGTGGGCGACCTTCACCACGCCGCGTTCAAGGGATGGGTGCACAACGCGGAAGTGGTTGCGGTTTCCAGCCCGAATAATGCGGCAAAGTTTGCACACGAACGCGATATTCCCAAGTCCTATGGCGATTATCGCGAAATGCTGAAGGATAGGGAAATTGATGTCATTGACATCGGCATTCCCAATGATCTGCACTGTCAGGTGGTTGTGGACGCGGCCAGGGCGGGGAAACATGTCATTATCGAGAAGCCGCTCTGCGTCACGCTGGAAGAGGCGGATGAGATGATCGAAGCCTGCAAAAAGGCCGGTGTCCTGTTGATGTATGCCGAGGAATTATTGTTTGCTCCCAAATATGTCCGTGCCAAAAAATTGATCGACGAAGGTGCAATTGGCGAGCCTTTCCTTGCCAAACAATCGGAGGAACATCCAGGTCCACACATGCCCTGGTTCTGGGATGTGAACCGCTCGGGCGGCGGTGTTCTTTTGGACATGGGTTGTCATTCGATTGAGTACACCCGTTGGGTGCTGGGCAAGCCGAAGGTCAAGAGCGTGACCGCTTTTATGGGAACGTATGTCCATCAGGCACGGACACAGGGCGAAGACCATTCCTATTCCATCATCGAATATGAAGGCAACAAGGTCGCGATGATCGAAAATAGTTGGGCGAAGGGCGGTGGCGTGGATGATCGTTGCGAGATCTATGGTAATAAAGGTCACACGCGTGCCGATCTTTTGCGCGGCAGTTCCTTGCTCACTTATAGTGAAGAGGGGTATGGCTACGCCGTTGAAAAGGCTGGCGTGACCAAAGGTTATACCTTCACCATGTTCGAAGAGACCTGGAACTATGGCTTCCCGCAGGAAATGCAGCATTTCGTCAATTGCGTGCTTGGAAAAGAGACCTGCATGGAAACAGGCGAAGATGGCCGCGAAGTATTGAAGATCATGTACGCCGCCTATCAATCGGCTGGTGAGGGACGCAGGATCGAATTCCCGTATAATCCGCCGAAAGTAAAAAAGCCGATTGATCTGTGGAAGAAGTAATCTGGAGTCCAACGTCTCCTGACGTTGAGACGTTGAATTCCAAAATCTGGAGATTTTGGAGTCCATAGTATGTTATTGAATAGTAAAACCATCACCTACGAACAACTTGCCAAAGTAATCGACCATTCTCTTTTGCGTCCCGAACTAACAGAAGCCGATATGCTCGCGGGTTGTGAACTCGCCGCACGTTATCACGTTGCAACGGTATGCGTCAAACCCTGTCATGTCACACTCGCGAAAGAAGCGCTCAAGGATTCGGATGTCATTGTCAGCACGGTCGTTGGCTTTCCACATGGGAGCAATCTCACCGGGATCAAAGTGGCCGAGGCGCAACAAGCCATGGATGAAGGCGCGCTCGAACTCGATATGGTTTTGAATATCGGGCAACTTCGTTCGGGTAAATATGATTATGTGCGTGAGGATATCAAAGCGGTGTGTGACACCGCTCATGCCCGCGGTGTGAAAGTCAAGGTTATTTTTGAAAATGCGTATCTCACCGATGAGGAAAAAGTCACGGCCTGTAAACTGAGCGAAGCCGCAGGTGCGGATTGGGTCAAGACCTCCACTGGCTTCGCACCCAGCGGCGCGACCCTCGAGGACCTACGCCTTATGCGCGCCAACGTCAGTGAAAAAGTGAGTGTCAAAGCCGCGGGTGGGGTCCGCACTCTCCCGGCGCTTTTGGATGTGATTGATGCAGGCGCAAATCGTTGCGGCGCGACAGCAACCGCGACCATTCTCGATGACTTCAAGCGGATGAAGGAAGGTACGCCTCTCGCGTCGTCCAAACCTGATTCTGCTTCCGGAACATATTAGCCACCCGAAGGGAACACCATCATGACCAAACAACTCACCAAACAAACCATCGGAGTCGGCGTGGCAGGAACAGGCTTCATCGGACCCGCACACGTGGAAGGATTGCGACGCAACGGCATCCAGGTATTGGGTCTTGCAGAGAACACAAAAGAGAAGGCGCAGCAGAAAGCCGCTGAACTTGGCATCCCGCGCATCTTTGGTTCACTGGATGAAATGCTGGCTGATCCTGATATTGACGTGGTGCATCTTGCAACACCGAACCATCTACATCATCCACATGCCAAAGCCGCGTTGCTGGCCGGCAAACATGTTATTTGTGAAAAACCGCTGGCTATGACATCCAAAGAATCTGGTGAACTTGTCCAACTCGCGGTAGAGAAGAAACTCGTCAACGCGATCAATTTCAATATCCGTATGTACCCGCTTGCGCAACAAGCGCGCAGCATGGTGCAGAGCGGCGAATTAGGCGATCTCTTTGTCTTGCAGGGTTCTTATTTGCAGGACTGGCTGCTCTTCCCCACCGATTGGAACTGGCGACTCGAACCCAACCTGGGCGGCACACTGCGCGCCGTTGGCGATATTGGCTCCCACTGGCTCGACCTGTTGACTTTCATTACAGGCCTGCATGTGGATGAAGTCTATGCTGACTTCAAGACGTTCCTTTCGATTCGCAAGAAACCCGCCAGGCCGCTTGAAACATTCACCGGAAAAATCCTCACTCCCGAAGATTACATGGACCAGCCGATCAATACCGAAGACTATGCCACCATCATCTTGCATTATGAAAACGGTGTGCGCGGCGTGCTCACGGTCTCACAGGTTTCCTCGGGTCGCAAGAACCGGCTCTTTTATGAGATAAATGGATCCAAATCCTCGTTGGTCTGGGATTCGGAAAAACCCAACGAGTTGTGGATCGGTCATAGAACAGCACCAAATCAAATCTTGATGAAAGACCCGTCGCTCTTATCCCCCGAAGCGCGCGCAGTCGCGTCTTATCCGGGTGGGCATAATGAGGGTTTCCCTGATACGTTCAAACAACTTTATTCCAAGGTCTATAACTATATTCTGGCTGGCGATTTCACCAAGACGCCTGACTTTCCAACCTTTGCCGATGGTCATTATGAAATGCAGTTATGTGAAGCTATCGAGCGAAGCGCGCATGAGAAGGCCTGGGTCAAGGTTAAATAAACTTTATGTCATTCTAAGCATAGCGAAGAATCTCAACTACAGGTGGGACCCTTCGCTACCGCTCAGGGTGACAAAGTATATAGGAGGCAGAAATGAAACTCGGATTCTATACGGCTGCATTACCAGGAAATACACTCGAACAAGCCGTCAGGTGGGGCGCAGAAAGTGGCTTTCAAGCCATTGAGATCGCCTGCTGGCCATTCGAAAAAGCCGCCCGCCGTTACGCGGGCGTGAATCACATTGACGTCGCCACGTTGGATAAATCTAAGGCGAAGGAAATACGCAAGATGCTGGATGGCTACAACCTGCCAATCTCCTCGCTGGGATATTATCCGAATCCTCTTCATCCGGAAGCGGACCATCGCGAAAAGGTCATTGCCCATCTGAAAAAGGTGATCGAAGGGGCGGAAATGCTGGAAGTGCCTGTGGTGGGAACCTTCATTGGCAAGGATAAAAACAAGACGGTGCCGCAAAATTTGGAAGACTATTCCAGGATCTGGCCGCCGATTGTGAAGTTCGCGAAGGAACACGGCGTGAAGATCGGCATCGAAAACTGCCCGATGATCTTCTCCTACGATGAATGGCCTGGAGGCGATAACCTCGCCAGTACACCCGCCATCTGGCGTAAGATGTGGGAGATCATCCCGGATGACAACTTCGGATTGATTCTCGATCCGTCACATCTCATCCTCCAAATGATCGATTACGAACGTGTGATTCGTGAATTTGCTAGCAAGCTCTTCCAGGTCCACGCAAAGGATTTGCACATCGACCGCGAAGGCTTGTACAACAATGGCGTGCTTTCACAGGGCATGGGCTGGCAGGTCCCGAGGATCCCCGGTCTCGGTGATGTGGACTGGCAGAAATTCTTCGCCGCTTTGACCGCTGCACGTTACGATTACGTGGTCAGCATCGAGCATGAAGACCGCGTCTTCGAAGGTGATGAAGAACTGGTCAAGCGCGGGTTCTATCTTTCGCGTGATGTGCTCAAGCCATATATTCATTAGGTAATTGCGAGTTTTTTCAGTTCCTGCTCACCCCTCTCCAATTTATTGGAAAGGGGTGAATTTATCAAAAGGTGCTTCATGAAAAAATACATCGGTTGTGATCTTGGCGGGACCAATCTGCGCGCGGCAATTGTCGACGTGGAAAATGGTGCTGTCCTGCATCAGATGAGCATTCCCACACTGGCGCGTGAAGGCCATGATGCGGTGATGAAGCGCATGGCTGATCTGTTTCTGCAAGTGATCGGATCTGCTGGAATGATCAGGGATGATATCGGTGGGATCGGAATTGGTGTGCCCGGTGTGTTGGATCTGGAAAAAGGGGAGGTTCTTTTTCTGCCCAACCTGCCTGGCACCTGGCCCCATGTTCCATTGAGAGATACCATTAAAAATCTGACTGGCTTGTCCACAGTCCTGCTCAATGATGTCCGTTCAATCACCAATGGCGAATGGCGTTTTGGGGCGGGTAATGGTGCGGATACAGTGGCTGTCTTTGCAATTGGCACGGGTATCGGTGGTGGATTGGTCCTCAATGGTCAACTGCATCTTGGTATCGGCGGGACGGGTGGCGAGCTCGGTCATACCACGATCGACTTCAACGGTCCACGTTGTGGTTGTGGAAATTATGGCTGTCTTGAAGCGTATGCTTCGGGTCCCGCCATTGCGGCAATGGGCATGAAGGCAGTGGCGCAGGGACTGACCACGCGCATCAGTGAAATGTGCGAATACGATCTGAATCGCATTACACCGAAATTGATCGCAAAAGCCGCGCAGGAGGGCGATGAGGTTGCAAAAGACATTTTCGAAAAAGCAGGCTTTTATCTTGGCATTGCCGCGGCAAATATTTGCGTAGCCGTGGGGCCGCGTCGCATCATCATCGCTGGTGGTGTTTCGCAGGCGGGTGACCTTTTGCTTGATCCCATTCGCCGCACATTGCGCGAGCGGATTCATGTTATGCCTGTCGAACAGGTGGAAGTTGTCCCATCGCAATTGGGCGATAATGCAGGTGTTATTGGCGTGGCTTGCTGGGCTGCGAATACATTATGAATCCATACATTTCGGATATCCTTGCCCAACCCTCCGCTCTGCGTGATGCGCTGGCTAATTACTCGCCTCAAATTATGGATGGCATTCATGCGCGCCTGCAACGCGGCGATTTTGACCGTGTCATTATTACAGGCATGGGTTCTTCCTACAATGCGTCGTACCCTGCATTCATCCAACTTTGCACACAGTCGGTACCTGTTCAATACGTCAACGCCTCTGAATTATTGCATTCTTTAAATGGGATGATCGGGACTCGCTCCCTGCTTTGGATGAGTTCTCAATCCGGGCGAAGTGCCGAACTGGTTCATCTTCTTGATCGCATCCGGACTCAAGCCCCGGCCTGCTTGCTGGCATCCGTCAACGATATCTCCAGCCCCATGGCTTCGCGTGCTGACGTTTGTCTGCCCGTTCACGCGGGAGAGGAAGCCACGGTAAGCACCAAGACATATATTAATATGCTTGCCACCAATCTGCTGGCGGCGATTCACTTAAGTGGGGAAGATATTGAGTCAGCGATTCGCGAAATGCGCAACGCAGCAGATGCAATGGAATCCTATCTTGCCGATTGGCAGGAAAGGGTGCGGGAGCTCGATTCGCTCCTCGGTGATTTCAGCCAACTTTTTATTCTTGGGCGCGGATCATCCATGAGCGCGGTTTGGAATGGCTCTCTGATCAACAAGGAAGCCGCGAAATGTGCATTCGAAGGCATACACGCGGCGGACTTTCGTCATGGCCCGCTGGAGCTGGTTTCGCCTGAATTTACCGCGTTGATCTTTGCGGGCACTAATCAAGCAAGAGATTTGAATCGTGATCTTGCATTGGAAATTCTATCTCACGGCGGGCGCGTCATATGGATGGATACCGTCTCTGATCCGGATATCACAACTTATCTGTTACCCCGGGCCAGTGATCTGGCGCGCCCTCTCGTCGAAATCATTCCGCTTCAAATGCTGACGCTGGTGATGGCCAACCGCAAAGGCTTGCAGGCCGGACAATTCCGTTATGTTGGCAAAGTGACTACTCGTGAATAGTCTGGTGTTTCGAATTTTCGCATAACGCCGCATGACTGGGCAGGGAGTGAAGAGATTCGGTCCGCGAATATGGCAGTCCGAAGATCATGATGGGGTAAAGAGGGACCCTTCCATTCTATTCATTCAAATTGATCAGCCTCATTTTCATGGCGGCAAGCACAGCTTGCGCGCGATTGGGCTGCTTCATTTTCTCAAGAATGTTTTTTGCGTGACTCCGAACTGTTTCTTCGCTTACGCTTAGTTGACCTGCGATCTGTTTATACGTGTTTGGCGTTGTCATCCATTCGAGCACTTCAAGTTCACGCGGGGTCAATGAAACCGACTGCGAATGTTGTGGCTGCATGCGGGCGAGAACTTTTTTCATCACATCAGGATGAAGATACGCTTCACCATGAACAACTGCATGGATTGCGCGAACCAGTTCCCCGGGTTCGATGTTTTTCAGTACGTATCCCTCAATCCCCGCGGCGACAAGATCATACACCCGGTCATCCACTTCCGTGCCGGTCAGCATCATGATCTTTATTTTTGGATTGGATTTGCGCAACGCGATCGCCATCTCCTGCCCATCCATTTCAGGCATGACCAGATCGACGAGCACGATATCTGGATTGAGACTCTTCGCCGCTTCCAAACCAGTGCGACCATTTTCCGCCTCACCTACGACCTCGAAGTCTGGTTCCAGACGAAGGACCATTACCAGCCCTTTGCGGACCACGGCGTGATCGTCCACGATGAGCATACGGATGGGATCAGGCATTGTGATGATATCCTTTGATCGGGAGTCCGATCATGATGCGCGTCCCTGCATTTGGCTTGCTGAAGATCTCACAATCTCCACCCATTGCGATTGCCCGTTCTCGTATGCCATGCAGACCAAAATGCTCACGGTTGAGACTGCGCGACAATGCAACAGATGGATCGAATCCGCGGCCCTCATCTGTGATGCTGATATGCACCTGATCCTCGTTGACATTCAGACAAAATCGCGCAGATTGAGCGCCCGAGTGTCGCGCGGAGTTGGCTAATCCTTCCTGGGCCATGCGATAGATCGTGCGTCGTAACCCGGCGGATAAACTGTTGAAATCACCGTTGTTGTTGAAAATGACACTAAATGTACGCGGGCGGCAGCAACTGCTAATGTAGTTTGTGAGATCCGCCATGAACAGCTCAATTGTCAACGCGGAAGGCCACAGGTCAAAGATGGAGCGGCGGACCTCGTCATGCGCGCTATTGGCTAATGTGCGCAATTCGATCAATTCGTTCCTGACATCGTCCGCTTTTTGGGGAAGCATCGTGATGCAGGCGTCAAGGCTGTAGACGATGCCAAAGAGTGATTGTGCAACCGTGTCATGAATATCGCGTGCAATGCGATTACGCTCGGTCTCGACAGCCAGGCGTCGGGCGCGGTCAATGCACATTATAGTGGTACCCAGCGCGAGCGCGGCCTGATTCGCAACAGTCATAAGCGTGTTCTCGCGCTCATTGGTAATTCCGTTTTCAGCATCCAGGGAAACCATTAAGAGTCCAACAGGATATTCACGCAGATAGAGTGGAAGGACAAGCCACTGGTTTTGCCCCAGCCAGCAGTTGAGGTCTGAATTTTGAATGAGGGTCCCCTTATTTGTTGCAAAAATATGCCGATTGAGAAGGGCCTTGACCACTTCACCGTTTTCAGATTTGAGCGGTAAAGGTTCTACGGTTGGAAACGATTCTTCCCTGGGGTATACAAGCCAGCCGCCCAATTCTTCGCGTGCGGGGTCAACCAATGCGACAACGGCTTTGGAAAAACCTAGATCGGTCGTGACCGCACCGAGCACACGTTCCTGAACAGTGATGAGATCGGGCGCGGCTTGCAACAACACGGTGAGATCGTGAATGATCTCCAGCTGGCGATGAGCAATTGCAAGATTTTCATGTTTCTGTGCAAGTTCATCGCGGGCGTTTGATAATTCTTCGCGTGCCTGATTGATGGCTTTGATAAGCGTCGATGGATACGCAAAGAGGATTGGAATTAACCAAATGCCCGCAAGTTGAGTGATCAAAACGACGCTATCTGATGGTGAGACGGTCTGTGTGCCGAGTTGACCCCCGAGCAAATACAACGGCGTAAATATTGCGGATACGATGAGCGCACCCTGTGTCTGAAAGAAAAATGCTCCCGCCAATAATGGGCTGAGAGCATAAAGATAGTAAGGGCTGTGCGTGCCGCCGCTGAACGCAAGTATGACCGCTGAAAACAGCAGGTCAATTCCCATCCCAAAAGGGTGATCCAGGACAAATTGATTAAGCCGACGATTGAAAACTGAAATGATTAAATTGGCAAGAATAGCTGTCGAAAACACGATCCATGGGGATATAAAATGTTCGTTATCATATTTCAACATTAATAACGCAGGGATCAATGACGCCCAGCGAAAAGCCACTAATAATGGAAAAACACGGCTGGGATGGAAGAATGTCACTAGTTTTGCGAACATAAACGTTGTAAGATGATTATATCCGAATCACCCGCGCGGGGGAGGCAAATCCCCCTGCGTGCGGGATGGTTATGCAAGTCTCAAATTGTTATGATACGATGAGTCGAAGGAGGTTCGCTATGGATGTAATCAAGGAAGATCAGGTTCTCGATTGCTCAGGAATGCTTTGTCCGATGCCTGTTGTGAAGACGTCGAAGGCGATCAAAACGATGGAAATTGGGCAGATCTTGAAGATGGTTGCCACAGATCCGGGCGCACCGCCCGATATGGAAGCCTGGAGCCGACAGACGGGGAATGAACTTCTTCGTTCCATGCAGGAAGATGGCAAGTTTGTGTTCTACATTCGTCGTGCAAAGTAATCATTCAATCTAAACAAACTGGAGGTGCTCGATGTCAAAATCCGATCCGAATGCTCCCAGGCGCCTGGCCCTCATTGCCAGCAAAGGGACTCTTGACTGGGCGTATCCCCCGTTCATTTTGGCCAGCGCGGCTGGTGCAATGGGCTGGGAGGTAGGCATTTTCTTTACCTTTTACGGCCTGACCCTTCTCAAACCGCAGCTTACTGCGGCAGTTACACCGATAGGGAATCCTGCCATGCCAATGAAAATGCCTTTTGGCCCTGAGGGGTTCCAGAGTATCAATTGGCCGATTCCACAACTTATTATGACCAACGTACCCGGTTTCAATGCTCTGGCTACAACCTTGATGAAGCAGACCTTCGAGAACAAGGGCGTCGCGTCCATTGAGGAACTGCGCCAGATGTGCGTGGAAATGGACGTGCGCATGATTGGCTGTCAGATGACGATGGATGTCTTCGGCTTCAAGCGCGAGGACTTTATCAAGGAATGTGAGATCGGCGGGGCGGCAACGTTCCTTGAATATGCCGCGGATGCGGACGTACAGTTATTTATCTAAGAGGCGGTTATATGTCAACCCTATCAATTGAGACTGACAACACACAAAGTGTATCTCTAATGAAAGTCAGGGGCCGCGTCGATTCGGACAGTGCTCCTGAACTTGATAACGCGCTATCAAAGCTCCTGAATGACAACAGAAACAAAATTGTTCTAAACCTGCAAAGTGTGGATTTTCTTTCTTCTGCCGGGTTACGGGCGATGGTCAAGGCGCTCAAAGGTGCTCAAAAATCTGGCGGGGATGTCCGTCTGGCATCAGTTTCAGAACCGATTGAAGTGATCCTACGGACTGTGGGCATGATGCAGATGTTCAAGATGCATCCGTCTGATCAGGAAGCAATGGCAAGTTTCTAAATATTGCCTGGGAGGGCACTTATGTGGAAAACGAATGACCCTGACACCAAGAAGATTTTATACGTTCAGACGCATGGGGAAAAAGATCCTGAACGCACAGCAACTCCGTTCTTTCTTGCCACGGCAGGAGCGGCCATGGACAATGAAGTGTGTATCTATTTCACGATGAATGGACCTCAATGTCTGGCAAAAGGCAATGGCGACAAGATCACTATTCCACGCAAGGGTGGCAATGGAAAGGAATTAAAGTATTTTATTGATCAGGCACTGGAAATGGGTGTGCGTCTGTTTGTCTGCCAGCCCTCACTCGATTTGCATGGTTACACCATGGACGATATGATCGAAGGCGTCGAGATGATTGGCGGCGCGGCATTTAACGACATGGCCGTCCGTGCCGACGCGGTAATCGCGTTCTAGGTTTTGAACCGCCAAGACCGCGAAGAGCGCAAAGATTTTTAAAAGGTTTTCTTTGCGTACTTAACGTGCTTTGCGGTTAATTTCATCAGGAGGCACAATGCCTACCACATTAGAAAACTGGAATCCAGGCAAGGCTGAAAATCGTCACCCGGAGGCAACGTACGAGGAAAAGGAACGTCTTTTTCTCGAAGTCAAAAACGACGTGCGTTACGAAGACTTCCTTTATGGATGTTATGAGTGCGGCATTTGTGTGTCAGCCTGCCCCTCTGCGCGCTTCTATGATTTCAGCCCGCGCGTCATTGCACAGGCAATCGCGCGCGAAGATGTCGAGCGTGTCTACGACATTATTACCGAGGATATTTGGAACTGTGCGCAGTGCTTCTCGTGTGTACGTTGTCCGCGGCAGAATAATCCTGGGGGCCTGGTCACTATACTGCGCGAAGTCTCCCTCAAAAACGGATTACAAGAATCAAAGGATGCCTTGCAGGGTTACAGCCGCGTGATCTACAAGGTCATGCTCAAAGGCAACCAGGTCTCGCCTGATATGCTCCAGCCTGACTTCTTCCCCGATTGGGGTCCCTGGGTTCAGAACTTCTCTCAAAATATGCACGTATGGCGCAAAGCCATTCCCATGGATTCGATCCGCGGACTGACGGATGTCGCCTGGCGCACAGACCGTAAAACGCTACTCGAGCTTTATACCATTTGGTTTGAGTCAGGCAACATGGATATCATCAAGGAACTGGATGAGAGTTTATACGACCTGTTGACTGAAGTCATGCAGGAAGAATTGGAAGAAGGATAAGGGGAAAGGATGAATTATGAAGGATGAAAGACGAAAGAAATCGCTTCATTCTGACCTTGAGCCTGATTCTGTATTATAGGTATTTTCTGCGTAACAGGCGTTCTCAAACACCGCTAACGCCAGAGAGCGTCTTCTACGCCCAAGTGAATGGAGACTTGCCATGACTGAAAACTTAACCACTGTTGAACAGATCCTGGAACGAAAATCCCATCCTGTCGTTCGCGATGCATCCGTCGCGCCGACCGATGACATGCACGAACTATTGCATGAACTCGAAGCGAAGGGCGAGATCATCCTTCAAAAGGTGCCAGAGCCTTACGTCGAATTTACGACTAAATACGGGCGCATGAAAAAGATACCGATTGAACACACCTGGCATCATAAATCCTGCGGGCACTGCGGACACATCCCTGGCTATGCATCGTCCATTCTCTGGCTTCACCGCCAATTCAATCTGGATTATCACGATCCCACAGACCAAACCTCCTGCACTGGCTGGAACTATTACGCCTCCGGCGCGTCCAACGCGGTTGGGCAAGCCGCAGTCATGTCACGCAACTTCGCTGCCGCGTATGAAACAGGATATTTCCCCATGATTCATTGCGGCACCAGCTTCGGACATTACAAGGAAATCCGCGAACAGCTTGTGCATCACAAGGATTTACGCGACGAAGTCCGACGCATTCTCGACAAAATGGGCAAACCGCTTGTCATCCCGGAAGAGATCGTGCATTACAGTGAGTGGGTCTACGCCATGCGCGATAGATTCGCCGAACGCCAACTCGTGGATATGAGTCCCATCACGGCAACCGTGCATCCAGCCTGTCATTACTACAAGATCGTCGCTGAAGACGCCATCTACGATCCCGAAATATACGGCGGACAACGCACCGCGGTTGTCACTGCTTTACTTGAAAAACTTGGCGTCAACGTCGCAGATTACTCCACCTGGTTCGATTGCTGTGGATTTGGTTTCCGACATGTGCTTGTACAACGCGACTTCACCCGTTCCTTTGCAGTACTCCGCAAAATTGAAACAATGAAAAACGAAGTCAATCCCGATCTAACGGTGACACATGATACGGGTTGTGTGACCACACTCGACAAGAGTCAGTTCGCCGCGAAGGCGCATGACCGTAACGTTGGCATCCCCGTATTGTCCGACGCTCAAGTCGCCGCGCTGGCGATGGGAGCGCATCCTTTCCGCGTTGTCCAATTCCACTGGCACTCCACTGACTGGCGTCCGTTTTTGGAGAAACTCGGAATTAACTGGCAGAAATATTGGGATGAATTCCAGGACGACCTGGACCAAATTCGCGCAGGCACAAAGTCTGGTATCACCTGGCAGGATGCGGATCAACCAATCAATTTGACTGCGTAGAGTAGTAATCCGTTGGTCGAGTAGCCCCGTATTTGTCGGGGCGTATCGGGACCAACTGCAACAAGTAAATAAAATATTTCTTGAAAGGTGGTGGTCTCGATACGTTCCTCGCTATCGCTTGGAACTACTCGACCACCGAATACTTCGGAGGATTTCATGACATCTGGAAAAGTATTGATCATCGGCGGCGGACCATCAGGGCTTGAATCCGCGCGTTGTGTGGCTGAACTGGGCGGGGAAGTCATTCTCATCGAAAAGCGCGAACGTCTCGGCGGCACACCTGATCGCGAGAATTACGCCAAACTCACTCATCACTGGCGCGACGCGTCCGAAGCCATGGCTGAACTCGCCGCTGCGGTTACAAGCAACGCGAACGTGGAAGTGAAGTATCAAGCCGAAGTGAAGGGAATGTCTGGGGGCGCGGGGGATTTCACCGTCGAGATTGAAGCGGGCGGGAAGGCAGAGTCACTCAATGTAGGCGCGGTCATCGTCGCCACAGGCTTCCAGCATTTCGACCCGGGTCGGGCGACGCAATACTACAACTACTATTCGTTTCCCGATGTCATCACGCTTACCGATTTGGAAAAGATGTTGAAGGAACACAACGTGGTGCGCCCGTCGAATGGCGAAGCGCCGAAGAAGATTGCGTTCATTCAATGTGTTGGCTCACGTGATCGGCAAATCGGAAATGAGTATTGTTCAAAAGTTTGCTGCGGCATCGCCAGCAAACAAGCCATCGAACTGCGCGAGCAACTTCCCGACTCAAAAGTTTTCATCTTCTACATTGACATGCGCATGTACGGCTATTGGGAAAATGAAATCTACTGGCCCGCGCAGGAAAAATATAAAGTCAATTATATAAAGGGTGTCATCAGTGAAGTGCTCAAAAAAGGTGATCAACTTCTTGTGCGTGGCGAAGATACAACCATGTCCCGCCCGATGGAAGTGACCATGGATATGGTCGTGCTTTCGGTCGGCATGGAGCCAAGCGCAGGCACGCGCGCCATATCGCAACTGCTTGGCATCCAGCAAAACAAATATGGCTTCATCGAAGCGGGTGGCGCTTCAGGTTTGGATCCTGTTGCGACATCGAAAGATGGAATCTTCGTTGCGGGAGCCGCATCTGGTCCTGCTGATCTGGATGATTCAATTTCACAAGCTGGTCTTGCCGCGGCGCGCGCGGTTGCATCCGTTCGCAAAGTGATGGCATAAGGCGGGATGCCATCCCGCCCCACGAAATAAGATGACATTACCTCAGCGACAGAGTCACATCGTCAAACAAAAAACGGGACCTGATGACCCCGTATTGCAAGAGACGTTGCAGGAGGCGCTCACGCATGTTTCTTCAGACGATGTGATTGCAATTGCGGATGAATTGGCGGAACGACACACTCGCCTCTTTCTTAATCTGAAAGTTGATTCTGCTCAATGGGCTTCACCCTTCGCTGATATCGCTTCCGCTATCACGCACACGCGCGCAAATGCGAGAACCATAACAAATTATTTTGCTCAAGGCGACTACAATTTATTTGAGGATTTATTGCGTGGAGAATCGCCAACTCCAATACGCGTGGCAACCTTCGTTGAGAAGTTGAACGCGCTAGATACAAGACTTGCTTTGGAACTTGCCTCTGGACTTTTACACAACACATCTCCCAATGCCAACTGGCTGTGGACCCGCTGGCTCTGGGACCCAACCACTGGGACAGGCATTTTACCGTTACTCGCGGGCAGTACACATAATTTGCTCGCAGAAAATCTCGCAGATGGATATGCCCGCGTGGGCTCCGTCTCTGCCATGAGTATAAAGTTTGGAGAAGGCACAGGCCTGTGGACGGATGAGTTGATCAGTAATGAGAAACGAGCGCAGTTTGCCAACAGCGCATTTTTAGCATGTGCTTATTGCGTTTATCTTTACGGCACAACAAGTTGGAGATTAAGTCGCGAGTTCAACAATTTGTTGCCATCTCTACCCAATATGGCAAGGAAGTTGCTGGGATTGAAGAAGATAAAAGAAGAACCACCGATGGTCGAGTAGAGCGAGTGCTTTTCTCGCTCGTATCGAGACCATCAAGTAACTTGAAAACAAAAGATTACTTGAAACGTGGTGGTTTCGATACGTCCTTCGCAAAGAACACTCAGGACTACTCAACCACCGATTTATAAGGAGACCATAATTTATGGCTGGTCCAATCAAAGCGAAATATGTGGAAAAAGAACATGCCGTCGTAGACGGCGTGGATATTTCTGGTCACTGGAACCGCATGTTCGAGCAGCGGACGATCTTTGAGTACACGCCCGAACTGATTGAAAAGATTGCTTCATTCCCGGGGGCGGAATCTTTTGCGGATTGTTATCAGTGCGCCAAGTGCGTGCCCGTCTGCCCTGTGGATGTGGTCGGCAATTATGGACCGCGCAAACTTTATCGCTACGCCCAAACAGGTATGGACCTGACCGAAGCGCCTGAACTCTGGCTTTGCACCACCTGCGCCAATTGTCTGCGCGTGTGTCCCAAAGAAGTGAACATGGTCAAGATCATGCCCGCCGCGCGGGAGAATGCGATTCTCGAAGGCAAGTTTGTCCCGCCTGAGTTGCAGCAGGCATTCGAGAACACCGCCAAGTCCGGCAATCCACTCGGGCAACCGCAACGCAAACGCGACGCGTGGATCCAGAACGCGGGCGTGCCAATTCCGATCATCAAGGATTTGGGTCGTCCCGTTGACATCCTTTGGTATGTAGGCTCGTACCCTTCCTATCATCCACGCGGTATTGACGCGGCATCCGCCGCGGCGCGTATCTTCACCGCCCTCGGCATTGACTTCGCCATTCTCGGCAAGGAAGAAAAAGATGACGCTGACTCACAGCGTTTGGCTGGTGAGAAGGGTCTCTTTGAGATGATGGCCGAGTACAACATCGAAACCTTCAACAAGTATGAATGGAAGGAATTGGTCGTCACGGGTCCGCACGAACTCAACGCCTTCAAGAACGTGTATCCCAAATATGGCTTTGAGCGCCCCGTGATTCACTACACTACTTTCCTTGCGCGTTATCTTGATCAACTCAAGCCGTTGCTTAAGCATGAAGTAAATGTAAAAGTTACGTATCACGATCCCTGCTACCTCGGACGTCACAACGGCGAATACGAAGCCCCGCGCAAACTGCTTGAAGCCATCCCTGGTGTGGAGTTGGTCGAGATGGCGCGCAACCGCGAAAACGGATACTGCTGTGGCGGCGGTGGAGGCGGCATGTGGATGGACTCGTTTACCCAGAAGCACACCAAAATGCGTCTCTCCGAAAAACGTGCGATGGAAGCCGCATCCACAGGAGCAAATGTGCTGGCTGTGGCTTGTCCTTTCGAAGTCTCACGCTTCGAAGACGCGGTCAAGTCCACGGGTAATGAGCATGTAGGCGTGTTGGATATTTTGGAGTTGTTGGATAAGTCAATGCGTGGAGAGTAGTCAGATGGTCGAGTAGAGCGAATGTTCTTCTCGCTCGTATCGAGACCATCAAGTAACTTGAAAACAAAATATTTCTTGGAAAGTAGTGGTCTCGATACATTCCTCGCTGTCGCTCGGAACTACTCGACCACCGATGAAAAATATAATAGGAGATATATTTTCATGAACATAGTTGTCGCTATCAAACATATCCCCAGCATTGCCGATGACCTGCCTGTCAAAGGCAACAACGTGGATTTCGACTCGGTTGACTTCGTGCTCAACGAATTCGATGAGCAGTCCATTGAGCAGGCGGTGCTGGTGAAGGAAGCCGTCGGAGGGACGGTGACCGTTATCGGGGTGGATTTGATCGGGGAACTCGATGGTGTGTTACATCTTGCGTTGGCAAAAGGCGCGGATAAGGCGGTCAAGATCACTGCCGATGATCCGGGCGCGGACTCACACATGCAAGCCCAATGGCTGGCGGAGGCGATCAAGGGCATGTCCGCAGATATTATCTTCGCGGGAGTTCAGGCTTCAAACGACATCGACGGTCAGATCGGACCGATGATCGCCGCGTATCTCGATATGCCATATATCGGCGGAGTCAGTTCTGTGGAGGTAGCGGGCGATAAAGCAACTGTGAATAAAGAATTCGCTGGTGGTTTCGGTGCGAAGTACGCAGTCAGTTTGCCGATGGTGGTTGGTGTACAAGCGGCATCCAGGCCGCCACGTTATGCACCAATCAGCAAGGTGAGACAAATCGCGCAGACCGTGACAATTGAGAAAGTCGCACCTGCGGGTGAAGCCAGCGCAGGATTAACGATGAAGAAGATGGCTCCACCTGTGGTGACAGGTCACGCAGAGATGATTGGTGGTTCGTCAAAGGAAGTCGCTGCGAAGATCGTGGAGTTGTTGAAGAGTAAGGGGCTCGCGTAATCATGTCGTTGCGAGAAGGGTGCTCTTCCCGACGAAGCAATCTCCGCTTAACAAGAGATTGCTTCGCCAAAGAACGGCTCGCAATGACATATACAAAGGAGAATTTATGAGCAATGACGTATTTGTCATCACCGAACACATGGACGGAAAATTTTCGGATGTGTCGTTTGAAATGGTGGGAAAGGCAAAGGAACTTGCCGCGGCATTTGGTGGTCAGGCGGTTGCTGTCGCGCTAGGAAGCGGGATTTCATCCGATGTATTTGCGTCTGATTCAACAATCCAAATTGATGACGCGGCGCTGGCGCAGTTCAATCCCGAAGCATATGGGAAAGTCATCGAAGCATTGATCAAAGAGAAAACTCCGCGCGTGGTGATGTTCGGCTGGACGGCAACAGGCATGGATGTAGCCGCGTGGCTGTCGGCAAGAACTGGCAAACCCTGTGTTGCCTATGCCAGAGACTTGTGCATTGAAAACAACGAGCTCATCGTGAATAGTCAGGTCTATGGCGGCAAGATGATTGCGGATGTCGCGCCCGAAGGAGATATGGCGATTGTGGCTTGCTTGGCAGGTTCATTCCCTGCGGAAGCTGGACAAGGCACGACCGCCGCGACGCAGATTGCTTCACCAGTTGCATTGGATGGATTGAAAACAAAATTCGTCGAAGCCATCAAACCTGCTGGCGGCGATGTGGATATTACCACGCAGCAAAAACTTGTTTCGATTGGACGTGGTATTGGCAGCAAGGATAATGTGGAACTCGCTGAGGAGTTGGCGCAAAAACTTGGCGCGACGGTATCCTCTTCACGTCCCGTTGTGGATGCGGGCTGGCTGCCGCGCACACGTCAGGTTGGCAAGTCAGGACTCAAGGTCAAGCCGAAGTTGTATCTTATGCTTGGAATTTCAGGCGCGCCCGAACATTTGGAAGGTATGAAATCGGCAGAGTTAATTATTGCGATCAATACCGATAAGAAAGCGCCGATCTTTAATGTGGCGCATTACGGTGCAACGGCAGATCTGTTTGAGGTCGCGGAGGCGATGTTGGAGTTGTTGTAAATTCTTAACCACAAAGGAACACAAAGGGTCACGAAGGAAAACCTTTAAAATCCTTTGTGTCCCTTCGTGACACTTCGTGGTTGATTCTTTTCGGGAGGGCGCGTTGCTCACAACGATTGAAAAAATCATCTTCATCTTGTTGGCGCTGGTATCTGTGGGGTTCACGATTCACGGTATCAAAACCATTATTGATTCTGTTCGCAAAGGACGGCCCGCGCCTGAGTTGAAGAACGTCCCTGCGAGTCTCGTCAAAGCGGGGATCACGGTTCTCTTTCAGAGGACCATCTTTCGCACACGCAAAGTCTTGAGCGCGATTCATCTTGGGTTGTTCTTCGGTTTGGTCACGTATGCGTTCGTGAATCTTGTGGATGTGCTCGAAGGATTCATTCCCGGCTTTGAGTTGGTTCGTGGCGGTGGATATCTCAATGTTCAATATTTACCACCACTCACTCATACAACTATCAACATCTTCAATCTTGTTGCAGATATTTTGAGCGGCGCGTTGTTGATCAGCATGACAACATTTCTTGTGCGCCGTTTCATTGTGAAAGACAAACGTCTTTCTTATCGAGATAACATTTTACTCAATCCAAAAGTGAGGGAAGGTGCTCTTAATCGCGACTCACTTATCGTGGGCGTGTTTGTTTTATTCCATGTCTCCGCGCGATTGCTTGGTCAAGCCTTGCGCCTCAACATCCTTCATCGCTCAGATAAATTCGGTCTTGTATTCGATCCATTCATGCCGATTGCCAGTTCGATCAGTTTGGCATTTCGCTCGATGTCGCAACAGGAAATTTTGATTGGCATTCACATCGCGTGGTGGGTGAGTCTCCTGTGGGTGATGTTCATTCTTCCATACATTACTCGAAGCAAGCACACGCACTTCACGGTTGCACCCATCAATCTTGGTCTCGCGAAACAAAATCCGCGCGGGCAGCTTGACCCTGCGATACCTTTGAAAGTCATCGACGGTAAAACCTATGAACCAGGCGCAAAGCATTTGCACGACCTTGCCTGGACTCGCATTCTTGACGCGTACGCCTGCGTGCAATGCAATCGTTGTCAGGATGTCTGCCCCATGAATTTCGCCGAAGGCGGACGTCCGCTCTCGCCTTCAGCATTGGAGGTGAACAAGCGTTATCTCCTCAAAGAGGCGACCTTCGGCTCTCACCCTGACCGACTCCTGCTCCCGCTTACTGAGACCGTTATCTCCCCTGAAGCAGTTTGGTCCTGCACAACTTGTTACGCTTGTGTCCGTGTGTGTCCTGTCGGTAATGAACCGATGGCGGACATCGTGGATATCCGCCGCCGTATGTTGATTGACGGCACAGAGTTGGACAGCGGTGTGCAAAACGCGCTGCAATCTCTTGCCACAAATGGCAACTGGATGAGCAAAGGCAAACGTCTGCGTGGACGCTGGGCGAAGGAGATGGAATTCCCCGTTAAGAACGCGACCGAAGAACCTGTTGAGCATTTATGGTTTGTGGGCGATACCGCATCGTTCGATGAGCGCGTCGTCCCAAATACCAAGATGGTTGCACGTATATTCAATCAGGCAGGCTTGGATTTCGGGATTATGTATCAAAATGAATCCAATGCAGGCAATGACGTGCGCCGCGTGGGCGAAGAAGGTCTGTTCGAGCAACTGGTTGAACAGAATCTGCAAGCCTTTGGCAAGGCACAATTCAAGCAAATCGTCACCACAGACCCGCACTCGTTCAACACGTTGAAAAATGAGTATCCGCAGTTCGGTGGGAAGTTTGATGTGAAGCACTACACGGCGGTACTGGTCAAATTGTTTGAAGAAGGCAAGTTGACTGTGAAGAATAAGTTGTCGAATTACAAAGTGACTTTCCACGACCCTTGCTATCTTGGTCGTTACAACGGCGGATTCACCGCACCGCGCAAACTGTTGGAGTTGGTCGGTGTGGAATTCAACGAGATGCCGCGCAATTGCGAGAACTCGTTCTGCTGTGGTGCGGGCGGCGGACAGATCTGGATGGGCAAGGTCGCACCTGGTGAACGCCCTGCCGAGAATCGGATCAGGGAAGCGTTGACTACATTCGAGAAGAATCCAAGCGAAAAGAAGCAACTGTTCATCGTGACATGTCCGAAGGACATGGTCATGTATTCGGACGCGGTCAAGACGACCGGCAACGAAGGCAGGATCGAAGTCCGCGACATCATTCAACTGGTGGCGGAAGCCGTCGGTGTGGAAATGCCCCTCGAAGCGGAAGCGGTTGCAGGTCCAGTTTGAAGCGATGAATTTTGGCGTGCGGGAGCAAGCTCCCGCCGACGGCAGGCCGTCGGAGTCCAAATCATGTTCAAATGTCCTTATTGTGAGTTTGGCGGTAAACGTTCCGAAGTCCATAATCATCTGGCTGAGAGTCATGGTGATACTTTGGGAATGCGAGTGGATGAGTTTACGGGTCACACATATTACATCGTGACGTGTCCTGTGTGCAGCGCGAGTTATGAACAGGTTACAAAGAAAGCGCGCCGCGATCCGAGTTTTGTGCAGGAATATGAACACGAGATTCGGTTGGTGGTTTTTGATTTGCTCCTGTATCATCTACAGGGAGAACACGAAATAGGAGAATGAAATGGCAACAGTTCGTGGATGTAACATTCCTGAAGACCGTTACTACTGGGTGGAGAAACATGCCTGGGCGCTGCTGGAGGCAGACAATATGGTGACGATCGGAATCACCGACGTGGCTCAGCATATGGCGAAGGGCATCGTGAACGCGACTCCGAAAGAGGCAGGGCGCATTGTGCAAAAAGGCAAGAGCGCGGGGACTTTGGAAAGCGGCAAATGGGTGGGGCCTGTGACGTCACCGATCACGGGCGAGATTGTGATGGTGAATGAAGTGGTGAAAGCGAAGCCCGCGCTGATCAACGAAGACCCTTATGGTGAAGGCTGGTTTGTGAAAATCAAACCCGCGGATTGGGCGGGCGAAAGTGCCGCGCTGGTGACAGGTGACGCGGCAGTCGCGGCGTATCAGAAGTTTATGGAAGAGCAGAATATTTCGTTTGAGTGATACTCGGTGGTTGCGTAGGGCTGCGTGCTTTTCTCAGCCCATATCGAAACCACCAGTCTTCAAGAAATATATTGTTAGATGGTTATTGTTGGTCTCGATACGGCGGCGCAGGCAAGGAGTCTTGCAAAGATACGTTGAGTCCCGCTGCCTACTCGACCAACGGAGTATTTTAGAAATAGATGATCTACTACGCCTGTGACATCCCTGAAGATTTGTACTACGACATCGAACGCGATGTGTGGATTCGATTCGATGACGATGTCGCCACTCTCGGCATGACCGATGTCGCGCAGACGCGTTGTGGCAAGATCGCGGCAATCAGTTTTCGGGATGTTGGCAAAAAGGTGACACAGGGTAAGGCTTTGGCAACGATTGAAAGCGCCAAGTGGGTGGGACCATTCCCTGCACCATTTTCGTGCGAGATCGTCGATACGAATGAGAATGGTTTTGCCAGGGATGTTTTATTAGCTAATAAAGAGCCGTATACCACTGGCTGGCTTGTGAAAGTGAAGCCAACTGATTTGGAGAATGAACGTGGTCATCTGGCTACAGGTGAAGAAGCGGCTGAAAGATATAAATTGAGGATTCAAGAATTGAAGATCAATTGTTTGAGATGTATTGATTAATACGATGAGCAATCGAAGCAAGGATCATGGAATATGTTCACCCTATATCTGATCTTAATTGGTCTGTTGTCCTTTGCCATTGGCACGTGGATTCTTGGCGTGTATCTGCGAAGGTATCCGTCCAAGGTCAATGCAGAAAAAACGAGCCGCATCATGCATTTTCTGTTTTTTGCTGGCCTGGGCACACCGTACATCATTGGTTTGTTTTATCCTGGTCTCACACACTTCGATGAAATCATTGGATTGAAGTCTCTGCCATGGAAACCTGTCTTTCTTGCTCTGGGTATTCTTCTGGCGATACCAGGTTTTTATTTCATGGTAATTACCAACAAATTATTGCGCTCATTGGGAAGTGGAGCCAATGCCTTTCGATTGACAAAAAAGATCGTTGCAGAAGATATTTACAAGCGCACAAGGAATCCAATGTCTTTGGGATTCTATTTACTCACTCTCGCCGTGGGCTTCGTTTCAGGCTCGACCTTTGTCACGCTTTCCGCTCTTTTGGGACTCATACCTTCCCATATTTTTTTCCTCAAATATTTTGAAGAACTGGAACTTGAACTGCGTTTTGGTGAATCCTACCTGGAATACAAAAAGAACGTTCCATTCCTCATACCCAGATTCTCAGATTGAGTACGCTGTCCGTTCGACAAAATCTTATTTATAGAGGTGAATCGTGTCCAACAAAACGAATTCTTACGACATCCCCGCAGATCGCGCCTATGACCGCGAACATCACATGTGGGCGCAATATGAATCCGCCAGCGGGCAAGTGACTGTGGGCATTGACACACTTGGACTCGCGTCGCTTGGCGACCTGGCTTATATCACTTTGCAGGCAGTGGGAATGCCCGTCAAGCGCGGCGAATCGATGGGGACGCTCGAAGCCGCGAAGATGACGGGCGACTTGATTGCTCCCGTCAGCGGTGTGATTGTGGCGCGAAATGATAACGTGGTGAAAAATCCATCCATTGCGAATCAAAATCCTTATTCAGATGGTTGGATGGTGGTCATCAAACCCAGCGATTGGGTAAACGAATCCACACAATTGGTTTCGGATGAAGGCTTGCCCGCGTGGGTTGAATCTGAGATCAAACGCTATCGCGGTCAAGGGTGGGTCGATTGAAGCGGACTCCGGTATCAAAGGTGATTAACTAATGAACTGGCGATTAATAACAGACGATGGCGTAACGGCCCCCTTCGGTCTCGCGGCGGATGAGACTCTCGCACAACGCGTCGGGATGAATTTATCGGAGCCAACGTTGCGTCTGTACACGTATCGTTCACATTGCGCTTTGGTCGGTCGTTTTCAAAATGTTGAGAATGAAGTGCGCGTGGAGTATTGCCGCGAGAATGGCATCACGATTAATCGCCGTCCAACGGGTGGCGGCGCGATCATTATGGGCGAGGATCAACTCGGTGTCGCTCTCACCATCCCAGGTCGCGGTGAGGATAATTACAATCATGCACGCGAGTTGATGGGCAACTTCTCCGAAGGTCTGGTGCGCGGTTTGAATCAACTTGGCGTTGAAGCACGGTTCCGTCGCAAGAACGATATTGAAGTGAACAGCAAAAAACTGGTTGGGCTTGGCGTGTATCGCGCCGCATCTGGCGGTTTGTTATTCCACGCCAGCATGCTCGTGGATTTGGATATCGCGCTGATGTTGAGAGTCCTCAATACACCTTTCGAGAAACTTTCCGATAAAGGGATTGATACCGTTGCAGGTCGCATTACAACCGTGAGAAGAGAAACTGAGAGTCACATCACTCTTGATGAAGTGCGGCGCGTGGTTGCAGATGGGTTTGTATCTGCCTTTGATGTAAAACTCATTCCGTCTGATTTCACTGTCGAGGAACACGCACAGATTGCGAAATCGGAACAGGAAAAATATCTGAGCGAAGATTGGGTGTATCAAACAACCGCCGTGCCTGACAGCAATGGGTCTGCAAAAGTCAAAACACCTGCGGGCTTGATTGACGTCAGTGTGACTACGGCGGGCGCAATTATCAAAGCAGTTTTTATCGGCGGAGATTTTTTCGCGTCGGAAAACGCAGTTGCCGATTTGGAAGCGTCGCTGCGCTGGCACACGAGTCAACCTGAAAAAGTTGCGGGCACGGTTGAAAAAATCTTTCAGAATCGAAGCGTTGAATTTAACGGGATCCAGGCTGAGGCGTTGATTGAAGCGGTGACAAAGGCTGTGTCACGCGCCCGTGTGGCAGAGAGGCAAATGCGCGCGGACCCGTACGGCTGTTATGTCAATCCTGGAGGCGCGTATGCCTGAGTTGATCCAAATCGCCGAGCCGATCAATTTAACGACGGAGTGTCTTGAAATCCGCCGCGCGAATTTTGGCGATGCGATCACATTCCATGCTCCAGGTCTACGAAAATATAAAACGGATGAGTTCGATTCACAGAACGCGATTGAGTTTGTTTCGATCAGTGTGACGGGGACGGCTTGCGCGCTGAGTTGCGAGCATTGTAAGACAAACGTGCTGCACGGCATGGCTGACCTGCGCCGACACAACGGCTCTCTCTTTGACCTGTGTGCTGATCTCGCGTCGAAGGGCGCACGCGGCGTTTTGATCTCTGGTGGAAGCGATAAGCAGGGACGTGTGCCGCTCTTGCCGCATATCAATAATATGAAGCGCGTGCGAAATGAATTGGGACTTGCCATGAGAATCCATACAGGTCTGCCCGACGAAGAGACCTGTGCCGCGCTGGGTGAAGTGGGCATAGACGGCGCGATGATCGACATCATTGGTCATCAAGAAACGATCCGTGATGTTTATCATTTGAATTCAGACCCCGAAGATTACGAAAATTCGTTGGCATGGCTGGAAAAATATAAGGTTCCAACGATTCCACATATTATTCTGGGGCTGCATTTTGGAAGGATGCTCGGCGAAGAACGTGCATTGGAGATGATAGTTCGACATCCTCCGAAAGTGTTGGTGTTGGTCGTACTCATGCCGTTGACTGGCACGCCGATGGTTGGGGTCACGCCTCCATCATTGGATGAGATTGGCACGTTCTTTGAGAGGGCGCGCAAGGCTTTGCCTTCAACACCCGTTATGCTCGGTTGCGCGCGTCCGATGGGAGCAATAAAAATTGAAATTGATAAACTGGCAATTGATGCGGGATTAAATGGAATCGCTTATCCCGCGAATGGCATTGTAGAATACGCGCGGCAAAATGGATTGAAGCCCAATTTTATTAATGCTTGTTGTGGTGTGAGTTTGTAATTTATTTTCCGCGTAGTTAGCGTTCTCTAACGCCAACAGGCGCATTAGAGAATGCGCCTTGTGCACAATTTATGGAGACCTATGGCAAAAGTGACCATCCCGTCTGACCTGCAAGCAGAGCAATACCAGATCAGCCCGGACTACGTCCGGATCAGCATGGCGGCCGCGATTGAACTTGGATTGAAGCCAGGACGAATCAATCGCTGTGGCTGCAATTGCATCAACCTTCTGCAAAATTATCCCGAGGGTTGTTACGCAAATTGCACATATTGTGGGCTGGCACGTGAACGCCCTGGCATGCCTGAAGACAACACTTTTATTCGCGTGGCGTGGCCTCTGTTTCCCACAGATCTGGTCGCCGAGAAAATCGCCGAGCACGAGGAAAAGCATGGAGTAGGGCGTGTGTGCATTGCCCAGGTACAGGATCACCGCGCCTATGACGATCTTGTGGATATGATTCGCTGCATGCGCCACCACGCGCCTGATGTGCCCATCTCGGCATTGGTCAGCGCGACGACTCTCAATGAAGAGCGGATTTACGTTATCAAGGAAGCGGGCGCGGACATCATCGGCGTTGGCTTGGATGCTGTGACAGAGGAACTCTTTGATGAAACTCGCGGTAAAGGTACAAAGGGTCCGCATAACTGGGATTATCACTGGCGCATTATCCGTGCTGCGCGTGATATTTATGGGCCGATGAAAGTCAACTGTCACATCATCGTTGGTCTCGGCGAAACAGACCGCGAACTGGTGGATATGTTCTATCAATTGAAAGATGAGCAAATCGCGAGCTATCTGTTCTCCTTCAACCCCGAACCCGGCACGGTCATGCAGGATGTCGCCCGCGCGCCCATTCACCGCTTGCGACGCATTCAATTGGTCAAGCATTTGATTGAAAATCAGGAACTGCCGCGCGAAGCTTTATCCTTCGATGATGATGGAAATATCTCGCGTCTCGACGCGTCCGACACACTGGTTGAAGTGGCAGTCAATACAGGTCTGCCCTTCATGACCAACGGCTGTCCCGACCGTGCAGGCGAAGTGGCTTGCAATCGTCCCTACGGCTCATATCGCCCTGGCGAGGAGCATCGCGATTATCCCTTCCAGCCCAATGGAAACGATTTGATCATTATTCGTCAGCAGATGAAGTTGAATGAAGTTTGGTCAAATTTGAATCCTGTGGCTGAACAATAACTAATTACCAATTACCAAAATGCAACCAATCCGCCTCCTCAACCTGGGACTCGTCCCACCCTTGCAGACTCAGTCTGTGTATCACTCATTGGCTGAAAGCATGACGCACAACTCGCAGGATGTCATCATCATCTGCCGTCCGAGTTCGCCGTATCTCTGCCTTGGCTATCACCAGGTTTTCGAAACCACCTTTGACCCAGCTGAATGTGAGCGCCGCGGATTGCCTGTCCTGCGTCGTCGGCTGGGTGGCGGTGCGACGTATCTAGATGAAGATCAACTCTTTTACCAGTGCATCTTTCACCACTCGCGCATGCCCGCGATGCTCAAAGATATTTATGCCTTCACCCTCGCCGCACCCGTGAACACTTTGAAGGGACTCGGTCTCAATGCCGAACTACGCGACACAAATGAAATCGAAGTGGACGGTAAACGAATCGCTGGCACAGGCGGCGGGCGCATTGGAGAGGCTTGCGTTGTCGTTGGCAACCTGCTGTTTGACTTTGACTTTGAAGCCATGACTGCTGTGTGGCGAACACCATCCCTCTCTTTTCGTTTACTTGCAGAAGAAGCGCTGCACCAGCAATTGATAACACTCAATCAACTTGCGATAATCGCTTCAATGGAACTAATCACGGAAATGTTGATTGATGATTTTTCCAAAATATTTGGCAGACCGTTTGTGGCAGATACACTGACTGTCGAAGAGATTGAATCCGCCAATGAAGCCGCGCAGGAATTGCTTTCAGATGATTTCCTTGCTTTGCATAAAGAGCGCGGTCCTCTTGCCCCAATGAGTTCTTTGAAAATTTCCGGGCGCGCTTTCATCCATGCGGCAGAGACACAAATCAACGGCTATAACATGCACGGTAGTTTTTGGGTTAGTCAAGATATTATTCAAGCAGCTAAACTTGGATCTGAACCCATGCGTGAGTGGCAATCTGTTGAAGAAAAACTGAAAGGCATTCCTTTCAACGGATGGCAGGAACAAATCCATGTTCGCTAAGAATTTTTTGAGTGGAAAAGTTGCCCTCGTTACAGGCGCGTCGCGCGGCATTGGACGCGGTATCGCTCTCACATTGGCGGAAGCAGGTGTGGATGTCATCGTCCATTACGCGCGCAAGGCAGGCATGGCGCAGGGAGTTGTTGACAAAATCGAATCCATGGGACGGAGGGCAATCGCCGTCAAAGCCAATTTTGCCGAGCGGGAAAAAATAGACGC
>Ga0210377_10000807_pt1 | contig 29703 bp, 26 predicted proteins | sample PLM4_65_b1redo_FD_155480 | JGI IMG/M metagenome (GOLD analysis project Ga0210377, IMG submission 155480) | Groundwater sediment microbial communities from an aquifer in East River, Colorado, USA - PLM4_65_b1 redo | ecosystem: Environmental > Terrestrial > Soil > Riparian zone | place: USA: East...
GGCGGCGCGGACCAGGGTCGCGGCCTCGACCGGTCCGAGGGGCAGGCCGGCGGGCCCCGCGATCGCCGCGAGATTGTTGAGCAGGGTCTTGCGCCGGCTGGCGAAGGCCGCCCGGGTCAGGCGCGCGAAGCCGTCGAAGTCGGATCCCACCGCGCCACCCGGGTCCTTCAAGGTCAGGTGGATCACCTCCGAGTCGACCGCCGGCCGCGGCCGGAACGACCCCGGACCGAGCCGCAGGATCGAATCGACCCGGGCGAAGGCCTGGCAGAGAACCGAGAGGCTGCCGTAGATCTTCGGCCCGGGCGCCGATCGGATCCGCTGCGCGACCTCGCGCTGCACCATGACCATGAGGTCCCGAAGCGCCGGCCGGCACGGGAGGAGGGTCAGGATCACGGCGGTGGCGATGTTGTACGGCAGGTTGGCGAGGACCCGCCCCGGGCGCGCCGCCGAGGCGCCCAGGGCGCCGATCAGCGTCCCGGGGGGGAGCGCCATGATGTCGGCCTCGAGGATCTCGAACGAACCCGGCGCCAGGCTCGCGGCGAGCGTTTCCCGCAGGTCGGCGGCGAGGACCGGGTCGACCTCGACCGCCAGAAGACGCGCCACCCGGCCGGCGACCCTCCGGCTCAGGGCGCCCTGTCCCGGGCCGATCTCGAGGACCAGGTCCTCGGGGCGCGGGTTGAAGGCCTGGACGATGGTCTCGATGGCCCCCTCGTTGACGAGGAAGTTCTGCCCGAGCGATCGCCGCGGCCTGAACCCGGGTCTGAATCTCCCGCCGGTGTCGCGCATCTCAATGGGTCCCCGGGGCGGAGTATGGTATAAAAACCGTGCACCGGGACGGTGAAACGATCAAGGAGTGAGCCGACGATGAGCAGCGAGAACATCCTGGAACTGACGACGAGCAACTTCGACGACGAGACGAAAAAGGCCGACGCGCCGATCCTGGTCGACTTCTGGGCCGAATGGTGCGGGCCCTGCCGGATCGTGGCGCCGGTCCTCGAGCAGCTGGCGAAGGACTATGCCGGCAAGGCGCGGGTGGGCAAGGTGAACGTCGACGAGCACAGCGCCATCGCGGCGCGCTTCGGAGTGCAGAGCATCCCGACGCTCCTCCTGTTCAAGCAGGGGAAGGTGGTCGAGCAGTACATCGGGGCCACCTCGAAGGACGTCCTGGCCAAGATCCTCGACAAGCACCTGTAATCCACGCCCCGGGCGCCGGGCAACCCCGACGCCCGGGGCTGGTCCCCGATACTCGACGCCCCGGCAACCGGAACCCCGGCCTCATCCCCTGCGTTTCCCACCCGCATCGCCCGGCGCCAAAATTGACGACCCCCGGGGGGTGGTCTACAATTCCGCGCCTTTCTTGAGGTTACACAACATGGAGGCACACGCGGCGATGGAGCAGGACATCCGGCGGATCAACGATCTGGTCATGAAGGAGTCGACCTTCGTCGAGCAGGTCCTGGGCGAAGTGCGCAAGGTCATCGTCGGTCAGAAGGCGCTCCTCGACCGGCTCCTGATTGGCCTCCTGGCGGATGGGCACCTCCTGCTCGAGGGTGTCCCCGGGCTCGCCAAGACGCTGTCGGTCAAGACCCTGGCCGACTCGATCGATCTCAAGTTCCAGCGCATCCAGTTCACCCCCGACCTGCTGCCGGCCGACCTCGTCGGGACGATGATCTACAACCAGAAGGACGGCGCCTTCGTGCCGCGCAAGGGTCCGGTGTTCGCCAACATCATCCTGGCGGACGAGATCAACCGGGCGCCCGCCAAGGTGCAGTCGGCGCTCCTCGAGTCGATGCAGGAACGCCAGGTGACGATCGGCGACACCACCTATCCGCTCGACCGCCCCTTCCTCGTCCTGGCGACCCAGAACCCGATCGAGCAGGAGGGGACCTACCCGCTCCCCGAAGCGCAGATCGACCGCTTCATGCTGAAGATCAAGGTCGACTACCCGACCCGGGTGGAGGAGCGCGAAATCCTCGATCGCATGACCAACTTCCAGCCGGTCGATGTCCGCCGCGTCATCCGGGGCGAGGACATCCTGCGGGCGCGGGCGGTGGTCGGGCAGATCTACATCGACAACCGGATCAAGGACTACATCGTCGACCTGATCATCGCGACCCGCCGGCCCGAGGAGTACAAGCTCGACATCAAGGGACTGGTGCAGTTCGGCGCCTCGCCGCGCGCCACTGTCTTCCTGACCCTGGCCGCCAAGGCGCATGCCTTCATCCGCGGCCGCGGCTACGTCACACCCGAAGACGTCAAGGCGGTGGCGTTCGACATCCTCCGGCACCGGCTCATCCTCTCCTACGAGGCCGAGGCCGAGGACGTCACCACCGAGCAGGTCATCCAGAAGGTGCTCGACACCATCGAGGTCCCCTGAGGGGGACACCCACCGTCGCTGATGCTGCCCGCGGAAATCCTGAGGAAGGTTCGCCGGATCGAAATCCGCACCCGGCGGCTCGTGAACGAGTCGCTGGCGGGTGAGTACCACTCCGTCTTCAAGGGCCGCGGCATGGAGTTCTCCGAGGTCCGCGAGTACCAGTTCGGCGATGACATCCGCACCATCGACTGGAACGTCACCTCGCGGATGGGCCATCCGTACGTCAAGAAGCACGTCGAGGAGCGCGAGCTCACGGTGCTGCTGCTGGTCGACGTCTCGGGGTCGGGCGATTTCGGAACCCGGCGCCAGTTCAAGCGCGAGATCCAGGCGGAGATCTGCGCGCTCCTGGCCTTCTCGGCCATCAAGAACAACGACCGCGTCGGCTTCATGGCCTTCAGCGATCGTGTCGAGACCTTCATCCGGCCGCGCAAGGGGAAGGACCATGTCCTCCGGGTCATCCGCGAGGTGCTCTATTTTCAGCCGCAGGGGCGCACCACCGACATCGCCATGGCGCTCGAGCACCTGATGCACACCCAGACCAAGCGCAGCGTCGTGTTCGTGGTCTCCGATTTTCTCGGGGCTGATTTCTCCCGGCCGCTCCGGGTCGCCGCCCGCAAGCACGATGTCATCGCCGTCACCGTGACCGATCCGCGCGAGGAGGAGCTGCCCGCGATCGGGCTTCTTGAGCTCGAGGACGCCGAGACCGGCGACCGGGTGCTGGTCGATGGTCGCGATCGCCGTGCGCGCGACGGATTCCGGCGCTGGGCCCTGGAGAGGCGGGCGCAGCGCCAGGCCCTGTTCCGATCGGTCGGTGTCGACGCCCTCGAGCTGCACACCGATCGCCCCTACGACGTGCCGCTGGTGCGCTTCTTCCACCTCCGGGCGCGCCGGCTGTCGCGATGAGCGCCGCATTCGCCCAGGACACGACCACCGCCGCCGCGCCGCTGTCGGTCGAGGTCGCAGCCGATCGGACCACCCTCACCGTCGGCGATCCGGTGCGCCTGACCTTCACGATGCGCCACACCCCGGGCATCACCATCGTCACGTTCGACGCCGATCGCGCGCTCGCCGGCCTGACCCTCCTCGACCAGGTCGAGGCCACGCCGCGCACCCTCGAGGACGGTCGCGTGGAGGAGGCGCGCATCGTGACCCTGGCGGCCTACGAGACCGGCACGAAGGAGCTGGCGCCGGTGCGCATCGTCTACAGCGACGCGTCGGGGCACGAGGGCTCGGTCACGACCGCACCGATCAAAGTCGAGGTCGCGTCGGTCCTGACCGCCGGGCAGACCGATCCGGCGGACATCAAGAAGCCGATCACGCTGCCGGAGCGGGCGGTGTGGCCGTGGCTGGTGCTGGCGGCGTTGATCGTCGCGGCGGCGATCGCGGCCCTCTGGTGGCGGCGCCGGCGCCGGCGCGGCGCCGGCGTGGACACGGCGGCCCCACCGGAGCCACCGCGACCGGCGCACGAAATCGCCTACGCCGAGCTCGAGCGGCTCCTGGCCGCGGGGCTGCTCGAGCGCGGCGAGATCAAGCGGTTCCACATCGAGCTGGCGGAAATCGCCCGGCGCTACCTCGGCGCGCGTTACGGCATCGACACCTTCGAGCGCACGACGTACGAAATCCTCGAAGCGCTGCGCGTGACGCGGCTGCCGCTCGCCGTCACCACGATGACCGCCGATCTCCTGGGGACGTGCGACCTGGTCAAGTTCGCGAAGTACCTGCCCGACCAGGACGAGACCCGCCGCACGGTCGAGCGCGCCTACCGCCTGGTTGACGAAACCAAGGTGGTGGCGGCGCCGGCCGCGCCGCCGCCCGCCGCCGCGGCCGCCGGGGGAGCACCGTGAGCCGCATCCACTTCGAGAACCCCTGGGGCGCGCTGGCGATGCTGGTCGTCCTGCTGGGTGTCGCGCTCTGGATCGCGCGCGGGCGCCGGCGTCATGCCAGCCTGTCGTTCTCCGACACGCGCCCGTTCCGGGCCATCCCGCCCGGTCTCGGGGTGCGCCTGCGCCACCTGCCGACGGCGCTGCGGCTTCTCGGGCTCGCCCTCCTCGTCGTCGCCTTCGCCCGCCCGCAGGCGCTGTTCCAGGAGGAGGAGGTCCTCACCGACGGGATCGACATCATGCTGGCCCTGGATGTGTCGGGCAGCATGCGGACCGAAGACTTCCGCCCGAAGAACCGCCTCGCCGTCGCCAAGGACGTCGTCGCGCAGTTCGTCCACGGGCGCCGCAACGATCGGATCGGTCTGGTGGCGTTCGCCGCCAACGCCTACACGCGCTGCCCGCTGACGCTCGACTACGGCGTGCTGCTCGACCTTCTCGATCGCACCGACTTCGCGACCCGCGAGGAGGACGGCACGGCGATCGGCATGGGCCTGTCGACGGCTGCGGCCCGTCTCAAGGACTCGGCGGCGAAGAGCAAGGTGATCATCCTGCTCACCGACGGGCGCAACAACCGCGGCCAGATCGACCCGCTGACCGCGGCGCGCGTCGCCCAGGCGCTCGGGATCAAGGTCTACACGATCGGTGTCGGCAAGGAGGGCGAGGCGCCCTACCCGATCGACGACCCGCTCATGGGGCGCCGCTACATCATGGTCACCGCCGACATCGACGAGGAGGTCCTGCGCGGCATCGCCGACCCGACCGGTGGCCGGTACTTCCGCGCCACCGACTCGAAGTCGCTCAAGGGGATCTTCGAGCGCATCGACCGGCTGGAGCGGACCGAGATGCAGGTGCGCGGCTACACCCGGCGCGCCGAGCGCTTCGCCTCCTTCCTTTATCCCGGGGCGATCCTGATCGGCATCGAGCTTCTGCTCGGCGCCACCTTCATGCGGCGGCTGCCATGAGGTTCGCCGCGCCGTTCTATCTCTGGCTGCTGGGTCTCGTGCCGGTCCTCGCCGGGCTGCTGGCGCTCGCCGCCTGGCGGCGCGGCCGCGATCTCGAGCGCTTCGGCGACGCCACCCTGGTGCGCCGCCTCGCCGCCTCGGTGAGCGTCGAACGACGCGTCATCAAGGCGGTCCTCGTGGTCATCGCGGCGGTCTTCCTGGTCCTGGCGCTCGCCCGGCCGCAGTGGGGGACGCGCCTCGAGACGGTGACCCGGCGCGGCATCGACGTGGTGGTTGCGGTCGACACGTCGGCGAGTATGCTGGCGGAGGACGTCGCGCCCAGCCGCCTGGCGCAGGCGCGCGCCGCCGTGCTGTCGCTCATCGACCTGCTGGAAGGGGACCGCATCGGTCTGGTTGCGTTCTCGGGCAGCGCCTATGTCGCCTGCCCCCTGACCCTCGACTACGGCGCCGCCGGCATGTTCGTCGACGTCCTCGACCCCGATCTCCTGCCGGTCCAGGGCACGGCGATCGCCGCCGCTCTGCGCGCCGCCACCGCCGCCTTCCCGGAGGGGGAGCGGCGGCATAAGGTTGTGATTCTGATCACCGACGGCGAGGACCACGAAGGCGATGTCCAGGCCGCGGCCATGGAGGCGGCCGATGCCGGGGTCGTGGTCTACACGGTGGGGGTCGGCAACCCGGCCGGCACGCCGATCCCGCTGCGCAACGCGCGCGGCGAGGTGACCGGCTACAAGGAAGACCGCGACCATCGCAAGGTGACCAGCCGCCTCGACGAGGGGGCGCTCGAGGCGATCGCGGTGGCCACCCGCGGCAAGTATCACCGGGCGTCGGCCGAGGGGATCGAGCTCGGCCAGATCTACAAGGAGATCGCCGCGATGGATCGCAAGACCCTGTCGTCGCGCCTGCAGTCGGCATTCGAGGAGCGCTACCTGCTGCCGCTCGGGGCCGCGCTCCTGCTGCTGCTGTTCGAGGCCGCCATGGGCGACCGGCGGCGCTCCTGGCGCGCCGCGCGCGGCGCGACGCTGGTGCTGTGCGCGCTCGCGGCGATTCAGGCGCCGGCGCTGGCGGCCGACGTGGCGTCGCGCAACAACGAGGGCAACAAACTGTACGAGCAGAAAAAGTACGACGAGGCGCTCAGGAAATACACCGACGCCCAGGCCCTGAAGCCCGGCGCGCCGGAGCTGCACTACAACATCGGCAACGTCCTGTTCCGCAAGGGCGAGGTCGACAAGGCGATCGAGGAGTACATGCGGGCCCAGTCGGCCGCCGATCCGCGCCTGCGGGAAGCGGCCACCTACAACCGCGGCAATGCGCTGATGCAGGGTGGGAAGGCGCAGGACGCCATCAATGCCTACGTGCAGGCGCTGCGGCTCGATCCGGCCGACGCCGACGCCAAGCGCAATCTCGAGCTGGCGCTCAGGCTCCTGGAAGAGCAGAAGAAGCAGCAGCAACAGCAGCCGAAGCCCGACGACCAGCAGCAGCAGGAAAAGCAGGAACAGCAGCCGAAGCCCTCTCCCCAGGACCAGAAGCCTCCCGACCCCGGGAAAGAGCCCCAGAAGCGGCCCGGTCAGATGAGCGAGGAGGAGGCGCGTCAGATCCTCGAAGCCCTGAAGGAGGCCGAGAAGGAAGGCGTGAAGAAGCACGCGCGGGCCCAGACGCCGCCGCGGCCGCGCAGCCCCGAGGAGGACTGGTGAGGCGGGCGTACCGGCTCGCGTTCGCGGCGCTCGTGGCGCTGGCGGCGTCTCTCGCGCCGCCGCCGGCCGCCGCCCAGGATCAGGTCCATGTGCGCGCGCAGGTCGATCGTTTCGAGATGGGCGAGGGGGAGGACCTCCGGCTCGTCATCGAGGTGATGGGACCGTCGCTCGACAAGGTCGGCCCGCCCGACATGGCGGACCTCGGCGACTTCGACATCTCGGGCGGCCCGTCGGTCTCGACCCGTTACCAGTGGGTGAACGGCGTCAGCACCGCGAGCAAGTCGTGGACCTACATGCTGACCCCGCACACGGCCGGCAAGCTGGCGGTCCCCGAGCTCAGCCTGCTGGTGGGCGGCCGCACCTACCGGACGCGCGCCATCGATGTGAACGTGCTGCCGCGCGGCACCGTGCGATCGCCGCACCAGCAGCAGCCGGCCCGTCCCGTCCCCGGAGGGCCGCGCGAACCGGCGCGCGGCCGTGCCCCGCTCCCTCCGGTCGCATTGCGGGTGCGCGCCGAGGTGGATGCGACATCGGCCTATGTCGGCCAGCAGATCACCCTCAAGGTCGTGCTGGCCGCCCAGACCGAGGTGCTCAACGCCGGTCCGGCGGAGAACCCCGAGTTCCCGGGATTCTGGGCCGAGGAGATCAAGCTGCCGGAGCGTCCCGAGGTCCGCCGGGTCGTCTACGACGAGGAGCCGTGGACCGAAATCACCCTCATGAAGCGGGCCCTGTTCCCGACCACGGCCGGCACCCTGACCATCCCGCCGGTGGTCTGGCAGATCCAGGTCCGCCGCCGCAGCAGCGACCCGCTCGAGTCGTTCTTCTTCACCCCCACCGAGACCGTCACGCGGCGCTCCGATGCGATCGCCGTCACCGTGCTGCCGCTGCCCGCCGCCGGCCGTCCCGCCGGCTTCTCCGGGGCGGTCGGGCGGTTCGACCTGGCGGTGACCGCCGACCGGGACGCGGCGCGGGTGAACGACGCGATCGGCCTCAAAGTAAAGGTCTCGGGCGAGGGGACGCTCGGCGCCGCCGGGCCGCCGGTCCTGCCGGAGATCGCCGATTTCAAGCGGTTCGAACCCAAGGTGTCGTCCTCGGCGAGTGTCGTGGGCGACCGGATGCGGTCGGAAAAGGTGTGGGACTACGTCATCATCCCGCTCGCGCCCGGGGTGCAGACGATCCCGGCGATCAGCTTCTCGTATTTCGATCCGCGCACGAGGCGCTATCACGCGGTCGACAGCCGGCCCCTGGCGGTGAAGGTCGACCGCGCCGAGGCGGGAGCGGTGGCCGGCCTGCCGGGGGTGGCGCAGAGCGATGTGCGCCTCCTGCGGCGCGACATCCGGCACCTGAAGCAGGCGACCGGGCCGCTCGTGGATCGCTCGCGACCTTTCTATCGCTCGCCGCTGTTCGTGCTGCTCGTGCTGCTGCCGTTCGTCGCCGCCGCCGGTCTCTGGGCGTGGGCCCGCACCCGCGACACCTCGCCGGCGGCGGCGCGGTCGCGACGCGAGCGCCGGGCGCGGTCGGTCGCCCGCCGGCGGCTGCGTGAGGCGCGCCGCGCCATGGCGCCGGCGACGGCGCGCGCCTTTTACGCCTCGGTGGCGCAGGCGATGACCGACTATGTCGGTGACAAGTTCGGTCTTCCCGGCGCCGGTCTCACCCAGCCGCGCATCGAGGCGATGCTCGAGAGCCACGGCGCGCCGGAGGAGCTGCGCGCCGCCTTCCACCGCACTCTCGAGACCTGCGATTTCGCCCGCTTCGCCCCCTCGTCGTCGGGCGGGGAGGAAATGCGCCAGGCGCTGCGGGCGGCCGAGGAGGCCCTGGTCGGCCTCGAGAGGAGCCTGGACCGATGAACGCATGGCGGAGGTTCACGACCGGCGTCATGGCGGCCCTGATGGCGGCGACGATTCTCGGCCCGGGATGGCAGGCCGCCGCCCCTGAGGGACGCACCCCCGACGACCTGTTCGCCGGCGGCAACGCGGCCTACGAGGAAGAGCGCTACGACGACGCGGTCGCCGCCTACCAGAAGATCCTCGGCTTCGGCCTCACCGACCCGCGCGTCCTCTACAACCTCGGCAACGCCCACTTCAGGCTCGGCCGGCTCGGTCCCGCGATCCTGAACTACGAGCGCGCCCTGCGCCTCGATCCGTCCGACCGGGAGGCGCGCGACAACCTCGAGCTGAGCCGCGGTCTCATCCGCGACCGGGTCGGCGAACCGGAGCTGCAGTATCCGATACGGGTCGTCAAGGAGACGCTCGAGGCCATACCGACACCCTCGATCGCCTGGGTCTTCCTGGCCTGCGCATGGGCCGTGGCCGCGGCGGCCGGCGCCATCCCTCTGGCAGGCTCCTGGGTCCGGCGACGTCTCCTGGCCTACGCGACCGTGGCGATCGGGCTTCTGGCGCTCACCGCCGGCGCGTCGCTCCTCTATCGCGGGCGCCAGGATGCGGCGCCGATCGCGATCGTCCTCGAGGATCGCATCGACGTGCGCAGCGGGCCGGGGGAGGAGAACACCATCCTGTTCACCGTGCACGAAGGGACGCGCCTCGACCTGCGCAACCGTCTCGAACTCTGGGTTCAGGTGAGCCTGCCGAACGGCCTGAGCGGCTGGGTGCCGGTCGCCGCGATCGAGCAGGTGTGATCGGTCTCTACCTCCATGTCCCGTACTGCACCGTCCGGTGCAGCTACTGCGACTTCTATCTCGTGCCGGCGCGCGGCCGCGATCGCGACGCCTTCGTCGCGGCGCTCGCCGCCGAGATCGGTGCCGCGGGGGTCGAGCACCCGGGGCGGGTGGCCGACAGCCTGCACTGCGGCGGCGGCACGCCGTCGATCCTGCCGCCGGCGCTCCTCGGCCGCCTCCTCGGCGCCGCGCGCGCCGCCTTCACGCTGGCGCCGGGAGCCGAGATCGCCCTGGAGGCGAACCCCGAGGACATCGATGCCGCGCACGCCGCGGGCTGGCGCGCCGCCGGTGTCGGCCGCATCGCGATCGGGGTGCAGTCGTTCGACGACGCCCGCCTGCGGCTGATGCGCCGGCCGCATGACGCCGCCGGCGCCGCGGCGGCGGTGCGCGCGGCGCGGGACGCGGGGTTCGCGAGTGTCGCCGTCGACCTCATCCTCGGGCTGCCGGGTCCGGGGCCCGACCCGACGCTCGCGGATGTCGCCCGCGCCGCCGAACTGGGCGCCGACCATGTGTCGCTCTATCTCCTCGAGGTGCACGCGCGCACCCGGCTCGGGCGCGCCATCGCCCTGGGGCGCGTCGAGCCGCCGTCACCCGATGCCGCGGCCGGCAGTTACGAGGCCGCCGCCGACCTCCTCGAGGCGCTCGGCTACGAGCACTACGAGATCTCCAACTTCGCCCGGCCGGGGCACCGCAGCCGGCACAACATGAAGTACTGGACCGATGCGGAATTCCTCGGCTTCGGCCCGTCGGCGCATTCGTACCTGGGCGGCCGGCGCTGGGCGAATGCCGCCGACCTGGCGGCCTACCTGCGCTGCGGCGGTCGGGGGGTGGCGCGGGTGTTCGACGACCAGCCGCGCCGCACCCGCGCCGTCGAGGCGCTGGTCACCGCGCTGCGCACGGCCGAGGGGGCCGACCTCGGCGGGCTCGGGGCGCGCTACGGAAAGGTCCTGCCTGAAGCCGGCGACCCCGTGGTCGGCGAGCTGGCCGCGGCGGGACTTCTCCGCGTCGCCGGCGATCGACTCGCCCTGACGCGCCGCGGCCGCCTGGTGTCGAACGAGGTCTTCGAGCGCCTGATGCGGGCGGCGGACGAGCTCAGTTGATGTAGCCCAGCGATCGCAGCCGCTCGATCTCTTCCGGCGACAGGTCGCGGGTCGGGTCGGAGTCGTCGGCGGGGACCGACGCGCCCGGCGGGCCGGATGAGGGGCCGTAATCGGCGAACTCCAGAAGCGCGCGCAGCAGCCGGCCACGCACCGCGGCCAGAGCGGGGTCGGCGGCGAGATTGGCCGTCTCGTTCGGATCGGCCGCCAGATCGTAGAGCTCGAGGAATTCGCCCCCGGGGCGGGGAATGTGGATCAGCTTGTGCCGGCCGTCGTTGGCCGCGCTCCAGCGGCCGCGCGGGCCGGGGATGTAGTAGCGCGGATTCTCCGGGTGGATCAGCTGGTAGTCGCTCTCGGCCCAGGTGACATCGCGTCCGCGCGCCACCGTCGCCGTGGCGCCGGCGCGGCCGTCGCCGGGGGTGAGGATCGGCCGCCCCTCGACGCCCTGCATCCCGGGGATGCCGGCGAGAGCCAGGATCGTCGGCGCGATGTCGATGTTGAGCACCGCCGCGCTGGCGCGCGCCCCCGCCGCCACCACCCCGGGGTAGCGGACGATGAGCGGGATGCGCAGCCCCTCCTCGTAGAGGTACTCGCCGTGGGCGTAGTGGTAGCCATGCTCGCCGAGACTCTCGCCGTGGTCGGAGGTGAGGACGGTCAGCACCGGGCCGGCGAGGGCGGCGAGCCGGTCGAGCAGGACCCCCACGGCGGCGTCGGTGCGGGCGATCTCGCCGTCGTACAGCGCCACCACGTGCCGCGCCTGGGCCGCATCGACCACGTCGCCGAAGATGACCTGCCCCTTGGTCAGGCGGCCCGCCGCGACATCGTCGTAGAGGGTGAAGGGGCGATCGAAGCCGGGGTCGAAGGCCCGATCCCATGGAGCCGGCGGCTTGTACAGCCAGTGCGGGTCGAGATAGTGCACCCAAAGGAAGAAGGGGCGATCGGGCGCGCGCGCATCGAGCCAGCGCACGGCGGCGGCGGTGATCGCCGGGGCCGAATCGGCATCCCAGCGATCCGCGGGGTTGTCGTACCGATCGAAGCCCTGCTCGAACCCCTGGCCCGGACGCAGAAAGGTGTTGGAAACGAAGGCGGCGGTATCGAATCCGCCGCGCTTCAGGATCTCGGCCAGGGTGGTGTTGGTCTCCGGCAGGCGCGCGAACAGGCCGCGGGCCCCGTGCGACTTGGGAAGCCGCCCGGTCAGGATCGAGCCGACCGACTGCGTCGTCCGGGGGAGGGTCGTGCGCGCGGTCTCGAAGAGCGTCGATGCGCGGGCCAGGGCGTCGATGCGCGGCGAGACCGGACGGTCGTAGCCGTAGCAACCGAGATGGTCGGCGCGCAGGGTGTCGATGGTGACGAGGACGATCGACGGTCGCCGCGCCGGCGCGCAGGCGGCGAGCAGTGCCGCGAGGGCGGCGGCGGCGAGCGCCCCGGCGCCCGCCGACCGGCGCCGGCGGCCTCGGACGCACACCTGGGTGCCGGGCCGGGGACGCTCATCCATGGGCGGCGATTATAGCGTGAGGTCCCGGGCGCGCCTCGTGTACGATCACGCCGGGCGCGCCGGGCACGGTGTCCGGCGGCGCCCGGGGAGCCTTCCCGATGAGCCAGGACCGCATCGATCTCCGTTCCGACACGGTCACCCGGCCGACCACCGCGATGCGCCGCGCCATGGCCGCGGCGGAGGTCGGCGACGACGTCTTCCGCGAGGATCCCACGGCGCGCCGCCTCGAGGAGCAGGCCGCGGCGCTCCTGGGCAAGGAGGCGGCCCTGTTCGTCCCCACCGGCACGATGGGGAACCAGATCGCGGTCAATGTCTGGACCCGCCCCGGCCAGGAGGTCGTGCTCGAGGAGCAGAGCCACATCTACAATTACGAGATGGCGCAGATGGCCGCCTTCTCGGGTGTGCTGGCGCGCCCGATCGCGGGCCGGGACGGCATTCCGTCGGCCGACGGCGTCCGCCGCGCCCTGCGGCCTCCCGTCTATTACGTGGCCCAGACGGGGCTGGTCGCGCTCGAGAACACCCACAACATGGCGGGCGGGACCATCCTGCCGCCGGACGTCGCCGAGGCGATCGCCACCGTGGCCCGCGCGGCGAAGCTGCCGCTGCATCTCGACGGGGCGCGGATCTTCAACGCCGCCGTCGCCAGCGGCCGGCCGGCCGCCGATCTGGCGCGCCCCTTCGACTCGGTGATGTTCTGCCTGTCCAAGGGCCTTGGCGCGCCGATCGGCTCGATCCTCGCGGGATCGGCCGGGTTCATCGCCGAAGCGCTCAAGATTCGCAAGCGGCTGGGGGGCGGCATGCGCCAGGTCGGGATCCTGGCGGCGGCGGGACTGGTGGCGCTCGAGCAGCAGATCGACCGGCTCGCCGACGACCATGCGATGGCGCGCCGGCTCGCCGGGAGGCTGGCGACCCTGCCGCAGTGCCGGGTCGACGCGGCCAAGGTCGAGACCAATATCCTGATCTTCTCGGTCACGGGCGCGGCCATGCCGGCACAGCGCCTCGTCGAGCGCTGGAAGGATGCCGGTGTCCTGGCGCTGGCGCTCGATGACACGCGCATCCGCGTCGTCACGCACTATGACGTGAGCCCCGCCGACATCGAGCTCGCGGCGGATCGCCTGGCGGCGATCCTCGCCTGAGACCGGCCCCGGGCCCCGACAGGGACGCGGCCCGGCGGGACGCGGCTTGATCTGCCTGGTAGCGTGAAATAGAATCCGCATTCCGACGCAGCGCCAGGCGTTCTGGAGGTTCCCCGTGGATTTCCGTCCGACCGAGGAGCAGGAACTCACCCGCCGCACCGTCCGCGAATTCGCCGAAAAGGAGATCGCCCCGCGCTCACGCGCGCTGGACCAGTCGCAGGAATTTCCCCGTGATCTGATGACCCGCCTCGGGGGGATGGGGCTTCTGGGGATCGTCTTTCCGCCCGAGTATGGCGGCTCCGGCCTGACCTATCCCGATTACGCCATCATCATCGAAGAGCTCGCGCGCGTCGACGCCTCCATCGGGCTGTCGGTCGCGGCGCACAACTCGCTGTGCAGCAACCATATTTTCCTGGCCGGCAGCGAGGAGCAGAAGCAGCGCTACCTGGTGCCGCTGGCGAAAGGCGAGAAGATCGGCGCCTGGAGCCTGACCGAGCCGACCGCCGGCAGCGACGCGGCCGGCACGCGGACGACCGCGGTGCGCGACGGCGAGCACTACGTCCTGAACGGCAGCAAGACGTTCGCCACCCACGGTTCGGTCGCCGAGGTGGCGGTGGTCTTCGCGGTGACCGACCGCGCCAAGGGGAAGCACGGCATCTCCGCCTTCGTGCTCGAGCGCGGCATGCCCGGCTTCAGGCCGGGGCGCAAGGAGGACAAGATGGGCTGCCGCGCCTCCGACACCGCCGAGATCATCATGGACAACTGCCGCGTGCCGCGATCGCAGCTCCTCGGACGGGAGGGCGAGGGGTTCGTCGATGCCCTGCGGATTCTCGACGGCGGGCGCATCGGCATCGGCGCCATGGCGGTCGGCATCGCCCAGGGGGCGCTCGAGGCCGCCGCCGACTACGCCCGCAAGCGCGAGCAGTTCGGACAGGCGATCGGCCAGTTCCAGGCGGTGCAGTGGATGCTCGCCGATTCGGCGGTCGAGGTCGAAGCGGCGCGCCTGCTGGTGATGAAGGCCGCCACCGAGAAGCAGGCGGGCCATGACGTGAACATGGCGTCGGCGATGGGCAAGCTGTTCGCGTCCGAAACCGCGGTGCGGCGGCTACGGCTACGTCAAGGACTACGCCGTCGAGCGCGCCTACCGCGACGCCAAGCTCACCACGATCGGCGAAGGGACCTCGGAGATCCAGCGCCTGGTCATCGCCCGTCAGATCATCGGTCGCGCCAAAGAGATCGCCCCGTGAACCGGGGGCTGGCGGAGCGCATCGCCGCCGGCGACTCTCTCGCCCTCGCGCGCGCCATCTCGCTGGTCGAGGATGGCCTGGCGGAGGGCGAAGCCGTTCTTGCGGCCCTGTTCCCGAAGACCGGCCGGGCCGAGGTCATCGGGATCACCGGCCCGCCCGGGGCCGGCAAGAGCACGCTGGTCAGCCGCCTCATCACCCACTACCGCGCCGCCGGACGGCAGATCGGCGTCGTCGCCGTCGATCCCTCGAGCGCCTTCAGCGGCGGCGCGATCCTGGGCGATCGGATCCGCATGCAGGAGCACACGCTCGACGCCGGCGTCTTCATCCGGTCGATGGCCAGCCGCGGCCGGTTCGGCGGGCTCAGCCGCGCCACGCGCGATGCGGTCGACCTGATCGACGCCGCCGGGCGCGACCCGGTCCTCATCGAGACCGTCGGCGTCGGGCAGGACGAGGTCGACGTCGTCCGCGCCGCCGACACGGTGCTCGTGGTGCTCACCCCGGGTCAGGGGGATGACATCCAGGCGATCAAGGCCGGGTTGCTCGAGATCGCCGATATCTTCGTGATCAACAAGGCCGACCACGCGGGCGCCGACCGCCTCGCGGGGGACCTCGACGGCATGCTCGCCCTGGGCGAGGCGCGCCCCTGGCGACCACCGATCGTCAGGACCACCGCCCACGACGGCGGCGGCCTGGAGAGCCTGGTCGCCGCGATGTCCCGGCATAGGACGTGGCTCGACACCGGCGACGCGCGCGCCGCCCGGCGGCGTGACGGCATGCGCGCGCGCCTGCTCGACATCCTGCGCGAGCGCGCCCTGGCGCCGATCCTCTCCGGCGGCCCCGGCGGTGCCGATCTCGCGGCCTGGGGGGCGCGTCTCGAGGCGCGCAGCGTCGACCCCTACAGCGCGGCGAGCGCCCTGCTCGGCAGTCACGGCGACGACGGCCCGACGCTCGATCATGTCGGTGTCGCGGTGCGGCGTCTCGACGGCCGGCTCGCCCTGTGGCGCGACCTGCTCGGTCTGCCGCTGACCGGAATCGAGGCAGTGCCAGAAGAAGGTGTGCGCGTCGCCTTCCTGCCCGCCGGCCGCACCCGTGTCGAGCTGGTGGAGCCCGCCGGCGACGACAGCCCGATGGCGCGGCAGATCGAGCGGCGCGGCGAGGGGATCCATCATCTCTGCTTCGAAGTGGCCGATCTCGACGCGACGCTCGGACGTCTGCAGGCGGCGGGGGTCGCCGTGGCCGGCGAGCCGGGGCGCACCGGCGCCGAGGGGGCGCGGGTCGCCTTCCTGCACCCGCGCGGCACGGGCGGGGTGCTGATCGAGTTGCGGACACGGGGCGCGCGGGCGCGGCCCGAACCGGGCTGAGGGGCCGGCGCGATCCCGGACGCACTCCAACAAGGAGCGATGTTCATGGACAAGACGGTGCGCGATGCCGACGAGGCGATCCGGGACATCCCGGACGGCGCTTCCATCCTGATGGGCGGGTTTGGCCTGTGCGGCATCCCCGAGAACCTCATCAATGCGCTGGTCCGCCGGGGGACGCGCGACCTGACGGTGGTCAGCAACAATGCCGGCGTGAGCGACTTCGGCATCGGCCTTCTGCTGCGCACGCGCCAGGTGCGCAGGATGGTCGCGACCTACGTCGGCGAGAACGATCTCTTCGAGCAGCAGTTCCTGTCGGGCGAGCTCGAGGTCGAGCTGGTGCCGCAGGGGACCTTCGCCGAGCGCATCCGCGCCGGCGGCGCCGGCATCCCGGCGTTCTTCACGCCGACCGGCTACGGGACGCTCGTGGCCGAAGGCAAGGAGACCCGCGCCTTCGGATCGAAGCACTGCGTCCTCGAGCCGGCGATCACCGCCGACTTCGCCTTCGTCAAGGCGCACACGGGCGACCGTCTCGGCAACCTCGTCTACCGCCGGACGACGCGCAATTTCAATCCGATGATGGCCACCGCCGGGCGGGTCACCATCGCCGAGGTCGAGCATCTCGTCGAGACCGGATCGATCGACCCCGACGGCGTCCACACACCCGGCATCTTCGTGCAGCGCATCCTTCAGGGGCAGGCCTATGAAAAACGCATCGAGCAAAGAACGACTCGTCCTGCGGGCGGCCGCTGAGCTGCGCGACGGCTTCTACGTCAACCTCGGGATCGGCATGCCGACGCTGGTCGCCAACCACGTGCCGCCCGGCATGCAGGTCTTCTTCCAGTCGGAAAACGGCATGCTCGGCATCGGGCCGTTCCCGGTCGAGGGGGAGGAGGACCCGGACCTGATCAACGCCGGCAAGCAGACGGTGAGCGAAACACCCGGCTGCTCCTATTTCAGCAGCGCCGATTCGTTCGGGATGATCCGCGGCGGCCATGTCGACCTGAGCATCCTCGGCGGGATGGAGGTCGACGCATCGGGATCCCTGGCCAACTGGATGGTGCCCGGCAAGATGGTGAAGGGGATGGGCGGCGCCATGGACCTGGTCGCCGGCGCCCGCCGCGTCGTCGTCATGATGACCCACGCCACCAAGGAGGGGGAGCCGAAGATCCTCGAGCGCTGCACCCTGCCCCTGACCGGCGTGGGGGTGGTGCATCGGGTCATCACCGATCTGGCGGTCGTCGATGTCACGCCGGCGGGACTCGTCCTGAAGGAGATCGCCGCCGACACCACCGTCGACCGGGTGGTGGCCCTCACCGGCGCGCGCCTGATCCCCGATCCCGACGGCGTCCGTACGATGCTCGGAGACTGAGCCGTGACCGTGCTGCCGTTCCTCAAAGCGCCGCAGATCGTCATCGTGTATCTGCAGAGCCCGCGTGAGCGCTACTGGGGGCTGGTGCGCGCCCTCGACGCCACCGGGATTGTCATCCAGGGGACCGATCTCGGCGGGTTCGACGACTGGATGCGGCAGGTGGCCGAGAGCGCGCCGAACACCACCCCGTCGACGATGTTCTTTCCGCTGAACCGGGTCGAGAAGGTGCTGGTCGATTCGCCGTCCGGCGATGCGCCGTCGCTCGCGCAGCAGTTCGAGCGCCGCATCGGCCGGCCGCTCACGGGTTTCCTCGAAGGCTGAGGCGCGGCCCGCGGGAGGGGCGCGCCGGTGCGCGGTTCAGCCGGTGGCGGCGGTGCGCTCCCCGCCGGGCGCGGCGCCGGGCTCGGACTCGGTCACCATCATGACCCGGTCGCGTCCCGCCTGCTTGGCGGCATAGAGCGCCCGGTCGGCGCGCTCGAGCAGGGTGCCCGCCTCGCCCGCGTCGTCGCCCGGATGGCAGGCGACGCCGATGCTCACCGTCGTGCGCACCAGCCCGCCGCCGCTGCTCATGGCGAGCTCGGCGATGCGCGCCCGCAGCCGCTCGGCGATGCTGCGCGCCCCGTCGCGATCGGTCTCGGGCAGCAGGACGCAGAACTCCTCGCCGCCCCAGCGGCAGGGAATGTCGGCGGCGCGCATCGTCTGCCGCACCACCTCGCCGACACGCTGCAGGAACCGGTCGCCCGCCAGGTGCCCCAGCCGGTCGTTGATCTCCTTGAAACGATCGAGGTCGAGCACCAGCACCGCGAACGACGAGGCGTAGCGCCGGGCCCGCGTCATCTCCTCGGTCAGCTTGCGCTGGAAAAAATCGCGCAGGTACAGGTGGGTGAGCTGGTCGACGGTCGCGAGCTGGAAGTTGCGCGCGTTCTCGAGCGCCACCGCCGCCTGCTGGGCGATGGTGGTCAAGAGCGACAGGTGATCGACCGTGTAGGCCCCCGGACGCGGACTCTGCACGCTGAGCACGCCGATGGCCTCGCCACTGACGATCAGGGGCGCGGCGAGCAGCGACCGCACGGCCGGGTCGAGAACCACCGGCGCGCACGGCAGCGCGTCGCGGTCGGCGACCAGGTCGGTGACCATCAACGCGCGCCGCTCCTCGACCATCCAGCTGGTGAAGCCTTCGCCGAGCGGACGCTCGGGCGGCGCCAGCACCGAGCCGTCGCGGGCGACGAACTCGAGACAGGCGGACCCCCCGCCGCGCGGCCGGATCGACAGGAACAGGTGCGGCGCGTCCACGACCCGCCCGAGGTTCGCGGCGATGCGCTGGAAGACGATCTGCGGATCCAGGCTCGACGAGATCTGCGCGCCGATGGTGTGCAGGGTGCGCAGCTCGCGCGAGCGCTCCTGCAGCTGGTCGTTGAGGCGGTTGAGCTCGGAGCCGGCGCGGTTGAGCCGGCGCAGCAGGGCGCTGGTGACCAGAATCGTACCGCCGAGGGTCGCGAAGCCCCACAGCCCCGACGAGGAATAGAGCAGCGCCATGCCGAGCGCCAGCGGCATGGAGAACACCTCGAGCACCGGCGCGTAGCGCAGGTAGTGCCCGAGGTACGGCAGCACCGGCTCGCCGCGCGCCGCCACCGCCCCGCCCATCACCAGGAGGTTGGTGATGCTGTAGGCCACGTAGAGGGCGGCCATGGCACCGGCGGCCTGCCAGCTCAGTTCGCGCAGCGGCCAGCCGGGGATCACGCGCGCCCCAATCAGCCTCCCGGCGAAGGCGGCCATGACCAGCGCCGACGTGTTGAGCGCGATCGCCGGCAGGATCGGGCGCTGCCGGGTCTCCGGGTCGATCTGCCGCAGCGCGGTGCCGCCGACGCCGCCGAACAGCGCGGCCAGGAAGGGGAGCGGCGGCGGCAGCACCGAGATGGCGGTCAGCATGTAGGCCATGTCCAGGGAGTACGACAGGCGCGCGTTGGGGAACAGCGCCACGCTGTAATACCACGACAGGGCGATGAGAGTCGCGAAGACCGCGGTCGGAAGCGCGTCCCGCTGGACGATCTTCACGGCCGGCAGGAGCTCGGCCAGCACTGCGAGCAACGTGATGAGGCCGAGCGTATACGCATAGGCGCGGAAGCGTCCCGCGCCGGCGTCCACGCCATGGGCCCCTCGGGCCGGGATTGTCGTCTCGTCCATCGAGGTCCCTTCGCGGCAAATCTATGGGTCGGGACGGGCGGCGGCAACCCGATCGCACCATCGGCGCCGGGCGTCGGATGGTTGACAGTGCCCGGAAGGGCGCACTAGGATTCGCTCTCCGTGACCCCCGATCGCATCGTCCTGACCCTGCCCCCCGACCAGGCCCTGGCACGCCTGACGCGGCTGGCGACCCTGCATTTCCTGCGGCAGCACGGGGTGCGCCTGGTCGAGGCGCGCCGGCATGCGGCTGCGGTGGAGCGGCACGCACGCGCCGCCCTGCGCACCACCCGGCGCCGCCCCGCATCCACGGGAGCGCTGGCCCTGACGCTCGTCACCCGCCGCCGTGCCCTCGAGGTGCGGCTGCGGCGCAAACCGGGGACGTCGGATCGCCTCTTCGTCGTGCCCCGGCCCGAGGGGGCGGCGTGAGCGCTCCGCCGGTCGGTGTCCTCGGCGGCAGCGGCCTCTACGGCATGGCCGGCCTCGAACAGGCGCGTGAGGAGCGCCTGCGGACCCCGTTCGGCGACCCGTCCGACGCCTACATGGTGGGGCGTATCGGCGGGCGGCCGGTGGCGTTTCTGGCGCGCCACGGACGCGGGCACCGCCTCATGCCCGGGGAGATCAACTTCCGGGCGAACATCTGCGGCTTCAAGATGCTCGGTGTCGAGCGTCTGGTGTCGGTGAGCGCCGTCGGCAGCATGAAAGAAGACATCCGGCCGCTCGATGTCGTCCTGCCCGACCAGATCATCGATCGCACCCACGGGCGGGTCTCGACCTTCTTCGGGGGCGGAGTGGTGGCGCACGTCTCCGTCGCCGACCCGACCTGCGCCGACCTGCGCGCCGCGGTCGCCGCCGCCTCCCGCTCCACCGACGTCCGCCTGCACGACGGCGGCACCTACGTCTGCATCGAGGGACCGCAGTTCTCGTCGCGCGCCGAATCGCTCGTGTACCGCTCCTGGGGCGTCGATGTGATCGGCATGACCAACGCCCAGGAGGCGAAGCTGGCGCGCGAGGCCGAGATCTGCTACGCCACGATGGCGATGGTGACCGACTACGACTGCTGGCACGAAGAGGAGGCCGACGTCACCGTCGCGGCGGTCGTGGCGCGCCTGCACGACAACGCCGCCCGCGCCCAGGCGATCCTGGCGCGCACACTCGAACTGATCCCCGCGTTGCGGCCCTGCCCCTGCGCCACGGCGCTGCGCAACGCCATCCTGACCGATCGCGCCCACATCCCCGAGGAGGCGCGCCAACGCCTGCGGCCGGTTGCCGGCCGCCACCTGGACTGAACCCATGTCACTGCTCGTCGTCGGCTCGGTCGCGTTCGACACCGTCAAGACACCCTACGGCGAGGCCGAGGAGGTGCTGGGCGGCTCCGCCACCTACTTCGCGGTGGCGGCCTCGTTCTTCACGCCGGTCCGCATGGTCGCCGTCGTCGGCCGCGATTTCGGCGAGGGGCCGCTGCGTCTCCTGCGCGAGCGGGGAATCGACGTCAGCGGTCTCGAGGTGGCCGACGGGCGCACCTTCCGCTGGAGCGGGGTCTACTCCGACGATCTGAACGACCGGACGACCCTGGCGACCCATCTCAACGTGTTCGAGTCGTTCAAGCCGAAGATCCGCAAGGAGGACGTCGGTTCGCGCTTCCTGTTCCTCGGCAACATCGACCCCGACCTGCAGCGCGAGGTCCTGCGCCGCATCAAGCCGGGATTCGCCGCCTGCGACACGATGAACTTCTGGATCGAGGGGAAGAGCGACAGCCTCAAGCAGCTGCTCGCCAAAGTCGACGGCCTGGTGATCAACGACTCCGAGGCGCGGCTTCTGGCCGGCGAGCTCAACACCACCGCGGCGGCGCGGCGCCTCCTCGGTCTCGGCCTGCGCTTCGTCGTGATCAAGCGCGGCGAATACGGGGCGGCGCTGTTCTCCGGCGCGCACTACTTCGCGGTGCCCGCCTTCCCGGTCGAGCGCCCGGTCGACCCGACCGGGGCGGGCGACAGCTTCGCCGGCGGCTTCATGGGCTACCTGGCGCGCGAGGGGCGCACCAGCGGTCCGGCGCTGCGTCAGGCGATGGTCTACGGCACCGTCCTGGCGTCGTTCTGCGTCGAGGATTTCAGTCTCAAGCGGATGGCCTCCGTCACCCCGAAGGCGATCGAGGCCCGGGCGCGGGCGCTGCGCGACGCACTCGACGTCGACGGGCCGGCGCGGCGGGGATGACCCCGACCGCTCCCCGCGACGCCGGGGGGGCGTCGACCCTCCTGCCGGCGCTTCTTCCCGCGGTCCTCGCGCCACTGGCGGCGATCCTGGGGATCGCGTCGGGCCGGGACCTGCTCCTGCCCATCCTCGCGACCGCCGCCGTCTATCCGATCTACGCCTGGCTGATCCTGCGCGGCCGTCCGGGGGCCGCCGCAGGCGCGGCGGTCCTCTGGGCGGCCTCGTTGTCGGCCTCGATCGTCGTGATGACGGCGCGCGACCCCGGCCGCGCCGCCGGCGCCGTCCTCAACGGGCCGGCCTATCGCGACGAGATGTTCGCCTTCATCGCCAGCGGCAGCGGCCGCGAATCGCAGCCGGCCCGGTTCGTGCCCCAGCATCTCCTGCACCTCGTCGCCTTCGCCGCCCTGACCGCCGCCAGCGGCGGTCTCCTCGGTCTGGCGCTCGGGGCGGGCCTCGTCGGCTACATGTCCTTCTATGTCGGGGCGCTGGCGGCGGGCCCCGAGCCGGGCCTGGCGGCGCTGTTCGGCTGGCCGCCCTGGGCGGTGCTGCGGGTCGTCGCCTTCATCCTCCTCGGCACCGTTCTGGCGCGGCCGCTGCTGGCACGGCTGGCCCGGCGGCCCATGGCGACCGTGCGCCTCCGCCGGTGGCTCGGCACCGCCGCCGGTCTGCTCCTCCTCGACATCGTTCTCAAGGCGCTCCTGGCGCCGCGATGGGCGGCGCTCCTGCGGCCATGTATCGGCGGTCTCGCTCCTTGACAGGCTTCGCCGCCGGCCACTACGATGCGGGCGTCCCGTGAACGCGTTGCGGGGGAGGTGCGCATGAATCCGCGGGTGCTCAGCGGCTCGCTCGACGGCAAGGGACTGCGTGTCGGCGTCGTCGTGTCCCGGTTCAACGATTTCATCGTCGATCGCCTGCTGCACGGCGCCTTCGACGCGCTCGAGCGCCACGGCGTGGCCGAGACCGATGTGACCGTGGTGCGGGTCCCCGGCTCGCTCGAGATCCCGCTTGCGGCCCAGGTGATGGCGCGGTCGAAGAAGCATGACGCGGTGATCTGCCTGGGATGCGTCGTGCGCGGCGAGACCAGCCATTACGATCAGGTGGTCTCCGAGGTGGCGCGCGGCATCGCCCGCGCCGCCCTCGAGTCCTCCATCCCGGTCACTTTCGGCGTGGTCACCGCCGAAAACCTCCAACAGGCCATCGAGCGCGCCGGCGCCAAGGCGGGCAACCGCGGCTGGGATGCCGCCCTTGCCGCCATCGAGATGGCGGCGCTGCTGCGGCAGATGAAGGGCGCGGGCGCGTCATAATGGCGGCCAGACACCGGGCCCGCGAGTATGCCCTGCAGATGCTCTACCAGGCGGAGATCGGCGGCGTGCCGATGCCCGAGGTTACGGCCCACTTCTTCGATGGAGGCGACGCCCCCGAGGAGGTCGTCGAGTTCGCCGTCCGCCTGGCGGTGGGGGTGTCGGCGGCACGCGACGAGATCGACGCCCTCCTGAAGGACGCCATCGACAACTGGCGCCTCGAGCGCCTCGGCACCGTCGACAGAAATGTGCTGCGGTTGGCGGTGTTCGAATTCCTGCACGAACCGGCGACACCGCGTGTCGTGGTCATCGACGAGGCGATCGAGGTGGCCAAGCGCTTCGGTGGCGAGGAGTCGGGGCAGTTCGTCAACGGCATCCTCGACGCCCTGCGCCGGCGTCTCGACAGCGTCCCTCCCGGGGACGGCGCGATCACGAATCCGTCACTTACCTGAAGCTGGCGGCCCCGCACTCCCCACACTAGATTGAGGGAGGTGGCCACAGGCGCGTCCGCGCTCGCCGAGGGTTTGGCGAGCGCCTGAGGGGGACACGTGAGCGTTGTCGGCAATCTCGAAGATCTCTCCTTCCCCGACATCCTGCAGGTGGTCCATCTGAGCCGCCAGTCAGGAACCCTCATCCTGTCGGCGGCCGACGGCGAGCGCCGGGTGCGCTTCCGCCACGGGCTGGTGTGCGATGCCAGCCTCGGCACCGACGGGCCGCTGCTCGAGGAACTGCTGGTGACGCGCGGGCTGGTGTCACCCGCGGCGCTGCCGCCGGCGCGCGCCCGCCGGGAGGAGAGCGGTGAGTCCCTGCCGGCGGCGCTGGTCGCCATGGGAGCGGTGTCGCAGGAGAGTCTCGAGGCGGTCGTGCGCGAGGAGCTGCGTGCGCTGCTGCGCTCCTTCGTCACCATGCAGGAGGGGGAGTTCCGTTTCGAGGTCGACGAGAGTGAGCCGCCGCCCGAGGAGGCGGCGTTGCGCGAGGGTCTCGGACCGGATGCGATCCTGGGGGGGCTGCCGGATGCGGCGCCGCCGCGCTGGCCCGAGGCCGCGCCGCCGCTCGCGGCCAGTGTGCCGCGCCGGGTGCTCCTGGTCAGCGAGCGGTCGATCGTGACCCTGGCGTTGCGCGAGGAGCTGGAGCGGGTCGGATTCGAGGCCTCGGCCTGCGACGACCAGGAGGCCGGCCTGACCCGGGCGCGCGGTTTCGCGTCGCGTGGCGAGCCGTTCCTGCTGGTTTCGGACCTGGTCCTCCCGGATCGCACGCGCACCGGCTGGGGCGGTGGCCTGGAGCTCCTGCGCGAGGTCCGGGCGCTGGTCCCCGATCTCGTGGCGATCGTGATCGGCGACTCGCGGCATCCGAGCACCGCCGGTGCCGCCCGAGCATCAGGGGCCACCGGCTACCTGGCGCTGCCGGATCTCGGCCTGGTGCCGTTCGACGACATCGGCGTGCGCATCCGCGATTTCTGCACCCAGGTCGGATCGGCGCTGTCGCTCGCCGACCAGGTGGCGCGCATCGAATGGGGCACCGGCCCGCGCGTCATCCGGGTCACCGATCCGTTGTCGCTCCTGCGCGGCCTCATCGGCGAGCTCAACGCCGGCGACGGCGGCGACATCTCGCTGCTCGTCCTGCGTCTCGCCTCGGAGTATTTCGAGCGCGCCGCGCTGTTCGCGGTCGTCGGCGGCGAGGCGATCTGCCGCGGCGCATTCGGCGCCCCGGTCGACGCCCGCCTGCGCGGCGCCGCCTTCCCGCTGGGCGGCGCTTCGGTGCTCGGCAAGGTGGCGGCGCGCGGCGAGACCTGTGCCGGCCCCATCCCGGACGACACCGCGAACCATGATCTCCTGGCGCGGCTCGGCGACCCGCCGGCGCACACGTCGGCGGTCCTTCCGCTCGCCTGCGGCGCCGTGGTGTACGGGCTGCTCTATGGTGACAACGCCCCCACCGGCACCGCCTTCGACGATCTCAGGCCGCTGGAGATTTTCCTGAGCCAGGCCGGGCTCAGCCTGCAGAACGCGCTCCTGCGGCGCCGGCTCGAGGCGCTGCGGACACCGGAGCGCGAGGCCGCGGCATGATCGTCGGCTGCCCGGCATGCCTGCGGCAGTACCGCCTCGACGACGGGCGTTTCCGCGCCGGGGCCAGGATGCGCTGCACACGGTGCGGCCACCAGTTCGAGGCCGGCGCCCATGCCGTGCCGGGTGCGGAGAGGCCCGCCGCCGCGACCGCGCCCGCCGCCACCGCGGCGCCCGCGCCGCCGGCGCCCCGCCCCGCCGCGACCGGCGCCGCCGCACCCGGCGGGGACGACGCCCCGCTCGTCGTGGTGGCGGATGCCGGGCGCGCCTTCGGGGCGGTTGCCGGCGCGATCCTCACGCGGATGGGTTGCCGGGTGCGCACCTCGGAGGATGGGACGGCCGCCTTCCGGATGGCGGTCGCCGAGAACCCCGCCCTGATGGTCGTCAGCGTCCATCTCGCCGGGCTGTCGGGTATCGCCATCTGCGAAGGGGTGAAGAACAGCCCGCACCTGAAAGAGATCAAAGTGGCGATCGTCGGATCCGATCTGAGCGCCGACCTGTTCAACCGCGACACCGCCCTCGCCTACGGCGCCGACCTGTTCCTCGAGGAGGGAATGGCGGAGGGGACGCTGCGCGTCGCCCTCGAAGGCCTCCTGCGACCGCCGGTGGCGGGCGCGGAGGACGGCGCCGGCGACGACATCGGTGGCGCCCTGGACGGCCTGACGGCGCCGTCCACGGAACCGTCCGGTGTCGGCCACGAGATTGGCCGCCTGGCCCGAATCATGCTCGCCGATCTGCGACTCTACAACCCCGATCGGTTTCGCACCGCGCTGATGTCGGGCCGGGTGCTCGATGTGTTCAAGGACGAGATCGAACGCGGCCGGGCGATCATCGACCACCGTTTCCCCGATCTCACGACACGTCAGGCCCTCCTGGCGGCGGCGTTGCGCGAGGCCATCGAGCACGAGCACGCCGAGCACAGCGCCGCCTGACACCACCTCCAAACCTCATCAGTTCGTCAGGTAGGCATACAGGGTCGCCGTGACGACCTTGTCGGTGGTGTTGTAGAGCCGCACCCGGTAGCGCGGGAATCCGAGCGTGTGGCGCGACTGGGCCGAGGCGGTCATCCGGAAGGTGCCCTGGGTCAGCGGCGCGTTGATCTCGATCGGGAACAGGACCAGGGAGTCCCGCTCGAAGCTGCGGGCGATCTCCTCCTCGTCGGGGATCAGGATGACCCCCACCGAACCGCTGCGCAGCGCCCGGCCGCCCGCCCGCGCCCCCAGGCTGAGGACCACCGAGGTGAACCCTTCCGTCGGCAAAACGCCGCCGTCCACCAGCCGCCCGATCTCGGAGGGCTCGACCGGCGGCACCGCCAGGTCGGCCAGGGTCACCAGGGTGGCGTGGCGCACGGTTCCCTCGATGCCGACCTGGCCCTTGACCTGCTGCACGGCGGGGAAGTTGATCACCCTGACAGGGCGCGGCTCCTCGCCGGCGCCGCCGGCCGGCCGGGCGGCGCCGGCGAGAAGCAGGGCGAGGATCGCTGCGAACAGGAACGAAGCGCGCATGGGAGGCCTCCTGTGCGGACCCGGCGGGAGAATGGGGAGCCGGCGCCGGGCGGCCCGATCAGGATAGCGCACCGCCGCCCACCCCGCCCACGACCCTGAGGACGGGCCGCGCCCCCTCCGTCACGCTCTCCGGCCGCGGCCTCAAGTGACGGTGCCAGTGGCAGAGGACGAACAGGGCCCACAGCGCACGGCCGCGGTCGGCGCGCCGGTCGCGGTGGTCGCGATACCAGGAGGCGACGACCTCGCCGTCGACACCGGCGGCCTCCTCGAGTCGTGTGCTGGTCACGAGATCGCGGAACGGTTCCGCCAGGGGGCCCGCGAGCCAGTCGCCGACCGGCACCTCGAAGCCGCGTTTCGGGGCGTCGAGGACCCGGTCGGGCACGACACCACGCAGGGCGCGGCGCAGCAGGCGCTTGCCATGGCGCGGCGACACGTGGGTCGCCGCCGGCAGCGACAGCGCCATCTCCACGAGGTCGGGATCGAGGAAGGGCGCGCGCACCTCGAGCGCGTGACGCATGCTGGTGCGGTCGACCTTGACCAGCATGTCGTCGGGCAGTGACAGGTCCATCTCCGCCGCCATCGCCCCGTTGAGACCGCCGCCGAAACGGCGGTGGCGTTCCTCGACCAGCAGGCGCCCGAGGTCGCCGTCGGGGACACCGGGGCGCAGCGCCCGGCGGGCGCCACCCGGGAGTATCGACAGCCAGGCGGCGTGGGTGGTCGCGAGGTCGGCCGACAGTCCCTCGATCATCTTCCGGGCGCGCTGCACCGCGCCCGGCAGCCCGGCGCCGTGGCGCGACGGCAGCGGGCGCAGCAGTGCGGCCAGCGCGGCGCGGCCGGGACGGCCGATGTGCCGCAGCCGGCGCGCCGCGGCCAGAGCGCGGAAGATCCGGTAGCCGCCGAAAATCTCGTCGCCGCCGTCGCCCGACAGCGCCACGGTCAGGCCGCGCCGCGCCGCCCGCGCCAGGAGCGAGCACGGGATGGCGCTCGAGTCGGCGAACGGCTCGCCGAAGGCCGCGAGCGCCGCCGGCACCTCGGCGAGCAGACCCGCGGCATCGATCGGCACCTCGACGTGGCGCGTGCCGATCTCGTCGGCCAGCCGGCGCGCCATCGGCCCCTCGTCATAGAAGGGATCGCCCGGCACCGCCACCGAATAGGTGCGCGCCGGCTCGGACAGGCCCGCCGCCATGAAGGTGACCACCGCCGACGAGTCGATCCCGCCCGAGAGGTAGGCGCCGAGAGGGACGTCGGCCTCGAGCCGGCGGCGCACCGCCTGCTCGAGCGCCGCGCGCACGGCAAGGGCCGGGTCGCGGGGGGCCGGGCGACTCAGCTGTTCCTCGAGGCGGTAATAGCGCCGCACCGGGCCTACGGTCCCGGTGGCGTCGGCTTCGAGCCATGAGGCGTGCGGCAGCTTGCGGATGGCGCGGTAGATGCTCCAGGGGGCCGGGATCCAGCCGAAGGTCAGGTACAGCTCGACCGCCTCCAGGTCGAGGTCGAGAGGCACGTCGGCATGCCGGGCCAGGGCGTCGATCTCCGAGGCGAACGTCAGGCGTCCCTGGTTGACCGCGTAGTAGAGGGGCTTTTCACCGTAGCGGTCGCGCGCCAGCACGATCCGCCGCGTCTCGTTGTTCCAGAGGGCGAGCGCGAACATCCCGTTGAACCGCGCCAGCGCCGTGGCCGGCCCCCAGTTGAGGAGCGCCATCAGCACCACCTCGGTGTCGGATCGCGAGCGGAACGAGACCCCCTCGGCCTCGAGCCGGTGACGCAGATCGGCGGCGTTGTACAGCTCGCCGTTGTAGGCCAGGCAGCCGCGGTCGAGGGGATCGCGCATCGGCTGGGCCGCCGCCGAGGTCAGGTCGATCACCTTGAGGCGGCGGTGTCCGAGGGCGGCGACCGCCCGGCCTTGCGGCGCCCGATCGCCGAGGAGCCGGACCGCGCCTTCGTCCGGTCCACGGTGGGCGAGGGCTTCGGTCATCGCCCGCACCCCTTCGTGGCGCACCGGCCGGCCGTCGAGACTGAGGATGCCGGCGATGCCGCACATGGCTCAGTTCCTCCCCGCGGCCGCGACGCCGGTCCACAGCGCCGCGAGTGCCTGCGCCGATCGCTCCCACGGATGGGCCGCCGCCCAGAGGCGCGCCGCCGCCGCCATGCGCGCCCGCAGCGGCGCATCGGCGAGCAGGCGCGCGATGGCGTCGGCGACCGCGCCGGCATCGCACGGCGGGACCAGGAACCCGGTTTCGCGGTCGCGCACCGCTTCGGGGACGCCGCCCGAATCGCCGGCGATCGCCGGCAGCCCGTGGCTGGCGGCCTCGAGAAAAGCCAGACCAAACCCCTCGAGGCCATCGTAGGCGCCGGTGCGCCGGCTGAGCATCACGAAGAGGGTGGCGAGGGCGAAGTGCGCCGGCAACTCGGCGTCAGGGACATGGCCGGCGAAGATCACCCGTTCCGCCTGCCCGCGACAGCGCGCGCGTTCCTCGAGCCGGGCGCGCTCGGGGCCCGAGCCGACGACCAGGTAACGGACATCGGGCCGGCTCGCGGCTATCGCCGGCAGCGCGTCGATGGCGATGTCGTGGCCTTTGACCTCGACCAGACGGGAGACACTCAGGAGCACCGGTCCCATGCCGAGCCGGTAGCGGGTCCGCAGAGCCGCGACCTCCGCCGCGTCCGCCGGGCGCGGCGGGTCGACCCCCATCGGCAGCACCATCGTGCGGCGCGCCGACCCGGGCAGCAGACCGGCCACCAGGTCGCCGGTGAAGCGGCTGTTCACCACCACCGTGTCGGCCCCCTCGATGATCCAGCGCGCCAGGCGTCCCCACGGCGGCACGTCGTGGCAATCGAGCAGGTCGGCGCCATGCACGAAGACGGCGTAGGGCACACCCGCGGCCGCCGCCAGCGCCCGCATCGACGCGCCGAGCGACAGGAGCTGCCCGCAGACCAGGTAGCCGAAGCGGCGCCGCGCCATCAGCGCCGCCATGTGGGCCGCGGCGGCGGCGCCACGCGCCATCCGCGAGGGCGTGCCGCCATGGGCCGGGAGGGGCCGCCGCACCACCTCGATCGGCAGCTTCCGGTCGATGGCGGCGTCGCCGGGGAGCCGCGGCGCCAGGAGCACCGTGCCGCCCGCCGGCAGGTGGCGCGCCAGGCCGTGATAGAGCGTCGACTCGC
>Ga0210377_10000808_pt1 | contig 29688 bp, 25 predicted proteins | sample PLM4_65_b1redo_FD_155480 | JGI IMG/M metagenome (GOLD analysis project Ga0210377, IMG submission 155480) | Groundwater sediment microbial communities from an aquifer in East River, Colorado, USA - PLM4_65_b1 redo | ecosystem: Environmental > Terrestrial > Soil > Riparian zone | place: USA: East...
CCCACGTGCGCCAGATCTACGCCGGCGACGAAGCAGACGCGCCTAGATTCTTTCGCGGCGAGATCGGCCAGCGCTTTTAGAAAATCTCCGATCCGCGGATCTTTCTCCGGAAGACTGCCGTTCTGGATGTTAGAGTGAAACGAGGTGACCAGAATCGGAACGATCTTGAAGTCGCGGTTTTCTCCCGTGAGCCGCGCCCGGAGATCGGCGACGTATTTTAAGTAAACGACTTGGAACTCCAGCGAGTGCTCGGTGCGGTGGAGATACTCGTCAGCAAAAAGATCGCCGCCGTACGCCGCCGCGAGCCGGCCGACAAATTCTTTGTCGGTCTCCACCCTCCCGAGCGGCGTGGCGAAGTCCTTGAGCGTAGCGACGAAGGGGCTCGCGCCGCCGCAGTGCGACGTGCCGAGCAGAATGTAGAGATCGGCGCCCGGCCTTTCGGCAAGTTCCCTGTACGCCCACGCGTAGCACGGTCCGCCGCGATGGAAATCGATGTGCGGCGCGACAATCGCCTTCGGCGTGGATCGCTTGCCGTCAAGCTGCGCTTCCCCCGGACCGTCGGCAGCTTGAAAATGTCCGAGCAACTGGGCTTTGAGCTTTTCCGGCTCGTCACTGTAAACCCCCGGCGCGTGCGCCGGTGAGCGTACCGGCTGGCGGCGAAACTCCTCGGCGACTTCTTGCTGGCGGTCGAGAAACCGCTGGTTGTGCAGATAGTACTGTTCATCGAGCACATCGATCATCTTTTTAAGATCTTCAATGGCTAAAGGCTGTCCGACTCTCTTGCGATAGGCCTCCTGGATGTCGAGAAACGAATGCTGCCCGTCAAAATGAGTCAAGACGAAATAGCCGACGGGCGTGATCACCAACGGCTGAGAAAGATGCTGCGGGTCTCTGAGACAAATAAAAGTCTTTCCCTCTTGTTGAAGCGGAAAGGCCTCGACGGGCCGAAGGCGTGGACGTTCTTCCATGATCTTAAATGCTGTTTTCCCCCTTTCCTTGTCAAGACCTTCCGGCTGCCACCACCACAGTTTAATGTTGACACTGGCACAAAATCATAGTAGCTGTTTGCATTGTAGGATCATAGTTTTGCAATGCAAAACACATCTACGGGTGGCTTATAAAAGCGGCTTTGAGAAATAGCATTGAGGCTGGAGTTTTCGGATGCCTGGGACACAAATCAAAGTTTTTGACAAAATCGTCCAGGTTATTGAGTTGCTTGCGACTTCCCCCCAAGGGGTGACGCTTAAGAAGGTTCAACAAGCCTTAGGATTAAACAAAGGAACGGCCTTTAGGATTTTACGCACCTTAGAGTCGCACAATCTCGCAGCGCGAAACGGAGACGGCGCTTTTGTCCTCGGCAACCGTGTGCTTTGGTGGGAAACTTGCTACCGTCAAAATCTCGATCTTTCCAAGCTTGTCCACCCCCAGTTGGAAAAGCTTCGTGATCTGACATCGGAGACGGCTGCATTTTCTATCTTGAAGGGGAACCAAACAGTAGTTGTCGATCAGGCCGTTAGCCCTCACGCTACAAGCACTCGATTTGATATTGGATTCTCCGCCCCTTTATACGCAGGAGCCACCGGACGGATCATTTTGGCAAATTTGGATCCGGTGAGACGCAAGAATCTTTTAAGCCAGCAACGGCTAGAACGCCTGACGGAACGGACCATCACCGATAGAAGGCGGCTCGAACGGGAACTGAATAAGTGTCTGGCCCAGGGGTTCGCTTTCAGCGAGGGAGAAAGACTTCTTAACACTTCTTCCGCGGCGGCGCCTGTTTTCGGCACCAATAAGGAGATCTTGGGAGCGATATCGGTGACCGGCCCATCCGACAGGCTGACGCATAGCCGATGGAAGTCAATTATTTCTATATTATTGAGAGAAAGCCGGATTTTAACGGACCGACTGAGAAGGGCTCACCACGTGTTAGAGAAACAAGTTGGTGGAGGCCGGTAGGGGGTAGTCTGTCCAGAACAGAGGAGCAGCCATGGCTGACGCGACATACGATGCCGTTATTGTCGGTGGCGGAAACAAGGCTTTAGTCACCGCGATCTATTTGGCCAAATACGGAGGGATGAAAGTCGCCCTGTTTGAGGAAAGGCATGAGCTTGGCGGGGGCTGGGGATCGCATGAAGCCGCCGCGCCTGGATTTATCAGCAACACGCATGCAAGCACTGTCCGTCGCTGGTACTTCCTGCCGCTTTACCGTGATTTTCCTGAGATCGAGGAAAAGGGGCTTAAACTTCTCCATAACAAGGTGGCCCTCGGGTTAATCCTCAAGGAGGATCAGAGCTGCCTCCCTCTTTACCATCCGGAAGAAGATCCGACCGGCGAGAAAACCTTCCGAGAGGTGCGCCGCTTCGCTGGAGAGAGGGACGCGGAAAAGTGGCTTAAGGCATATGAGCTGACGCGGCCCGAAGGAGGCTATCAATCGGCCACGTTGGAAGATCTCTTCAACCTTCCTCCCCCACCAGGCCAGCCCACCCCCCTCGAGAGATGGCTCAATGACTATATGAAACGGCCCGATGCCCTTGTCGACCGCCGTTTCCTGAACCTGGCCGCAGACCAGGCTGCCAGCGAGTTCTGGGAGAGCGAGGGGCTGGCCTATTTTACCTTAAGGGTGGCGAAGGCCGTGGGGTTTCCGACCGAGGTGGGGGACAGCGGTCTCGAGGTGTTACGATCCATCGCCATGAGCCTCGACCGCTGCTTGATCCAGGGCGGCACACACAGCGCGGCACATGCCTGTCAGCGCATCCTGCTGGAGAATGGGGGTAAGTTTTTCACCAAAAACAAAGTGAAGAAGGCGCTCATAGAAAACGGCGCGGCCCACGGAATCATCCTGGACGACGGCACGGAAGTCCGCTCGAAAATAGTCATCACCACCGTCGATCCTTACCAGCTCTGTTTCGACCTCATCGGCCCGGAACATCTGGAAAACAGCCTGCTGCGTAAAGTGGCCTGCCTGGAACGAAGCCTCACCTGCATCACCTGGTACACCTGGGCCATTCATGAAGCCGCCGACTATAAGGCCTCCGACTTTAACCCCGACATCAACAACTGCCAGTGGCTCATCCTGGGCAGCCGCAATATGGAATCGCTCATCCAAGAGTCCCACTGGAGACGGGTAGGAAAAAATCCTCCCGATCTCCATATCGTCAACTTTCATCACCACTCCCTTGCAGATCCGACCCAAGCGCCGCAGGGAAAACACGTCATAGGAAGCGAGATCCATGCGGCCCCTGCCTATTGCCTGAGCGAGCGCGAGTGGATGGCGTACAAAAAGCAGCACGCCGAAGGGACGATGACGGAGTGGCGGCATTACATGAGGAACATGAGTTGGGATAACGTTATCGGCTACGACGCGATCACGCCTTACGACGCCGCCCGGCGACAGAGAAATATGGGGCCGGCGGGAAATTGGAACATCATCGACCGGGTGCCGGGCCAGAATTTTCCCTTCAATCCCGTCCCCGAGCTTGCCTCTCACCGAACTCCGATTAAAAATTTATACGCCACGGGCTCGGCCTGGGGACGCTACAACGCCGGCCATACGGGGCAGGGCTACACCTGCTACAAGGCCATCGCTGAAGACCTGAAGTTGAAGAAAACCTGGGAAGGACAGCCCTGGTAACCGAGGGAAAAAGGAAAAGAGCCATGGCAAGAAAGTATGATGTGGTGATCATCGGCGCCGGTCCCAACGGGTTGATCGCCGGCGCCTACCTGAGCAAGGCCGGTCTGAAAACTCTGATCGTGGAGAAGAGACTCGAGGCGGGCGGAGGGTTGGCCACGGAAGAATCGACCCTGCCCATGTTCCTGCACAACACCCACTCCATCTACCACATGATGGTCGACTATGCCCCCGCCTATCGAGACCTCAGGCTGGAGGAGGACTATAAGGTCAGGTATGTTCGGCCGCCCCTCCAATTTGTCATGCCTTTCAGCGACGGGAGATGCCTGTGTCTCTACACGGACGTGGAGAAGACTTGCCGCTCCATCGCCCGCTTCTCCGTAAAAGACGCCGAGGCCTACCGAAAAATGTGCGGGAAGTTTCATAGTTACATGGAGGAATTCCTGGCGCCTGCCACCTATGTCTCTCCGCTTTCCGCCCTGGATCAAACAGCCAAGCTGGAAGCTAATCCCATCGGGAAAGAGCTTCTCGAAATTTCGGAAAAGAGTCCCATCCAGATTATCGACGGTCTGTTTGAAAACGAACAGGTGAAGACTCTGATGTTGTACGCAGCCTGTCACTGGGGCCTGGAGCCGGACTTGGAGGGAATAGGTTTCCTTGTCCCCCTCTACCTCAATCGAGCCGTCCATTACCGCCTCTGCGTGGGAGGTTCCCACATGGTCGCTCAGTCGCTGGGAAAGATCGTGCTGGAAAATGGGGGACTCATCTTAGGAAGCCAACAGGTAAAAAGAATCCTGGTGGAAAACGGAAGGGCCTGCGGGGTCGAAACAATGTCGGGCGATGTGATGGAAGCAGAAAAGGCGGTCATCAGCACTCTTAACCCGGAGCAAACCTTTCTTTCCTTCATCGGCGATAAAACCCTGGATGACGAATTTGTAGAGAAGATCAAGCTCTGGCAGTGGGAGAAGTGGAGCCTCTTACAGATTCACCTTGCTCTGGAGACACCTCCTAACTTCAAGGTTGCTGCACAAGATCCGGAATTGAATCAGGGGCTGGTCTATGTGCTGGGATACGAAAACTCGGAGGACCTACTGCGCCAGTGGCAAGGGATGGAACAAGGGAAACTGGATGCCAAAGACGGATTTCATTGCTCTTTCCCCAGCGTGCATGATCCCAGCCAGGCCCCGCCTGGGAAGTGTACCGGCCTCATTTCACAAATGGCCCCGTATGTCCTCGACGGGAAGGCCGGGAACTGGCTTGATCTCAGGCGTAAGGAAAAAGAGGCCGAGCATCGGCTTGAGATATTGGAAAGGTACGCGCCCGGCACTCGCGAGAAGGTTCTGTGGATGGCCGTCTCCTCGCCCGCCGATACGGAGAACCGGTTCCTGGATATGAAGGAGGGATCCATCAAACAGGGCGCCTATCTGCCCTTCCAATTGGGCTATCTTAGACCCAACGAGGATTGCTCGGATACCCGCACTCCCATCCCGGGACTCTACCTGGGTGGAGCATGCTGCCATCCGGGCGGCCTCGTGATCCTTGGGCCGGGCTACCTCGCAGCGAATGCGGTGGCTGACGATCTAGGGCTGGACAAGTGGTGGAAAGAGCCGGAGATAGTCACCAAGGCGCGGGCAAAGGGGATACTCTAGTGTGGGTGAGATCAACCGGGTTGGGAAAGCGCAGCGATCTCGTCGCGGTGTTTGAGGAGATCAAACGAGACGGCGATTGCTGGATTCTCTGCATGAAAACCGTGGAACCGGTCAGGTGGAGAATTCGGGTGGCAATGACCTCCAAGGATCTGAGAGGAGTTATCGGCCTTGCTTTCAGAGGCGGGAATATCTTTCGCTTGGCACTGGACCTTTTCCGTACTCACTACCCCGGCAAGCCGCCGGAAAACTACTAACATTTACTATCACAGCAAAGGAAGAAAACTGATGGATGAAAAAGGACGGGAGTTCTTTGCCGAAAGCCTGGACCGCCACGTGGAAGCAGAGGGTAAGATCCTGGAGGAATATCGCGCCCTATCGGAAAAAATAGCCGACGGTCCTGTCGGTATGCTTGTTGACTTAATTTTGACCGAGGAGGAACAGCACCACTTCCTGCTTCGCACTATGGCCGGGCACCTCAGACAGTCCCTCACGGCAGGAACCAAACGGTTTGAAGCAGGAGAGGTAGTCCAGGATGAACTTATGCGTCAAACCCAAAGGCTGCGCGGGCATGAGCGAGAGACGATAAGCGCCTGCCGCAATCTCAAATCCCAACTCTCCTCAGAGGAAAAAGAACTTTTCGATGCCCTGCTGGACGTGATGATTCTCGACAGTGAAAAACACGAAAGACTTCTTTCGGCCATCGAGAAAATGATCCAGCCTTAACTCCCCCACGGGGAATCCCCTGAAAGCTGATGTGCCTGTGCGGCGCAACATTAGATTCCCCTAGTTCTGCCAAGCGCTACTTTGACTCTCCTTAGCGCTTATGTTACGCGCGACGCACAAGCGAGATCGGATGTTTTTTTTCTTGCCCTGTCAAGGAGGATTCGGATGGCAAAGCTCAAGCTAACCTTGGCCTGTGGAGACTATGATCGAACGCGTGCTCTTATAGATGGCACGGTCCGGCCCGAGGGCATCGACCTGAATTACCTTCCCTTAACTCCAGGGGAGACTTTTTGGCGCATGCTCAATAACGAGGAATTTGATGCATCGGAAATGTCTTTGTCTACCTATACCATCCTGCGTTCTCAGGGCAACCAACGTTTCATCGCCTTGCCCATTTTCCCCTCCCGAACTTTTCGCCACTCGTGTATCTATATCCATTCAGCCAGCGGCATTCAAAAACCCCACGATCTAAAGGGTAAGCGAATCGGGGTCGCTGATTACCAAATGACCGCGGCAATCTGGGTTAGGGGGATCCTGAACCATGAGTATCAGGTCTTGGCAGATGAGCTTCGCTGGGTCGTTGGAGCTCCGATCCAGGCCGGGATCAACCTACCGGCGCAAATCCCCATCCAACGAATCAATCCGGGGCAGTCTTTGGAAGAAATGTTGGAGGCGGGTGAAATTGATGCCTTAATCTCGGTCATGATTCCGCGATCGTTCCGGGCCAAGAACCCGCACGTGAAACGCCTGTTTCCCAACTACCGAGAAGTAGAAACTGAATATTATCGGCGCACAAAAATTTTCCCGATCATGCACACGTTCGTTCTGAAGACCAACCTCTTCCAAAAGGAGCCCTGGATAGCCGTCAGCCTCTACAAGGCCTTTGTCCAGGCTAAGGAATTCAACTATAAGCGCCTGTACGACAGTAATGCGCTTGTAGTAAGTCTCCCGTGGATTGTTGATGAGATAGAAGCTTCTCGCCGCATCTTTGGCGAGGAGATCTGGAATTATTCGATTGAAGGTAGTCGACCTACCCTTGAGGCGCTCGTCCAGTACTTGGACGAGCAGGGACTGACGCGGCGTCGAATGAGAGTTGAAGAGCTGTTTGTCCCGAATATTCGCCCTGAGCTTCCGCATTACCTCAGAGCGACCGGTGAAGGATAGATGCTAATGAATCTTCCGGCCCTTTTCCGGGTCGGGGACCTTCAGGCCGATGGCTTCAATCTGCGCGTCGACGTCCTGCCTGAACATCTGCCGCAATGTCTTGTTGTCCCAGCGCCGGATGCCATAGGCTACGGCCAGTTCGCTGAACTTGGAGTCGGACGCGCCGAAGGTGTCAAGCGCCTGCGGGTACCATTTGTCCACGGTCCGCTGCACGTCCGCCTTTGTCGCTCCGCACAGCTGGGCGTATTCGGGTTTCTGGACGAGGTCCCTGATGCGCCGCGCGCCGAAGGACGCATGAAACCTTTCCTCGTGCACCATGGTGGCCATTTCCCTGGCCAGCGGCGCGTAGCTGCAATTCTCCATAGCGCGAAGGTGGTACCAGGCGACCAGATCTAGAAGGAAACAAAAGCCGCAGACATCCACCCAGCTTTCAAACGGCACGTTGAATACCGCGAGCGGGTGTTCGCCAATGCGCAGCTTGAGAAGCGTGGCGGCCTTCTCCTCGCCTTCCGGGCCGAAGGAGCGGAGCATTCGGCAGTCGATAAACCCCTGGTGAGCTTCGTCGGCGGCAATCTGTGTCTGGATGTAGCGGTCCTCCGGCGTCGGCCCTTGATTGATCCAGGGTTGATGCTGCTCGACGGAGGCGAACTCGGTCGATGCCAAGGCATAGATGACCTTGAGAAGCGTTGTTTTGTATTCATCGGGCATTTGCTCGACCGTCTCGATCTTCCGCATGCCCAGAAGTTCGCCCCATTGCACCGACCGCGATATACTCATCGTGATTCCCTCCCGCAGCGGTAGTTTGTCTACCGGAGATAGCAGATGCGCCGGTTATCCTGCTTTTGGGGAAAAGGTTATGCGTTAACGAGCCGTGATGTCAAACAGCTCTCTTACCTGTTGCCAAGGTCTTTCTCTTTTCATAGTATCCGCTCGTGACAGCCTGCCCTCAAGTCTTGCCCATTCAGGCGAAAAAAGAGTAGCGCGCCAATGAAAGCTGATCTGCCCCACGGCTATTGGAATCCGAAGATCGAACTCATGCCCAGAGATGAGCTGAGGCAGCTTCAGCTCAAGCGCCTGAACGAGGTGATCCAATATGCCTGGAGACACTGCCGATTTTATCATGACTTGATGAGAAAGCATGGCATCACACCAGACGCTATCGCCACGTTGAAAGATTTCTTCAAAAAATTCCCCATGACCCGAAGGGAGGATCTGGACAAGGACCAATCGGAGAACCCTCCCTATGGGACACGGCTGACCCTTCCAGCGGAAAATACCCTGAGATACCACGCGACCTCGGGAACGACCGGGAAGCCGCCTGTAAAAGCGTTTGACACTGAAAGGGATTGGATCTGGGGAGCGGATGCCTGGGCCTCCAGCCTGTACAATTTTGGGCTGAGACCAGAAGATGTTGTAATGGTCGCTTTTGGCTACGGTTCTTTCATCGGTTTTTGGGGAGCCCACTATGCCTTTGAAAAAATTGGCTGCAGGGTTCACGCAACGGGCGGGATGGATACGAAGACAAGGATCCGAATGATCCTGGAGATGGGCATAACCGTTCTCTGCTGCACTCCGTCCTACGCGCTAAGGATCCTTCATGTCGCCAAACAAGAAGGGGTCGATTTAGCCCGAGAGAGCAGAATCAATAAGATTGTGGTCGCCGGAGAGCCCGGGGCATCTATCCCGGCAACGAGGGCACTGATAGAAAACGGCCTTAACGCTTATCTGGGTGATTTCATGGGAACCACGGAGACGGCCGGGCTCATGGCGTTCACGTGCTCCAGGCTAGGTCCTGGGCTCCACATTAACGAAGATAGATTTCTGGCTGAGGTCGTTGATCCCCAAACGTTGAGGCCTGTGGGGTACAGCGAGCAAGGGATGATGGTGGTCACGCCATTGATAAAAGAGGCCATGCCGCTCTTGCGTTATGCCACGAATGACATCGTAATCCTGGACCCGGGCAACACCTGCCCGTGCGGCAGGGTGTTCGACCTGTTTAGAGGCGGCATTCTGGGGCGCTACGATGATATGGTCAAGGTCAGGGGAGTGCAGTTGACCCCACAGATGGTTGAAGAGATCGTGAGGAGTTTCCCTGAGGTAGAAGAATTTTTCACGACCGTAGAAGAGAAGGACGGGCTCGATAGTCTGCTGATCAAATTTGAGCTAAGAAAGGACTCGATCTCACAATTCGGCCAGGAGCTGTCTCGGAAGATTAAAGAGCAGTTTAAGAGCAAGATCGGGTTGACGCCAGAAGTGGAGGTGGCGGAATGGAATTCGCTCCCCCGATTTGAATTGAAGGCCAAACGTTTCAAGGATCAACGGCCCAAGCGTCATTGAAGGTGCGCTATGAGGAAAAAAAACGGTTTAAGTAAACAAGACGAAAAAAGGCTTCTCTCCGCCTACAAAATTCTCGAAGAATTCTCTGAGCACGACCTCCCTGTGGTCAGGTTCAATTGTCGCAAAGCAAAGACCGAGCTCTGGCAGGCGCTCTTTGAGCTCGATTTGACCGACGCCTTTTAGCCAGTTGCGGAGGACTTGCAGGCATCTCACAATTCAAGCATTAGCCGACACCGAGCTTGTGCTTGGCCTCTTCGCTCATCATGCTGGGCTCCCAGGGCGGGTCCCAGACCAGATCGACCGTCGCCTCTTCGACGCCGTCGATATTATCTAAAATTTTCTGCCGCGCCTGACCGGCGATCATGCCGCCCATACCGCAGCCCGGCGCGGTCAGAGTCATCTGGGAAATAAATGGGGTCAGAGAACTTTTTCCTTGACGATGTGCAAATCCGGCGATAGGCTTCCGACAAAATTTCTAGACACTGAGGTGCCGCATGGCACGGTCGCCGCGAATCACAATTCCCGCTTATCCTCATCACATTATCCAGCGCGGAAACAATCGCGCTGCTACTTTTTTCGCCGATGATGACTACCGTTTCTTCTTGGAATGTCTTCGACAGGCGAAGGTCAAATGTCGGTGCAGGATTTACGCCTACGTTTTGATGACAAATCATTTCCATCTCCTGGTCGAACCGGCTGAAGTTGGGGATCTTGGTCGATTCATGCAGAGCGTAGGACGAAGATATGTTCGATACATTAACGAGACCTATGAACGGTCGGGCACCTTGTGGGAAGGGAGATTTAAAAGTGCAGCGGTAAGTCGGGATGAATACTTGATAGCGTGCAGCCGGTATATTGAGTTAAACCCGGTAAGGGCTGGGCTAGTAGGGCATCCAAAAGATTATCGTTGGAGCAGTTATCAGCACCGGGCATTAGGAAAGTCGGATCGTTTGCTGGATGAGGACCCTTGGTACAGCGGGTTGGGAGCGACTGAAAGAGAGAGACAAGAAAAATATCAACAATGGATAGATTCACAGATTTCTCAAGGAGAATGGGAGGGAATCCGACAAGCAACGCAACGCGGTCGCTTGATCGGGCAAGAGAAATTTCAGAAACAGGTGGAAGCGATGACGGGGCGGCGTTTAGTAGGCGAAGCACGCGGACGACCTAAGAAGACATCTGGGACTACGATCGAAAAAGTTCTCTGACCCCATTTTCTCTTACAATCCCCATAGTCGCAAGTTACGTGCGGCTTCGCGGTTTAGTCCAACACGTTTTATCCCCCCGTCGCCACTACGCCGACCTATCCGAGGCTTGATCGCTTCCAGGCTTTAGGGATAAAACGCTATACGTTAGGGCTCAGCGCCGTATGCTTGTTATTGTAGCGGTTTTGTTTTTTTGGCTTAGCAATGTGGAGTTGTCGTTTGCAGCGGAGGCTTCGTGCCTGATTGAAGTGCGCGCTGGCGTGACTTCGTGTTGGGGAGTAGTTATTCAGCTCGACCGAGGCTCTTTCAAGCCAAAGATCGGTAGCGAGCAGATCAGTGTTGTTGAGGCAAAATATGGTAGGAACCTCGTTCCCCTCATGCAGTGGGCAGTGTCCCCGGACGGTAAGCGGCTCACTGTAAAATTTAAGCAAGGTAATGGTGATTTCGGGACGGGCAACACCGTTATTTTAAGAGTTGCGGGGGCCGCGCTTTCCGGTATATCAGCGAGAGACTGGTTCGAGTGATCGGTCAACACCGAGCCCTAACCCGCCGCTTGAGCCGACGCGAGATTTGGTGATCGATGATTCGATTTTCTGATAGCGGCTCAGCGGCATAGCGTTCGGCCATAAGAGAGCAGCGCGAAGCGAGTCACGGCAGTGGAAGCAGGGAGATCCGGAAGTCCTGACACAGAAGTGACGGCGGAGGCGCAGACCGCCAAGATCTTCGAATGGCGGCAAGGATTCAACGCGCGGTTTCTGATCAATCTCGACGTTCGTCTCCGTCTCTTCCGAGCCTTTGCGCAGAGCCCTGGCGCGAGAGCTCGCGACATCGCGAGAAGACTTGGCCTGCACTTGCCCTATGTTGAGATCTGGTGCACGACTGCCTATAGCTTGGGGCTCCTCGAAACATGCAAACCACGGACACTTCCGGCGGTTCCTCACCGGTCATTCGCTTGGAAGTGTGCTTACCGAAGGAGGTCAGATGCCGGTGAAGGGAAAACGCAAACGCAGTTCGGCCCGCGAAAAATCCACTGTGGCTGATCCGGGCAAGCGCGCGGAGAAAAAACAACCGGCTCCGAAAGTGCGCGGGCCGGGGAAACCGGCACCGGCAAAGGCCCAATTGGAAGCGGAGGCTGCAGTGGCTGCTGGCATCACACCGATCGTCGATCTCGGCCTCATTTGGGAACGGATCGGCAAGGCGCGCGTGCCGGCGGAATTCCGCGTCTCGTGCATCCGCCCGGATGATTTGCTCGTGTGCGATTTCATCTTCGAGAACTTACGGCTCGAGACTGCGGGAGACGGCGCGCCGAAGCTGGTGCGCAAAGATCCGGCGGGCTCGGCGACGTTGATCGTCGAGTTGCCGCCGCAGAGCTTCGGGGAGGAGGCGTTTCTCGATGCGACCGGGCCCGAGGTCGCAAACAATCCCACGGGCAAAGATAAGTTCCCAGAATCGTCGTCGTCTGTGGACGCGAAGAATGTGGCGTCACCGGGCGAGACGCTTCCGCCCCTTCCGCCCATGCCTTCCGCTAGGATTCGCATGGCCGGCCGCAGCCGCATCGCATTCGCGATGCCGGCGGAGGAGACGGAACTCGCGTTCACGATCGAGGCGATCCTCGATGCGTGCCGGCGCTGGCCGATGCGGCTCGACGTGAACGCCGTGCCCGATCCTCCGCGCTTCCGGCTGCAGGATTTCGGTGTTCGCGATCAATGGCTCGCGAGCGTCGTCGCGTCGGGTGGCTGGGCGCAGGCGACGCAGGAATTGGTGGATGCCCTGGGCGGCGCGCAGGCCGTGCAGAAATCACTCGCCGGCGCCGCACGTCGCGTCGCGACGAAGGCGATTGAAGCTGTCAGTGCCGGCGCGCGCGGAATCGAGGGGGCGCTGCGTCGCGCGATGAACGAAGAACTCGATGTCCTCGCGGAAAGGTTCGCGCCGTTGCGCGATGCGGGCCGGCGCGAGGTTGCCGCGGCGGCGCTTTCGTTAACGACGACGCAAGCGGTCGCGGCGCACCGGGTCGGTGAGTCGATATTCGACCACATCAAGGATTTTCCATTTCTCCCGATCATCTTCGGCCCGCACCAGCCGGCGCGCGATGTGACCGCACTGGAGCTGCCGTATCGGCTCATCCTTTCCCCGGTCCCGCAATCGCGCTGGCATCACGGCACGAAGCCGATCGCGCGCAACGGCCGCACCGAGCTCTGGCACACGCGGCTCACGAGCGCCAAGAGTGATGTCGGACCGGACACACCGACGAACGTCCGTGCGCTCTGGTCGCCGGATTACCACCTGCAAAACATCGTCGGCGTGGTGAACGGCGTGAAGCCGTTCCGGATGAGCCTCGACCCGCTCGATCGCGAGATGCTCGTGAAACTGATGTCGGGCTTCGATGAGATCGACACGCATAATCACACTTTCCATCCGCATACCGCCCGCGCCCGGCGGCTCGCGCTTTCCTCGCTCGGCGCGCTGCTCGATGCGGAGGGAAATTGGGAGCCGCCCTCGCCAAAGGGCGTCGGCCTCGAGGAATGGCGGCACCTCGCGACGCTGGGACGCGATCACTACGTGCGCGTCGTCTATCGCGGATTTTTGAAGGATTTCCGGCACGCGGCCTCGCTAGTGAAAGTGACCGAGCGGAAGTTCGAATCCATGCCGGGAACAAAGAACCGCGTCGCCGTGCTGCGGCAGCGTTTCTTCATCATCGTGCGCGAGCCGGTGAAGCACTACAGCGGTGCGGGCCACAAGTACGGCGGAAACAATTTCCCATTCACGGACATGGAAATCCTCACGCGCGTCACGCCGAGCCTGCTCGCGCCGGACAAGGCGGAGTGCCAGCTCAGCGATCCCGGAAACATCATCTACAACGGCGCGACCGGCGTGCCGCATCGTGCCTGCTTTTGGCCGATGATCAGCGAGACGAACAACTTTCTGTTCCAAATCGCGGCGACCGATCTTTCCGGTGCGCGGGTGACGTTCGCGGTGCCGCTGCTCTTTGTCGGCTCGGAAGCGAACGAGAACCCGCAGGTGATTGCGGAGATCATCAAGCAGAACAACTTCGAGCCCGCGAATCCGCGCCGCCGCGCCTCGCTCGGCAACGCCTCGGTTTGCTACGCGCCGATCAAGGCCGGCGCGGAAGGCGATCCGCGATTGCCGACGAGCGAGATGGTTTTCCGCAGTTCGAGCGTAAGCGGCATCTCCACGGACGAGGCGCAGTTTTATCCCGAAGTCGAGAGCGCGCAGGTCGGCATCGCGGCGATCCAGCGGCTGCTGCAAAAGCCCGCCGCGACCGTTGGCGTCACCTATCCAGACCATTACAACACGACTCCCGGCGGCTTCGGCGCGGGAAATCCCGGGGAGCTGTTCTTGAAACTGCTCCAGCCGTTCGCGCTCGCATTCGGTGACCAGGTGAAAAGCGATACGCTCGGCGGGCTCGCGACGCCGAGCATGGCGATCCTGGGGCTATCGCGCATCATGGGTCCGGTCGCGGCGCAACCGCCCGCAAATCCGGCAGACATCGAGTCCGCGCTCGGCAACGTCATAGGCAACAAGTTCAATCCCGCCGACTTTTTCCAGGGCGCGAAAATCCTCGGCGGCGTCGATCTCGGCACGATCCTCGACGTCGCGACATCGCTCGCGGGCGCGGAGGTGCCGAAGCTCCTGAGCAAGCAGCTTCCCGACAAAATCGAGGCGCGCTTCGACTGGAGCACGCAGGTCAAGAAATCCGATCCGCTCGGCCTCTTCGTGCCGAACGCCGGCGGCGCGTCGCTGCTCGAAATGCACGGCCTCGTCAGCGCGCCGATCGCGAATCCCGCAGCGACGACCTTTAACGCGACGGCGTCGATTGTGCATTTCAAAGTCAACCTCTTCGGCTTCGTCACGGTGTGGTTCGACCGGCTTCAATTCACCGCGAAGACGGGTGCGAAGCCGGACGTCGCGGTCGATCTGCATCCGGGCGACGAGGCGATCGCATTCGGCGGGCCGCTCGAGTTCGTGAACGAGATTCGGAAGATCATTCCGTCGAATGGCTTCAGCGATCCGCCCGGTTTGTCGGTCACGCCGAGCGGCATCAGCGCGAGCTACTCGGTGAACATCCCGAACTTGAGCGTCGGCATTTTTGCGCTCGAACACCTCTCGCTCGGCGCGGGATTTCTGCTGCCGTTCGACGCGAAGCCCGCGGAGGTGCGCTTCAATTTCGCCGAGCGACAGCGGCCTTTCAGCCTCACGGTTTCGCTCCTCGGCGGTGGCGGATTTTTCGCGATCGGCGTCGGAACCGAGGGCGTGCGCGAGATCGAGGCGGCACTCGAATTCGGCGCGGCGCTCTCGATCAATCTCGGCGTCGCGAGCGGCAGCGTGGAGATCAAGGCGGGCGTTTATTTCCACTGGCAGACGGCGTCGGTGGAACTCGCGGGCTACGTGCGGCTGCACGGAGAGCTCTCGGTGCTCGGGCTCATTTCGGCGTCGCTGACGTTCAATCTCCAGCTCGCCTATTTGAAAGAAAACGGGAAGTCAGTCGTGTGGGGCGAGGCGACGCTCGAGGTGGAAATTGAAATCCTGTTCCTCAGCTTCAGCGTATCGGTGAAATGCCGGCGCGAATTCGGCGGCTCGGAGGGCGATCCGAAATTCATCGAGCTCATTCCCGATCAATCGACGTGGAGCGACTACTGCGAAGCATTCGCGACGGAGGCTGCCTGATATGGTCAAGCAAACCACTCTCTGGACCGCACTGCCCAACGGCAGCGGCGACGGCCGGTCGCTCCGCGTCTCGCTGCTCGTCTCGCCGCGACTCGATCCCGATTTCGATCCGCATCTCGAAAGCTTCCCGGACTTCGTGGACTGGCCGGCGACGCTCGCGCAAACGCGATTTCTTGTCCATTTCGGCGGCTCTCCTCCGGTAAGCGTCGGCGGGCACGACTCCGAGGGGCCGACGCGCATCGACGATCGGCTCGGGCTGCCGGATTCGAGCGTGTGGACGGCGCTTTTTCCGAAGACGACGTTCGTGCGCGGATTCAAGTTCCGCGACCTCTCGCAGCATGCCGTGCTCTCGTATCCGGCCGCGGACATGGAAGGGCTGGTGCGCCGCCTGTACAGCCAGCTCGCGGCTTCGGCACTGGATCAATTGCCGACGGCTTCGACGTTTCTCGACGACCCGGCATGGACAGCCCTGCTGAATGCGGTGGCGCGCAACGACGAACAATTCACAGACCGCAAATACGATCGCAAGACCGGGCGTTTGACCGCCATCCGTGACACGCGGAAGCAGTTCGTCGCGTTCAAGAATCGCGCTTTCCAGAATCGAAACCTCGCGTCGGATCTCGCGCGTTTTCAGCTCTTTCACACGCCGCCATCGACGCCGAGGCGCGATAAATACAACGTTCCGCCGGAGGACGCGAAGTCGCGCGCAGAGTGGCTCGGCTACGAGCAGACGCAACTTCCGAAGCCCGGCGATTTCCAAAACGAGATCGACTTCCACCAAATCGTCGCGGCGATGAACCAATACCCGACGCTGCTGCGGCGGCTCGGGCTTGTTGTCGATTTGCTCATCGCACGCGACGCGTTCTCTCCGGCGCCGGACGCGCCGCTCTGGGTGGAGGCGGAGCTTCCGCAAGGTTTTTCCACCGTGGAGCGTCTGCCGGATGCGTCGCCGCGCACGCACACGCTTCTCGACGCGGGTCACTTTCAAGCGGTGCCACGGACACTTCCGCAGCCGGGAGATTTCCGCGTTGCGAATGGCCTGCTCGATCTCGATCCGAAGACGTTCAGTTTCGTCCAGGCCGACGTGGATGGCGCGGGCATCAAGGTCACGAACTTCGCGCGATCATTGCTCACGCTGCGCGGGGAGCCGGACTACCAGCTTGATCCGGTGACGAAGCAGAAGCGCAAACTCGGTGCGCCCGCGCTGCGCAACGCGGGCCTCGTGCTCGTGCACAATCAGCGCGCCGACATGCTCAAAAACACGATCGCGCGCCAGGGCCAGTTTAACGCCGCCGCCGAGAAGATCCAGCAACGCGTCCCGAATCCGCCGCCTCCTCCCCCGTTGTTTGCCGAGGATCTCGTGCGTGGCTATCGCATCGACATCTGGGACGATGTGTCGAAGCGGTGGCATTCGCTTTGCCAGCGGAAAGCGACCTACGACATCGACAGCGGTGCGGTCGTCATCGACGTGCCGGAGGAGGAAGGCACGGTGCGGCTCGCGGCGACGACTTCACCCGATCCGGCGAGCAATCCGGACATTATCTGGCTGCACGAGACGCTCGTGGCGTGGCCTGGCTGGAGCCTCTGCGCGCCTGCGCCGGGCCGGACGATTGGGCACGACCCGAGCGATCACAGCGATCCGGTGACGAATGCCGAGCCGGAAGTGCCGCCAGGGTTGCGTTTGAAAAGCGCGTTCAAGGTGCTGGCCGGCTCACTGCCGAGACTGCGCTATGGCCGCAATTACTGGCTCCGCGCGCGCGTCGTCGATCTCGCGGGCAATTCGCTGGAGTTGCTGCCGAAGGATTTCGGCCCGGAGCAATCTAAGAAAAACGCGCGGCCGTATTTTCGCTACGAGCCGATCTCCGCGCCGGCCATCGCACTCGTGAAACCGACTCCCGCAACGATCGACGCACCGGCCGAAGGCGAGTCGATGGAACGCGTGGCAGTGCGTAGTTTCAACGACACGCCGCCGCTGAATACCGTGCCGACGCCGCAACGCACGCGCCGCTTTGCCGTGCCGAGCCGCACCACGCAGCGCGAAGCCGAGCAGCACGGAATGTTCGACGTAGCGGACATCGTCGACCCAGCGTTTTTCGCGATGCTTGCGGCGAAGGACAACTCGCTCGCCGAGGAGAAGCTCCTCACTGCGGGCCCGCTCGCCGGAGGCGCACCGGTCGAGACGGGATACGCGGTCATGGTCGATGGCGATGCGCTGCCATATCTGCCGGACCCGCTCGCCGTCGAGATCGCGGCGCGCATTTTCGATCACCCGAATTTTCCCGACACGAAGATTCTCTCGATCCCGCTCTACGACGGCACGAAGTGGCCGGACGCGCTCCCTTTCAAAATCGAAATCTACGACGATCCCACCGACGCGCCGCACTACGACGCCGCAGCGCGCACGCTCTTTATCCCGCTCCCGAAAGCAGCGCGCTGCACCTTGCGGCTCAGCGTCCAGCCGAGCGACGACGCGCTAAAAATTCTGGGCGTCTGGAATTGGCTCACCGCTGCGCAGCAGACGCAGACGATCGTGATCAACGGACACCCGACGACGCTCGAAAAGCTCGCGCACCGCGGCCAGCACTGGATGCTCACGCCGTGGCGCAACCTCGAGCTCGTCCACGCGGTGCAGCGCCCGCTCATCACGCCGGAGATGACGAAGGTTGTCGTGGACCGCCAGGACAGCGCCACTTTCGCGCTGCCAAATTTCACCGCGACATGCAGCATCCCGAGCACCGATCGCATCGACCTGCGTGCCAATTGGAATGAGCCGTTCGAAGACGCCGCGGCAAACCAGCTCGATAACCGCGCGCGCATCGACCACGCCTTCTCGGTCAAGATCACCGACGCAAAATCCTACGCCGGATTTCCCGACTACCTCCCGCAGGGCATCGATCTCATCGGCGTCGGCCGAATCTTTCACGATCGCCTCGGGAAAAAGATGCACGAGTTCCACGACACGCGGTATCGGCGGATCGAATACTGGATCGAGGCGACGACGAAGTTCCGCGAGTTCATGCCGGCGAGCCTGCTGACGGAAGTCGTGGGCGGCGCGACGCAGCCGACGGAAGAGAACATCAAGGTCGTCGGCCCGAAGGTGCGCACGTGGATTCCGTGCTCCGCGCCGCCGCCCGCTCCGGAAGTGCTCTACGTGGTGCCGACCTTCGGCTGGGTGCGCTCGGGCGATGAAGCGAGCAAGAGCAGTTGGCGGCGTGGTGGCGGGTTGCGCGTCTATCTCAATCGTCCGTGGAACGCCTCCGGATACGGCGAAATGCTGGCTGTCGTCCTGCCCACCGCGACGTTCACCGACGATCCGAACGATAAACCCGCGGGGCAGCCGTTGAAGAATTTCGTGACGCAATGGGGCAACGATCCGATTTGGCTCAGCCCATTCGTTCCGGGCTCTTCGCCGAAGCGCGGCAACTTCCCGCTCGCGCGCACCGCGGCCGATCCCGACGGCAAATGGCTGCCGGGCTTCGCGCCGGCGGAGGAAGCGGATCAGCCGCCGGGACCGTTTCAGACGACGGGGCTCGAGCATCCCGAATTGCGCAACCCGAACGCACAGTCGGTCGTCGATATCGCGCCGCACGATGTGTTTTTCGATGAAGAGCGGCAGCTCTGGTATTGCGACATCGAGGTCACGTGGGGCGCGGCGTATTTCCCGTTCATCCGACTCGCACTCGCGCGCTACCAACCGGTCGCTCTCCACGGCGCGCATTTGTCGAACGTGGTGCTCGCCGACTTCATGCCGCTCGTGCCCGATCGCTGGCTGAACGTGACGCAGACACGCGACCCAAGGACGCGGCAGGTGAGCGTCTTCGGCCACACATTCACCGACTCCAGTTCACACAAGGAAGCGGCGAGCGCACCCGCGGAAAGTCTGCGGCTTCCCGATGGCACGATCCTCGATCTGCACGCGCCCAAAGTGGCGTCGTCGAGCGTCGTCGAGGTCTGGGTTGAGCGACTCGATCCCGCGCTGGGCGAGGATTTCGGCTGGCGGCGCGAGCCCGAGGCGATCGTTCGGCAAAGCGGTGTGCCACCGCACGCGCGCCCGTTTTCCCTAACGAAAGCGACCCTCGCCGCCGCGCGTGTTCGCGCCGCCGACCTCCTGCGTCACCGTGAATTTGAGGCTCTGATCGATGAGGGCCTGATCGACCACGTCTTCCTTACGCCGATGCTGTGGGAGGGCACCGTGACGCTTCCGCAAGACCCCGGCGCCACCATGCGCTATCGCCTCGCGATCGCGGAATATGAGGAATACCTTGTGGACGACGCCATGCCCTACGATCGCATCCCGACGAAAAAAGAACGGCGCCTCGTCTTCATCGAACACGTCGAACTCCACTAATCGCGCAGTTCCACGTTGGCCGGGCGCTTGGGTACATCGAGGACGATGCGTTGCATGCGGTCTTGTACTGTCACAGGGCAGAGCTACTGGCCCGGTCGGAAGGCACGCCGAACCAGGCGCAGCAGCCGACCGGGGCCGCCACATCGGTTTCCCGGAGTTCAAAGCTGGCGGAGGCGGCCCTAGCGGCTGCGCTCCAGCGTTGAGACTGTAGAAAAAGGGGACGGAAGAATCAGACTTACCCGACACCGAGCTTGTGCTTGGCCTCTTCGCTCATCATGCTGGGCTCCCAGGGCGGGTCCCAGACAAGATCGACCGTCGCCTCTTCGACGCCGTCGATATTATCGAGAATTTTCTGCCGCGCCTGACCGGCGATCATGCCGCCCATGCCGCAACCCGGCGCGGTCAGAGTCATCTTGACCACGACTTTGCTTCCTTCGATCTGCACGTCGTAGATGAGACCAAGATCGACGATGTTCACCGGGATCTCAGGGTCGAAGCAGGTTTGCAGCGCCTGGTAGATTTCTTCTTTGGTAGGCATAATGATGCTCCCTATCCTTCCGCCTCTTGCGCCAAACTCTTGCACTCCGCGCACGGGCAGAGATCTCTTAGAAATTCAAAAGTATAGATTCCGGTCTCGTGTCCGTCCTGCCAAAAAAACTGGATGGCGTAATTTCCGACCGCGCCGATTTGCGCCAGCACCGCGTCCGGCGCCGCATGGAATTTGACGCCGCCGCCGTGCCCCTGGCATCCGGCGCAAGGACAATAGCCGCGCAGAAAATCCTGCGGGTAATCTCCGGCGTGGCAGTCATCCCAAGTGATGCGCACCACCCCTTTGGCTTTGATGTGATTGATCTCGACGGGAAATGGGCCTGCCATGATTCCTCAAGTGGAGATGATCTTCAACGATTGGGCTTTCCGGACCGCTTCCGAGACCACCGAGAGCCGGCCCGCGAGTTTGGCCGCGATATCCATAAAAATCTTGCTGACTTCCGAGTCCGGCTCCTGCACCAGAATCGGCACGCCCTTGTCGCCCCCCTCGCGCAGCGAAGGCGTGATCGGGATCTCGCCCAGAAACGGAATGTTGAATCGCCCGGCCGCGCGCTCGGCGCCGCCGCGGGAAAAGATGTCGTGCTCTTTGCCGCAACCGTCGCAGATGAAATAGCTCATGTTCTCGACGATGCCGACGATGGGAATCATGACCTTGTCGAACATCGACTTGGCCCGGACCACGTCGGCCAACGCAACCTCCTGCGGCGTTGCGACCAGCAGCGCGGCGCTGACTTTGAGCTGCTGGGAGAACGTGATCTGCACGTCGCCGGTCCCCGGCGGCATATCGACCACGAGATAATCCAGCTCGCCCCATAGAACGTCCGCCATCAACTGCTGCAGCGCTTTTCCCAGCATCGGCCCGCGCCAGATCACCGCCTGATCGGGCTCGAGAAAAAATCCGATCGACATCACCGGCAGGCCGTGCGCGATCGGAGGCTTGAGCTTGAAGCCGCCGTTGACGGGAATCTGCTCGGGATGGTCCTTCACGCCCATTATAATAGGCAACGACGGTCCATAAATATCCGCGTCGAGCAAGCCGACTGTGGCACCGTGCTTCTTTAGCGCCACCGCTAAATTGGCCGCGACAGTGGATTTGCCCACGCCGCCTTTTCCCGCCGCCACCAGCACCACGTTCTTCACCGTCGGCAGCAGATCGGTCTGTCCCGCGCCCGACTTGCTGCCGCGCACCTGAGCGCCGAAAGCGATTTCCAGATTGCCGATTCCCAGAGGCGCGAGCGCCTTGCGGCAATCGGTGTCGATCGTTTCTTTCAAAGGACAGGCCGGCGTGGTGAGCTCGACGGTGAATTTGACCGTTCCGTCCGTCACGTCGAGGTTCTTCACCATGCCGAGGCTCACGATGTCGCGATGGAGCTCTGGGTCCTGGACTTTCTTGAGCGCTTCGAGCACGGTCTCTTTAGTGATTGTCTCCATTACTCTCCCTTCACTTACCTAAAAATGATTTTAGACTTCTAAGGTCTACCATGTCAATAGAGCTGTTTTCACTGCCGCAGCGAACCCGCAGACGATCCGCCAAAAGAAAACTTGAACAAGATAGTTTGGTTTGATACTATTGCAGAGATTTCAAAGTGAAGCGCGCGAAGGAGGAACTATGAAGCACAAGTTGAGCGCAACCGTGGCGATTTTCCTGCTGGCCGGAACGATCGGCTGCTCCGGGGGTCCGTTAACGACGCGGGAAAAAGGCGCGGGAATCGGCGCCCTTGGCGGCGCCGCAGCGGGCGGCATCATCGGAAGCACCGTCGGTAATCCCGTAGCCGGCGCCTTGATCGGCGGAACTTTGGGCGCGGGCGCGGGCGCTTTGATCGGCGACCAAATGCAGGGCCAGGAACAGAGACAGCAGGACCAACAGCGACAGATCGATCAAAACCGGGCCGAGACCGAACGTTTGAAAAGAGAGCAAGAGAAGCAGAAACAGCAGCGCGAGTATTAAACGTCCGACCGCGCCGTCAAGCTAGAGATTGAATCTCGGCTCGGCGCCGGCGCGCAGGCGCTGAATGTTTTCTCGATGGCGCCAGATTATCATCAGCGCCATGAGCAGCGTGATGCCTACCCAGGGAATCGGGTAGGCGAGAAGCCATATTGCCAGCGGAGTAATGCCAGCCGCCACGATAGAGGCAAGCGAAACGATTCGGGTCGCCAGCGCGACGATTAAAAATACCAGCAGCAAGACTCCGGTGGCCGCGGGCGCGAGGGCCAACAACGCGCCCAGTGCGGTCGCCACGCCCTTCCCTCCCTGAAATTTCAGGAACAACGGATAGAGATGACCCAGGAAGGCGGCCAGCGCCACAAGGCCCGTGAGCGCTGCGCCTAAATCCATCCGAAGCGCGATAAAAACCGGCACGAAGCCTTTCGCCGCGTCTCCCAGCAACGTCAGAAGTCCGAGCCATTTGCCCGCCACTCTGGCGACGTTGGTGGCGCCTACGTTGCCGCTGCCCTCCCGGCGCACATCGACGCCCGCGAGATAGCCGAGAATGAACCCCGTCGGCACGGAGCCGAGCAGGTAGGCGAACCCGACCATGAGTGTCGCGGCTACCACTCGCGCCTATCCAAGCGGCTAAAGCGTCGGCTAGAAAAAAGAATTGTCGAACCGAAAAAGATTGGACTCGCTACGATCAATTTTTACGGGACTCGATCTTACTTTTTCTTGTAGAAATCAGGGTTCATCCGCGATGAGGTGCCGGACTTCGCAAGCTCTTCCTCGAACATTTTTCGGATCGGCGGGTCCTCATCGTAGTACTCGATCTGATTGCCACCGGCTTTGACGTCCTTATCGACTTTCGTCACGTCGCCAAACTGCTCGCCGAGGCTGTACTTGATCCCGCCCAGGCGCGGCGGCAGATAGCGCGCCGGCGTGGCGCCGGTGTTAAAATGCTGGTGAAACATCATCGGCGGCGGCGTAAAGACGCTGCCGTCCTGCCAATCGTAGCGCTTGGGCGACTCGCCTTCGCGCCAGAAAAGAGAGAAGCCTTTTCCCTTGATGATGATGACGTTGAAACCCGGTCCATGGCGGTGGGCTTTTTTATAGGTGCCGATAGGGAACTCCGAGATATGTGCGGCCATCGAGCCATTGGCCATCTCGAGCATGACGTTGGTCCCGCCGCCGCCGCGCTCTTTCCATTCTTCGAGCTTGAAGTTGCGCGCGTCGGCGATGAAATTGGTGTCCCAAACGCGGCCGGCGTGGGCCTTTCCCTTGCCGCTGAAATATTCCGGCTCGCCGTTGAAGCGGTCGGTGAAATCATACGGAACGTTGAAGATGAACTCGTCGTTGTGAAAGAGGTTGAAGACGATCGGCATGCTGTTGACCGAGAAAAACCGGGAGGTTTCGTTGCCCTGTCCGTTGAAGTGCTGGTGCCAGGCGTTGAGCGGCAAGGCGAAGATGCTTCCCTCCTGCCATTCGAAGGTTTGCTTGGCGCCTTTGTCGTTCCAAATGGTCGTGGCGCCGCGGCCCTTGAGAACGTAGATCATCTCTTCGTAAATCTGCCGCTGCGGCTTCAAGCTTTTTCCCGCCGGAATCTCGCAGACGTAAGCGCCGGTCGCGCCTTCGGCGCCTTCCATGTTGATGAAGGCGCCCTCGCCTCCCGTTCTCGCCCAGTGAGCCACGGGAATTTTGCGTAAATCCTGGACAAAAAATGTCTTGGTGATGGGGATACTCTCTCCCTGTTGCCACTTGTCGTAATAGGGGATGTTGTCCATTACGTTTTCGATCTGAGATGCCGGCTTGGCCATCGAGTTTACCTCCGGTTTCTGTCTTTCGCTCATATAGCATAAAGCGGCCAAAATCAACCAAACGCGAGCCGTTCTATTGACGACGGGCAAGACTTTGGATCTTCCCTTAAGGGATGAAGATCGGATATAAAACCACCCATGCGCGTCGCTCTCGTCCAACCGCCCGTCGAGGATTTTTACGATACCGACGTGCGGCTCCAACCGATCGGGCTCTGCTATATAAAAGCCGCCGTTAAGAAACATCTTCCGCACGTCGAAGTCATCATCAGGGACTACCACAGGGGATGCGGCCGCAGGACGGTGCCGATTCCCAAAGCGCTTGACTATCTTTCCGCGTACTATCCGGTCGCGGATCAATCTCCGTTTTCCACATTTCATCAGTACTATCACTTCGGCCGTTCGTTCGATGAGATCGAGGCCGAGCTGGTCGCTATGAAGCCGGATGTTGTGGGAATATCGTGTCTCTTCACGCCGTATTATCGCGAGGCGCTGGAAATCGCTCGGCGGGTGAAGAAAAGACTAAACGTCCCGGTGGTCATGGGCGGATCGCATGCGTCGGCAGTTCCGGAATCGCTGCTCTCCTCGCCTTACGTGGACTATGTGATCCGCGGCGAGGGCGAGAAAGCGTTCGTGGAGTTTCTGGCTTTTCTACAGGGAGAAAAACCGGTCGAAGGCGTGTCGAACTTGGCTTACAAAAAAGACGGGCAGCTTTGTTTCAACGCCGTCGCCGACAATTATTCTATCGACGAGCTGCCGTTTCCCGATCTCGGCGATTTTTCTCCCTCGAGCTACACGCTGGCCGGAAAGCCGATGACGTTCATGATTACTTCACGGAGCTGCCCGCATAAATGTTCTTTCTGCTCGGTCCACACGACGTTCGGAGAAAAATACCGGCTCCGGTCTCTGGAAAACGTGCTGACGGAAATAGAGCTGCGCTACCGGCAGGGTTATCGCGTGATCGACTTCGAGGACGATAATCTCACCTACTACAAAAACACGTTCAAGGAACTATGCCGGCAAATGATCGCGCGCTTTCCCAGAGGCGCGCTCCAGTTGGTGGCGATGAACGGCATCAGCTATCTGAGCCTCGACGAAGAAACGCTGGAGCTTATGTCCGAGGCCGGGTTTTCGCACCTGAATTTGGCACTCGTCAGCTCCGACAAGACCGTTCGCGAAACGACCAAACGGCCGCATACGCTGGAAGCGTATCTCAAGGTCGTGGGCAAGGCGACGCAGTTGGGGCTTAAAATCGTCTCGTATCAAATCCTCGGACTGCCGAACGAGACTCTGGAGAGCATGATCCAAACTCTGGCCTTCAACACCCGGCTTCCCGTGCTGCTCGGCGCGTCGCCATTCTACCAAACGCCCAACGCGCCCATCGCGCGAGGCCTCGATTTCACCGAAGACGATTATCTGCGCTCGCGCCTCACGGCGATGGCTGTCGAAACCGAAGACTTCGATCGGGACGACATCTATACACTGTTCATCACGACGCGCATCGTCAATTTCCTCAAAGGGCTGCCGCTTTCCTATTCCGTCGATCTGGCGAACCTATTGAGCCGATCGTGGGACGACAAAAGACAGCAGATCGGCTTTGAGCTGCTCAAACGTATGGCGGAGACAGAGCGGCTCTACTTCTGGACCAAAAACGGGCAAATCAAAAACGAAAAGTTCAAAACTGAGGTTTTCCTGCGCGTGCTCTCAGAGGCGGGAGAAATTACGTGCCAGAACGGAGAGAGAATCGCCGTCGCCGATTTCGCGCGCGCCGTCGCTTCGCCGGGCCGGCTTCCATCGGTGCAACCCATGATGGTTGAGATCTGTTCGGGTTAGCTCTGATTCTGGCTTAATGGCTACGGGACGTTTGCACGAGCAGCACTCCCAACAAAATCACGCCGGTTCCCATGATAACCGTCCAGTCCATGCGCTCGTTCAAGATCATTTTCCCCAGCAGGACGGCAATGATCGGATTGATATAGGCGTACAAGGACACGGTGGAAGAAGACAGCTTATCGAGGATGTAAATGAAACAGACGTAGCCGACGATCGAGCCGAAGATAATCAGGTAAACAACGGCGACAAGGCCGCGCGGGTCGAACACGAGGTTCCGATGCTCGCTGAAAGCCATTCCCATCAGCAGCAAAACCAACCCACCGATGATCATCTGCAACGACGCCGCCATGAGCGGATTCATCTTGACGCTGCGGTATTTGGCGTAAATAGAGCCGGCGGCCCAGGAGACCGGCGCCAGCAACAGGCCAAAAATGCCTCGGAGGTAATTGCGATCGATGGCGCTGTTTAAGTCCGGGCTCAGCAAAAGCACGAGTCCGGCGAAGCCGATCAACACGCCAAAAATTTTCCGGACAGTGATTCTTTCGCCTCGATGTAACGCGGCTTCGATGCCGATCATCCAGAACGGCAGCGTTGCCACCACAAGCGCAGCTAAACTGCTCGGCACCCACTGTTCCGACCACGCCACAAGCCCGTTGGCCACCGTGAGGAGTGCGACTCCCACAACGGCCGCATCCACGAGCTCCTTTTTTCTGGGGAGCGCGTATCCGCGCAGCGCAAGGAATGTGAATAGAGTGGAACCGGCCAGGACGAAGCGAACCCCGGCCATGAAGAACGGCGGATAACTTTCCACCGCCACCCGGATCGCGACATATGTGGTTCCCCAAAAAACACACACGGCGACCCATGCGCCATAGGCTTTGAGCGCAGGCTTGGCATCGTGCGGCACGGCCGGCCGCGCCGCGCGCGTGGAATTCACGTCGGACATGGAAAGTCATCGTCTCACCGATCGCTGCCGGCAGCTTTTCCAGGATTTCGCCGCCTGAGCCGGTCGGTCTACGTCTCTGTGGCAGCTACTTGGGTCCGCTCCGCGCGCAGCGGAAACCTAAATTGGAGCGTTTTTTTTCCGGCGTTTCGTGCTGGCGAACATAGACCGGATAGGCGGGCCCGCTCCACGATCCACCGCGAACAACCCTCTCCGCGCCCGTTTTAGGTCCCTGAGGATTTTTCACCGGTCCGGTTTTGTAATAGTCCTTGTCGTAGTAGTCGGCGACCCACTCCCAGGCGTTCCCTGCCATGTCATAGAGGCCGTACGGACTCCTGCCGAACGCGTAGTTCCCCGCCGGGGAGAGCATCTCGTAACCCTTCCAGTCCTCATCTTCCGCGCCCCAATCGTAGCGCGCGAACACCCGGCTCGACGTTTGATTCCCCCATGGGTACTTACGCCCGTCGACCCCGCGGGCCGCTTTCTCCCACTCGGCCTCCGACGGCAAACGTTTTCCAATCCATCTGCAATAAGCATCGGCATCGTGCCAGCTCACGCCGATCACCGGACGATCGCCGTGTTCCGCCAGCCTGACGTCGGACCAAAGCGCGGGGCTTTTTCGCTTCGTTGCGTGGAAGAATTTGGCGTACCGGGATGTCGTCACTTCATGGATGTCCATGTAGAACCCGTCCAGGTAAATGTTGCGCTCAGGCCCCTGATCCTGGTTCGTGTCATGCGGCGAAAGCCCTTTGAGAATCGACGCGATGCCGGACGGTTGATTCTCTCCCATGATAAAGTCTCCGGCCGGCACGAGCGCCATGCGCATCCCGTCGCGGCCGACGATTTCCTCCGGCTCTTTATGGCTCGGCGCCTGCGCCAACCCCGCCGCGGGGAGAACCGCCGCCAGCGCGAAGATCAAAGCTCTCGAAACGGCCTGAGCATATCTCATCGAGAGTTTCCGCTTTTTCGCAACAGTCACTCTTGCGCGCGATTTAAAACTTCCATGAGCTTGCCGGCGTCGCGGAGCTGTATCACCGAGCCGGCGGCATCAATGAGAGCAGACTGCTGTTTGTCATTCAGAACGCCTTCGCAACAGGAGCGCGCCTTGGCCTCCAGGTCACGATCGCTTAGTGGGTTTTCCGGTCCGCCGCGATAGCGCTCATCCGCCCAACCTCCGACGGCGCGTCCGTCTTTCAGTCGAATGACGATGCGCGAGCGCATTTTCTCGAAACCCATCTTTTCAATCTCGGGATCGAGCTCGGTCGATATCCGCCGCTGCATGGATTGCATGGGAGCGGCGCCGACGAATTCGTCGGAGAATTCCCGCTTCCCCGCTTTACGCGCGAGCGCGATCATGGCGAGCGCCGCCGGCAGGGAAAATTTCGCCTGGAGATGATTCGCCGCGACGGGATAGCGGATCGGCTTTAAAATATTGGTGCCGGCGTAAACCTTGACCGCCTCGATATCGCCGGGCTTCACGTCGTGTTCGGTAACGAGCTTCAACATTAAGTCGATCGTCGGATGCGTCAGCACGCCGCAGGGATACGGCTTGATCGAAACGCCGGGCTCGATGATGCTCCAGGTTCTGCCGAAGCCCTGCGAAATTTTATCTGCGCTGACGCCGCCGCCGTGGACGGCGAAAAATCCCCAAGGCCCGTCCAACGAATCCGGGTCGGCGGTGAATCCGCGCGCGGCGAGAAGCGCGGCGGTGACGCCGTTTTCCGCGGCGCGGCCGACGTGGAGCGGCTTCACCATCGTGCCGAAGTTGCAGCGAATGCCCGCGGCGAAGCTCGCCGCGATGCCGAAGCCGTTCAGGAGTTTGCCTGTTTTTAGCCCTAGTAATTTCGCCGCCGCCGCGTACGCGCCGAACGTGCCGACCGTCGCGCTGGAGTGCATGCCGCGTAAATAATGCTGCGGCAACATCCACTCGGAGATCTTACATTCCACTTCGAAGCCGGTGAGGAAGGCGAGCATGAAAGTCTTGCCGTCAATGCCGCCAAGCTTCTGCGCCATTACGAGCACAGCGGTAAGCGGCGGAATCGTCGGATGCGTGAGCAGTCCGTAGACGTGCGCCGGATCGAGGCTCACCTGGCTGTCGTCCCAGTCGTGCGCGTGCCCCGCGGTCCCTAGCACGCGCGCCGCCATGGGCGCCGGAACTTTTTTATCGCCGCGCCCGAGGAGGAGCGCCTCCGGCCACCCACCCATCTCTTCCGCTTCATCGATAAGAATGCGAACCGAGTGCTCTTCCGATCCGGCTACATAGAGACCGAGGCCGTCGAGCAGGCAGCGCGCGCCGATACGAACCGCCTCGGCGGGGATGGAATTGAAGCTGACGTTCTCCACGAATGCGGCAGCCGCAGCCGTCGTCTTCAAGCCGGCGGAAATCGTGGCGAACGCATTCGAATCGGCGGACATGAATAAGCCTCCTACTCTCTTTTACCTGTAGCGGCGACGCCCGGCGCGAGGCCGGCGGCGGTGTCGGCCAAGACCTCGGCGTGTCCGATGCCGAGGGTCTTGATCCAGCGCTGCTGCCCGAGCGTCAGCGCGATAAAGAATCCGAGCTCGACCAGCTCGGTGAACGTAAAGTGCTGGTGCAGTTTCGCCCACAGCGCGTCGTCCGCGATTTCCGAATTCCAGATGATGGCGCTCGTATACGTCAGCGCGACCTTCTCCCGCTCGGAGAATTTATCCGAGGCTGTAAAGTTCAGCAGCTCGTCGTACTTGTCTTCGGTCAGGCCTTTCCGTCCAGCCTGGACGGATCGCTGCACGCCTCAATATTCGCACTCGATCGATTTCGAGACGTAGACGCGGCAGAGTTCTTTAAGGCTATGGTCAAGCACACCGTTACGAAACGTCAGCTCCCACGCTTGGGAGAACGCGCG
>Ga0210377_10000809_pt1 | contig 29672 bp, 24 predicted proteins | sample PLM4_65_b1redo_FD_155480 | JGI IMG/M metagenome (GOLD analysis project Ga0210377, IMG submission 155480) | Groundwater sediment microbial communities from an aquifer in East River, Colorado, USA - PLM4_65_b1 redo | ecosystem: Environmental > Terrestrial > Soil > Riparian zone | place: USA: East...
AACTTCTTCATATCGTTTTTGGCGTCTGGTCATCCGGCTTGCCGTTTGACCCCGCTTATTCACACCAATCTCTGGCTTTTGCTTGACTTTCAAGACGGTATCTACGGCAATAATTTACCGACTGAGCAAATGCTCGACATCGCTGGCGATTTCGTCACTGCTGGCGTCATCGGGGATGACCGCTAACAGCTTCGCATTTTTGACGACTAGAATGGTCGACGTGTGCGCTACCAGATATTCGCTGTCGTGAGCATCGTGGCTTTCGCTCTCGTAGTAGATTCCGAAATCCTTGACAATGCTTTGTAGCAGCGGAACATCTGTCGCGCGCAATCCTATGAATGACGGATCGAAGTTGCCCAGATAGCCAGCCAACTGTTCCGCCGTGTCGCGTTCCGGGTCAACGGTGATGAAGGCCACCTGCACACTACTCGCCTTGTCGCCGAGTTTCTGGATGGCGATCTTCAAATGGGCCAGCGTCGTCGGGCATACATCGACGCAATGAGTGTACCCAAAATAAAGCAGCAACAACTTATCTGAGGCGCTTAACGTGAACTCAGACCCATCCGACGCGGACAGCGTGAAATCCTGTAGAGTTTTCGGCTCTGTCAACACTGTCCCGCGATACTGGTAAGGCTGGCAGGCCGCCAGTAGCAAACATCCGGCCAACGCCAGACATAGCTTTAAGAATATAGGCGAGGACGAAATGCGGACTTGCTTGCTCTGGGATGTCACACGATAGACTTGCACTCTGCGCTCTCCTGTTAAGCAGTTGATTTTATTGCGATCAGCCTGTTTTGCGCTACGATCAGGCCGCTTTGCCAACGCCACCAGAAAGCAAATCCATATGAAATCCTTTGAGCATGAGCTTTCGTTAATCTCGCACGCAGCTACCCGCGCCGCCCGGCTGTGCGTGGCGGTTCGCCAGCAGATGATCGCCGCCGACGCGATGGAAAAGGCCGGGCGCGAGCCGGTCACTATCGCCGACTATGGATCGCAGGCGATTATTCTGCAAATGATCGCCGCCAACTTTCCGAATGATCAGGTCTTTGCCGAAGAACGCGCCGTTGATTTTCGCAACGCCGCCAGCGAATCGCAACGCGAGGCGGTGACACGCTTCGTTAGCCAGACGCTTGAATCTTCCATATCGCAAGAGGATATCGCCATCTGGTTGGATTTCGGGCGGGATCGCCGCAGCAACCGCGTCTGGGCCATCGATCCGATTGACGGGACCAAAGGCTTTCTGCGCGGCGAGCAATTCGCCATTGCCATCGCCCTGATCGTTGACGGCAAGCCCGCAGTTTCTGCGCTGGCCTGCCCGATGCTGCCTTACGAGCCTGATGAGTTTGTTGCAGTGCAGGGCGTTCTGGCGACTGCTATCCGGGGACAGGGAGCGACCCTGCAACCGCTGGATGGCAGCGCGAGCCGCCCGTTACGGGTGTCAACCCGCACGCGGGGCAGCGAAGCCCGCGTGGTCGAGAGTGTCGAATCCGGCCACAGTGATCATGGTTTTTCGGCTAGCGTCCTGGCGGCTGCCGGAATCATAGGCCAGCCTGTGCGGATGGACAGCCAGGCCAAGTATGTCGCAGTCGCCGATGGCCGGGCAGACTTATACATTCGCCATTCGGTTGGCGAAGGCTATGCCGAAAAAATATGGGATCATGCGGCTGGCGTTCTGATTGTCGAAGAGGCCGGAGGGCGTGTCACCGATCTGAATGGGGCCATGCTGGACTTTTCGCAGGGCGAACGGCTGTCGGCCAATCATGGCATTCTGGCGGCTAACGATCGGCTGCACGGCCCGGCGCTAACGGCTGTTCGCCAGACACAGCGGGGCTAATCTTTTGGCGCTCAATCGCCGCTGAGGTCGCAGCGTCACGCGCTTTGACTGCCTTCATGGCGGGGCGGCTGCGATACCACAGCCAGATGGTCTGGGCAAGATTGCTAACCACGACAGCCGTGAGCGCGACGTACAGGCCGCTAAAAGCCTGCGCGATCACGCCCACGCCAAAAATAATCGCGCTCACCAGCAAGTAGATCGCCACCGACTCGGTGACCCCGCGGGTTTGCTTGCTGTGCAAGATCGTCCCCTGATACCAACTCTGGATCACGCTTAACGCAGGCACGGGGATGACAAACCACAGCCCCAGCCGGGCCATGTCCGCTAACTCAGGTTTGAGCGCGGACAGGCCCTCAAACCACAAAATTGAAAGCGGGCTGATGGTGACGATGATGATAAGGGTAGTCAAGACAGCGATAAGAATCAACATGAAACGACGCAGCCGCCGGGTTGAGTCTGGCTCCTCCAGCAAGGCCACCACCACCTCGTTGTAGGCCACGCCGGGGCTTCTCAACAAGAACATGAGGCCACTCATCACGCCCCACACCGAGAGCGACTCAAGGGCCAGCGGCATCCGGTTGAGGGCCGCGCTGCCAATCGGTTGCGCCAGCAGAAGAATCAGCGAAGTCATCGCTAGCGGGATGTAGAAGTCGATAAAATGGCGGAAGGTTAGGGCGGGGGTCACCGGGCTGGCGGCTTTGAGCTGGCCTCGCAGCACAGGCTGAACTCGCCAGCCAATAAAGATGGCTTCGGCCACAACGCCCGTCGCCACCGCAGACGCGGCCACCACAATGCCCGGAATTGTCCTTAGCGCGAACCCTATGAACAGCGCCGTGACATTCGACCCAATGCGGACGACTGTTCCCATCCCAACCGCCTGCGACTGATCAAAGCGAATCAGGACGCCCTGATTGAAGCGCCGATACGCAATTGACCATGTCCATGGTGTCATGATCATCAGGCCAATACGGGCTGGCTCTACAATATCCGCGTGCGCCCCCAGAATGTTGACCGCGACCACATAATAGAGCGGAGTGAACGCGATCAGGACATGGAGGGCGGTCAGAACGCCGCCCGCCCACATCATGTAGCCGCGCACCCGCGCATACGATGCCCAGTCTTTGCTCAAGGCCGTCGATGCCGCGAGCAGCATGATAATCGGCGATTCAACGATCAGGGCCAGCGGGAAAACGATCCCAACGTAGGCGTCCAGATTGATGATCGGGTTAGGCATGCGATTGACTATAGCGGCGAGCGCCGGAAACTCGACCGCCATCATCAGCCAGCTTAAGGCGAGCGGCCACCACGCGCGGACAATGCGGCGGGTGGATAGGGTAGTCAGAGGCGGCAATAAAAGACTCATAAAGAGATTAACGATTCGTTTTAGGTTAATAACCAGACAACAGCGTGAAAGGCTGTCTTACGATGTCTGCCGCTTTAGCTCGCTTTCGAACACAGCATAAGCGGTTTGACCATACAAACATAGGATTACCTGCCAGAGGCTACCGTTGCTTAACGCCAAAAATTCCTGTGCCGTTTTGATCATTATCTTAGCGCAGCGATCCATCGGGTAGCCAAACACGCCTGTCGAGATTGCGGGTAGCGCTATAGACTCCAGACGATTCTTTTCGGCGACAATCAAGCTATTGCGGGTGGCGCTGACCAACATTTCGTCCGCGTCAGGGTCGTCGCCAAATGGCCCAACCGCATGGATCACATGCCGCGCTTTCAGGCTGCCCCCGCCGGTGATCACCGCGCCGCCCACCGGACAGAAACCGATGTCATCGCACTCACGTTGAATCGACGGGCCGCCCTTGACGCGGATCGCCCCGGCCACCCCGGAGCCTAACTGGAGATGCTTGTTCGCCGCGTTGACAATGGCATCCACATCCAGTTCGGTGATGTCGCCCTCAACCAGCCGCAGCATCCTGTCGTTGATCGAGATTTCCATCGGCGTCCTCCGCCAGTTGATGCATCAGCCCCAGCGACATGAAGAAAATAAACGCGAGATCGATCACAAAATGAGTCTCATCGACCAGCCCATGCGCTATCATGGTCGCCATCGCGCCCATCAACCCGACAGCCATAGCGCGCGACTGCGGGTTCAGGCTCTTGAGTCTCTGTTGGGTTTTCCACGCCAGCCGCCAGAACTGGAAGTGCAGCCAGACCGCAATTCCCAACCCGAATATGCCCAGCCGAATCCAATAATTGAGAATGAAATTATGCGGCTGGCTGAGATCAGGCTGCTGCCACGCCCCCGGCAAAATATATCGCCCGCGATATTCATACAAGAACTGATCGAGGCCAACCCCGGTAATTGGATGATCCCGAAGCATGGCGAACGCGCTTTGCCAGACCTGCGTTCGGAAAAAGCTGGAGCTTGACCCGCTGCTCAGATCGAGCATATCCCGGAAGCGCGGGACAAACATCATGAGCGGAATAATCGCCAGAATTTCGATGACAACGCCCGCGACGACCGCTATCACGCCCCGGCGGCCCGCCCACAGGATAACCACAACGGCCAGCGCCACAGGCAGACCGAACAGCAGCCCGCCTCTGGAAACTGTCAGCCCGGTGGCGATGATCATTAGGATGCCTGCTGCGCCATACAGCCAGCGCCAGCGTCGTTCCCGACCGATCAAGGCGGTCGCCGCGCCGATGGGGATCAGACGGGTCAGGTACAGCGCGGCATTGTTGCACGTCCCGAACGTCCCGCGCAGACAACTAAACTGCCCCGGCGAGCGCGCCCAATCGGTGGCGAATTGATAGAAGCCATACGCGGCCACAAGAAGCCCGGTCAGCATCAGCATATGAATAATCAACCAGCGGTCTTTCTCCGCCAGTCGTGTCGCGCGGAGAATCAAGTACATGGCGGCTGGCTCTAAAACCATCTGGCGCAGATCAGTCACGGCGACGCCTTTGAGGTTTGACCAGCCCACCGCCGCGCAGGCAATCCCCACGAACAGCAGAACCGCTTTGTCCAGCGCGGTGAGTTGTTTCCACAGCCCTATCAATGACGGCCAGCCCTGCTTTTTTCGATCCGCTATGACACGCAACGCCCACGCGGCAAGCGTGAGCAAGGTCGTGACTTCTAGCATTCCCAGCGCGCGGTCAAATAGCTCACGCGGGAGCAGGTAATAAGGTGTGAAGAACATTATCAGGGCCAGCCCGTTGACAGGCCACGCATAGATCAACAGGAACAACAGGGTCAATGCGATCAACGTCACGATCAGCCACGGAGAGGCGTAGAATATCCCGGCGGTTAACATCGCTATCAACAGCGATGGGCCATCGCCAAGCTTGCGCAGCGAATCGGAGATCAGCCCGCCCCATGTGATCGCCATGCCCAGCCACGCCGCCAACGCCGCCATCAGCGACAGGAGCAACTGCGCGCCCGCGCTGAGGCGGTTGCTTGACCAACCCAGCGCGGCGGCTATCGGCGACGGCCAGCCTCGCGCGGAAACCATGCGAAACGTGATTGCCGCAAATGCCAAACCAGCAATGCCGAGCGAAATAGCTAAAAGATCGTAGCCACTGGCGTCAAAGGAATTTCCGACCGCAAAGCCAACCACCGCCCATTGATCCCAGCCACGATCCGCTTGAATGTGAACCTGATGGGCCGACACATTATCGCTGGCGGCTGCCAGCGTCAGGGTATCGACATGCGGTTGTTTGTCCGCTGAACTGAGCAGCGCATAAGCGCGGCCCTGTTCATCACGCGGCAGGGCAGATGACGGCTGGCCGTCAACGGTGACATACAGGTATGCCCGGTAATTGTCGCGCCGCGCGATTATGGCCAGATTGTTGCCGGTGAAGGGCACGTCAATCGCGCTATCGCCTTGCTGGCTGATGTCCGCGCCAAGATCGGAGAATTCCCATTGGCCGCTATAACTGGCTAACGGCGTGTCCGCCGGATAAACGCCGGGCCACAGCGAACCATTCGCGCGTGTTGAGAATCCGGCGATGGCTCTGGCGGTGTCGGTCAACGCGCCAGCCTGATCTTTGAGCGCAAAGCCCCAGCGCGGATCCTCGGCTGCCGCCACTGGCTGCCAGTTTTCAAGGATCAACGGCCCGGCCCAGGGCCATTCCGTGAGCGCTCGCTCATACGCTTGAATTGTCCAAGCGGCCCGGTCGGCGGCGCTGGCCCTCCCCCAGATCGATGGCTTTCCTATCCAATGCAGCGGCAGAGCGTTCCAGCCAAATTGGCTGGCCCATAATGGCTTGGCCTGATCGCCATGCCGTTCCATTTCTTCGCGCAGCAAAATGAAATGGGAAAAATTGAGGACGCTTGGATCGACCCGGCGATCATCGGGGGACGTGTCAAAACCGTAGGGCTTGCCTGCCACGCCATCAAAGTAAGGCGCGGCTCCGTTTTCGTACAACTGCCGCAAATACAACACATCGCTCAGGTTGTCCGGCCCGGTTTCGATGGTCGGCGCGAGGCCAGCCGTCAACACCTGAGCCGTCGGGTCGGCGTCATGGATGGCCCGGTAAGCGGCTTGCAACATTTCGACATAGGCGATGGGGTCGGCGGGCTGATCGCCCCAACCGCTGGCAAGATTTGGCTCGTCCCAGATTTGATAAACGTCAATCTGGTCGCGGTATCGCCCGGCAAGCGCGCCCGCGTAAGCCCCTAACGTTTGCATGTCGCCCGGCGGCGCGCCTGGGCGCTCTGCGACCCACGCTGGCGAACGCCAGATGACGGCAATCACTCTCAAATGTCGCTCAGTGGCGGCCATGACCACCGGATCGACGCGCGACCAGTCATACATTCCCCGCTGGCTCTCAATAGCGCTCCAATCAAACGTCTGGCGCACCCATACAAAGCCAGTCGCCTTGATTTCGTCGAGGTTCTTGCCCAAATCCTGCGGCGCGTATTGGGTCAGATCAACATTCACCCCCAACATCGGCTGGCGCGGCGGCAGTGTAGTGTCAGGCAGCCCATTGAGCGCTCCCCGCGTGAATTCCTGGCGCGCGCCAACCACGCCTGCCAGCCCCGCGAAACTGATCAACGCCCCGGCCAACAAGAGGGTTGAAACTATTCCTTCAAAGCGTTTGGTCATGGTCGCCACACCGGACTGCTGCTCGAACCATCTTGCGTTAGCTGCTGGGTGATTCCAGTGGCGATATCCAGCAGGATCAAGTTGCCTTGCGCCACCAGCGCAATCTGCTGGCCGTCTGGCGACCATGCCACTATTTGTGGCCCAATGCCCGGCTGATCTTCAGGCGGGTACAAAACTCTGGAATTGCTGCCATCGCGATCTGCCAGAACAAGCTGATAGCGGCTGCGGACGCTATCAAACGGCTGGATGGCGCGCAAGTAGACGAGCTTCATGTCAATCGGCTTGCTGGCCGACAGATCGGCGGGAGCAAATTGAGGGGCCGCCCACAGCCCGGTTTGCGTGGCGATGTCCACGCTGTAGCCGCCCTGCGCGGGCATGAGAGTCAGGTTGAACACAGGGCTATCCTCAGGCGACTCAGAACCCACAGGCTCGCCGTGCGTGGTGGTCGCCAGCAACTTCCCATCAGGCGACCACGCCACGCTAGGAACCCACACAAAATCAAGGGCATTGCGTGGGGTCACATTGACCAGAGCCAACCGTTCCAGCTTGGCGGGCAACTGGCCCGGCGCAGGCGTCTCTTTTTCCCCCGGCGTCAGGATACCGACTGCGTCGGCCTGCGCCCACGCCAGCGTTGAGCCGTCCGGCGAGAGCGAGAAATACGTGCCCTGCCATCCATAAATCCCGCCGCTGGATGGCGGCAACAACAGCCGATGATCCGACAACACGCCCCGGCTGTTGAGCCGCGCCCGCCATAGATCATTATTAGCCTGCCATCCGGGAAAGTTCGGGCGTGGCTCCGCGGTGGAATAGAGGATCGTGCTGCTATCGCCCGGCAAGAAATCGGCATACAGGATGTTCGCCAGCTTGAGTTGAATCGGCTTGCTCTGCGGATCGCCGGTGTCGATCACCACCCAGAGCGTGTTGATTGAACCGCCACTGCTGGTTGGGATGGGCAAGGGCGTGGCAAGAATTGCGCCGGGCGTCACCGAAGCCGCAGGCGGGGCCGCGCTGCGGGTGAACAACAAACGCTTGCCATCCCGCGATAGCTGAAAGACGCGCTCATCCAGCCCGCCATCAACGGTCAAGGCCCGACGATTGGCGCTGTTGGCGCGGGCGATCCAAGCGTTTCCGCCAGAAACGTAAGCGAATGTCCCGCTAATCGGCACCGGCGGGAGGTCGCCCTGACTGCCGATCATAATCACTTCGGGTTGGGGCGAGACCACCACCACCCGCCGAATTTCATTGCGCGACACTTCCACGTCGTCTTCATAAGTCACCCGAAACGTGATCTCGGCGATGCCGTTGGTTCCGGCCTGCAATAGCTTTTGCTGTCCAGCAGGCAAATCGTCATTGAGTGTGGTGCGGCGCTCATAAGGTATTGGCTCTTGAATCGCGGTAGTGTCTTCGGTGACGCGCACAATGGTGATAGTCGTTTCAGGCGCCAGCCGACTAAATGTTGGCGGATTGACCCGATCACGGTCGCCCAGCGTCACGCCCGCCTCACGCAAGGCGTCGCTAACGGTGGCATTGGGGCTGGCTTTGATGTCGCGCGTTTCGCCATCGACCCTGAGCCTGATCGTGAATGTTTCGTCGTCAGGCGTGGGGGACTGGCATCCGGCGAGAAGCAGGGCGGCGCTCCAACAGAGCGCCAACAGGACTATCCAAAAAAGGCGTTTCATAGGGCGACTCTAACACGCGCCATACCTAACAGCAATACTTCTTGCCGGGTTATTTCGGGGATTCGGCGGGGCATCTGCTGACACCCGCGCCCAAGCATGGTTAAAGATTTCACAAAAGCCCCTTGACTTAGAACGAACGTTCCTGCTATAATGACGGCAACTTCGAACTCCTGTGCTAGATTCTTGATATATCGCAGAAGATATTCGCGCAGAAGTGACTATACAGGAGGCTGTCATGGCCAAAGAAAAACTGTCTGACCGTCAACAGTCGATGCTGGAGTTTATTACCAGCTTTCTCGACGAGTACGGCTATCCCCCGACTATTCGTGAAATTGGCAAGGCGTGCAACATCACCTCCACCTCGGTGGTGAACTATAACTTGAACAAGCTGGAGCGCGAGGGCTTGCTGGCCCGCGACCGCGAAGTGTCACGCGGGCTGCGGCTGGAAGCTCATCTGTCCAATCTGGTGCGCGTGCCTCTGGCGGGGCGCATTGTCGCCTCCAAACCTATGCCGATGCCCGACGCTTCAGCCAGCTTCGCTAAAGACGAAACCATCGAACTGACACGGGATGTCGTGGAAGACCATGACGACCTGTTCGCCCTGCAAGTCAAAGGCGATTCGATGGTGGACGCCATGATCGGCGATGGCGACATTGTGATCATGCGCCCGCATCCGAATTTCCAGAATGGCGATCTGGTGGCGGTATGGTTAAGCGACCGCGAGGAGACCACGCTCAAGCATATTTATCGAGAAGGCAATCGAATCCGCTTGCAGCCTGCCAATCCGACGATGCAGCCCATTTACATAGACGATCCTTCAACGGTCGAAGTTCAAGGGCGGGTGGTCGCTGTCATCCGCCACACCTAACGCCTGACAACGCCACTTTGAAGGCCAGCGCGCCTCTCGCCGCTGGCCTTTTGCCTGCCTACTAGCTAGACACCTCAAATCACGCGCGCCCGATTGATATCACGAAGAAAAAATCCGCGAAATGTGTGGGCTAAATCCCTCGTCCGCGCATGGCATCCACGCCTCTCCTGAAGTATAATGGGGGCTGCATTTTAGCCTTCCCCGGAGACGTAAATGGATATTGGCACAGTGCGCCCCATCGACATCAACGTGGAGATGCGGGACTCGTATTTAGATTACGCCATGAGCGTGATCGTGGCCCGCGCTCTGCCTGACGCTCGCGATGGGTTGAAACCGGTGCATCGCCGAATTTTGTATGCGATGTACGACATGGGGATTCGCGCCAACACGGCTTTCAAAAAGAGCGCTCGTATCGTCGGCGAGGTGCTGGGAAAGTATCACCCGCACGGCGACAGCGCGGTCTACGACTCGATGGCCCGCATGGCCCAATCGTTCTCCATGCGCTACCCGCTGGTCGATGGGCAGGGCAACTTTGGCTCGATTGACGGCGACAGCCCCGCCGCGATGCGTTACACCGAAGCGCGGTTATCCGCCATCGCCGAAGTCCTGCTGGAAGACCTTGACAAAGACACGGTCGATTTCGCCGACAATTTTGATGGCTCGCTGCAAGAGCCGCTGGCGCTACCCGCGCGCCTGCCCAATTTGCTGCTGAATGGCGCATCGGGCATCGCGGTCGGCATGGCGACCAATATCCCGCCCCATAACCTGATTGAAATCGCTCAGGCCGTCGATTTTCTGATCGGCACGATGACCGCTCCTGAGGGCGAAGGAATCGACGAAGACCTGGTTGATGTCAGCGTGGAGCATTTACTTCAATTCGTCAAAGGCCCAGACTTCCCGACTGGCGGCCTGATCGTCGGCATGGAGGGCGTGGTCAACGCCTACGCCACCGGGCGCGGGCGCGTGGTGATGCGGGCTGTGACCCATGTAGAATTGATGGAAGGCGGGCGCGAACGCATCGTCATCACCGAGATTCCGTACCAGATTAGCAAGTCATCGATTATCGAAAAAATCGCCTCGTTGGCCCGCGAAGGCAAACTCGATGCAATTTCCGACCTGCGCGACGAGTCTGACCGACGGGGCATGTCGATTGTGATTGAACTCAAGCGCGGCGCGCAGCCCCGCAAAGTGATCAACCAGCTTCTCAAGCACACTTCCCTGCAAACCACCTTTGGCGTCCAGATGCTGGCGTTGGTCAACAACGAGCCGCGCCTGCTTTCGTTGAAAGGCGCACTCCGACATTTTATCAATCACCGCCGCGAGGTGATCGCGCGGCGCACCCAGTTCGAACTGGATCGCGCTCGCCGCCGCGCGCATATTCTGGAAGGGCTGCTGATTGCTATCGCCAATCTGGATAAGGTGATTGCGACAATCCGCAAAAGCGATGACGCGGACGACGCTCGCGCCCAGTTGATGGCTAACTATCAGCTTACCGAGCCGCAGGCGCAGGCCATCCTTGACATGCAGCTTCGCCGACTGGCGTCATTGGAGCAGCAAAAGATTCAAGAAGAGTACAACGCCCTGCTCAACCAGATCGCAGAGTTCGAAGACTTGCTGGCGCATCCGAAGAAGATTTTGTACCTGATCCGCGACGACCTGAACAAGCTCGCTGATCACTATGGCGACAATCGCCAGACCAAGATCGTCCCGGACGCTGACGACAACTTTAACGAAGAAGACCTGATCCCGGACGAAGACGTGCTGATCTTTATCACGCGGCAGGGCTACGTCAAGCGCGTTTCCGCCAATGACTACCGCACCCAGCATCGCGGGGGCAAGGGCGTGACAGGCATCACGACCCGCGACCGTGACGACGTGGATCACCTGTTTGCGGCAGGGTCGCACGACAGCATCCTGTTTTTCTCGGATCGCGGCAAGGTGTATCAGGAGAAGGCCTACCAGATACCCGAATCCAGCCGGATCGCCAAAGGCTTGCAACTGTCGAGCGTGCTGGCTCTCGAAACTGGCGAGCACATCACGGCGGCTCTGCCTGTGCAGAGCTTTGAGGACGCTGAATACTGCACAATGGTCACGCGGCATGGCCGCATCAAGCGCGTGGAAATTTCGGCGTTTGAGGTCGTGCGGCCCAGCGGACTGATCGCTATCTCGCTGGACGAAGGCGATGAGTTGGGCTGGGTCAAGCTAACCACAGGCGATCAGGAATTGATTCTGGTCACGCGCGCAGGGATGTCCATCCGTTTCCATGAGGACGATGTGCGGCATATGGGCCGGTCGGCGGCAGGCGTCAACGCCATCAAGCTGCAAGGCGATGATGAAGTGGCCGGGATGGACGTGATCACCGACCCGAATGAGGCTTTGCTGGTCGTTATGCAAAACGCTTTTGGCAAACGCACCATGATTGAGGAATATCCACGTCAGGCGCGTTACGGGTTGGGTGTTCGCACGCTCGCCCGCAATGACGTGACCGGCCCGATCATTGGCGCGTTTGTCGTCAAGCCAGGCGATCAGATCACCATTATCACTACCAGCGGGATGGCTCTCCGCACACCGGTCGATAACATCTCCGAGATGAGCCGCAGCACACGCGGCGTCCAGTTGATGAAAGTGGCCTCCGGCGACTCGCTGGTCTCAGTCGCGCTGTTGGATGAAGATCGCCGCATGGAACGCGAAAAGGCGCTCAAAGCCGAAAGCGACGAATTAATCAGCGCCGCCCCCGAAGCGTCACAAGCGGAACTGCCATTGGCCGAGAATGTCGCCGAGGACGAACCCATCGAACCGGAACCGGAGCAAGACGAATGATCGTCGCTCTTATCGCTGCTGGAGTCTATCTGGGGCTGGCCGGGTTCGCTTTTCAAGGGCGTCCCAGAGGCAGCAGCGTTGGCGGCTGGCTGGTTGGCTTTTGCCTGTACTCGCTGGTCTTGATGGGCATCCACGCGCTCATTCTGGGCAATCGAATTGCTATCCCTACCCCGCCGGGCAGTTCGATTGTTTTGCTGGCGGGCTTCATTGTCAGCGTTGGGCTGATTGGCGCATTGAGTCTCGCTTATGTGGAAAGCAAGATTTCGTCACTCATCTGGCCTCTCCTGTCAATTATCTGGATTATCGCCCTGATCTTCACGTATCAAGCGCCTGTGATTGGCGCTCCGACGGATCGGTTGCCTGCGGCTTTATCGTTTCAGCCGCCGCTTCAGACCGCGACGATTGTGATGGTTGGCGGTTGGGGACTGGTCGGGCTAATTCTGTTCCTGTTGGCAGCGCGGGCTTACCTCTCGGCGGAGCTTCCTCTCGTCGCCAATCGCGTTCTGATGTGGGCTCTCGTCGCCCCAACGCTGCTGCTCGGCGATGCGCTGTCAGGATGGTTCACCAGCCCCTGGAACATGGTCGGCTACGGTGTTCGCCTGCTGGGGGCGATTGGCGCGGTTTACAGCGTCGTGTCTCACCGGAGCATCGATCTGCTGGCCGCCATGCGGTGGCTGGTCAGCCGCTCGGTTGTGACTTTCGTGACGGCCTTGCTTATTCTGGGCGCGATTCTGGGCGTCATCTTCTCGCCGATTGCCAGCCTCGACCCGGCCTTGCAATGGGTCATCATCATCGGTATCGCGCTGGGCGTGGCGACTTTGCACCAACCCATCCTGGCGTTGGTTGAGTGGGTCATCCGTCATCTGGGGGCAGGCGCGCAGATCGACCCGGCGGAGGCAGTGCGCCTGTACAGCCAGAAGATTAACGCCGTGATTGAATTGCGCGAGCTGGCCGCCGCCGCCGTGAAAACTTCCAACCAACTACTCAACACGCGGCAGGGCTACATGATTTTGGCCCGCGAATATCAGGATCATGTTGATCTGGAAGTAGTTGGGCGGGTATGGAGTCGCGGGCCGAGGGCGTTGTCGCTGCCGATGAGCAGTCCCATTTACCGACGGCTGGTTGACGGCGCGAAACCTCTCTTGCAGTATGACATCCGCTATCAAAAAGATTTGGCTGGCATCTCCGAGACAGAAAAGGAGTACTTTGACGGACTGGAGATGGATATTTTTGCCCCCATCATCAACGGCAATCGACTGGTAGGGTTGCTGGCGATGGGGCCAAAAACCAACGACGAGCCTTTCAAGGCGCGCGAGATCGAGCTTCTGGCCGCATTGGCGCATCAGATGGTGACCGCGCTAGAAAACGCGCGCCTGATCAGCGATCTTCGCTCTCTCAACGAAAAGAATCGGCTGCTAAATGAAGACCTGCGGGTCATGAACGAGCGTCTTGAGCGTATGGATGACGTGAAGAGCGATTTTATCTCTATCGCCTCCCATGAACTTCGAACACCGCTGACCCAGATTCAGGGTTACGCTGATTTGATCCACGAGATGGTTGATCGCGATATATCGGACACCGAGCAGATGAAGGATATGTCCAGCCATCTGGTCGCCGCCGCCGAGCGGATGGCGGAAGTCCTGAACGCCATGATGGATGTCACACAGATTGATGTTGAGAACATGGATATGTCGTTCGAGACGGTCCGCATAGCCGAAGCCATGCGGACCGCCCTTGAGCCGTATCAGGAAGCTGTCGGCCACCGCAAACTCAATCTGGCAGTTTCGGGGCTGGATGGGATGCCGACTATCGAAGGCGACTCGAAGCGCCTGTCGCAGCTATTCCAAAACCTGTTAAGCAACGCCATCAAATTCACGCCTGATGGCGGACGAGTGGATGTCTCCGGGCAAATTCTTGGCAAAAACGAGCTAGGTGAACCGCACAGCGTCCAAATCACCATCGCTGATTCGGGGATTGGAATAGAGAAGGAGAGCCTGCAACTCATCTTCGAGAAGTTCTACCGGGTTGGGCCAGTGGAACTGCATTCCACCGGAGCGACCAAGTTCAAGGGCGCGGGGCCGGGCCTTGGGCTGGCTATTGCCAAAGGCATTGTCGAGGCGCATGGCGGACGTATCTGGGTGGATAGCCCCGGTTATGACGAAAAGAAGCTGCCGGGCAGCGCATTCAATGTTGTCCTGCCCATTCATCCTCCGGCCAAAGACTTGCGAAACCGTCTTCAGCAGATGGAGGCCGTCGGGGCTACACGCAGCGGACGCGCCACCGATCACTTCGCCACCAAGCCGGGATTCAAGCATTAGATACTACTCTTCTTCAACCTTCTCAACGCCTATCCAGCGCGCTTGATGAACATCCAGCGGGTTGATCGCGCCACCAATGAGTCGTTCTGCGACGGTTTGAAAATGTTGAAGATCACTGCTGGTGAAGTATGACACATGGCCCGCATTATCGCGGGCATTTTGTTTGCCTTCGATCACCCGCCCGGTCTGGCGCGCGATGGCCGGGCCCGGATCAACGATCATAACCGCGCTGCCAACAATGTCCCGAATTAGCGGCGACAGAAAGGGGAAGTGGGTGCAACCCAACACCAACTGATCGATCCCCGCCTTGATCAGGGGTTGCAAATAGGCTTCCGCGATCTGTCGGGTTGCGGGGCTATCCAGTTCGCCTTTCTCCACACAGGTCACAAACTCCGGGCAAACTTGTGTCACAACCTGCACGTCCTTCGCAAAGCGATCAATCACGCTGGCGAACAATTCGCCCTGATAGGTCGCCTTCGTCGTGATCACCCCAATCACCCCGGCGCGGGTGTTTTCTGCCGCAGGCTTGACGGCAGGCTCCATCCCAACAAACGGGATCTCCGGGAACGCTTCCCGGACGTGTTTCAGCCCCCCGGCGGACGCCGCGTTGCACGCGATCACAATCGCCTTCGCCTCTCGTTCGAGAAAGAACCGGGAGATTCCACGCACAAAACCCTGAATTTCGGCCAGAGGGCGCGGGCCATAGGGCACATGACCCTGATCAGCAAAATAGAGAATGTCTTCGGCGGGGAGAAGCTGGCGTATTTCGCCCAGCGTAGAGAGGCCGCCTACCCCGGAGTCCATCAGGGCGATAGGGCGGCGGTCGGGTTGGCTCATGGTGGGCACCTAGAAAGGGGAATTACGCCGTCATTTCGGGCTGGCTGCCATCATCAACGCTTCAAACAAATGGCGGTGCGGCGTATGCTGGGAGTATAACGCCTCAGGATGCCATTGCACGCCAACGATAAATCGACGCTCAGGATGCTCGATCCCTTCGATCACCCCATCATCAGCGCTGGCGACGACGCACAGACTGGGAGCAGGGTTGCCCACCGCCTGATGATGCATCGTGTTCACTGCCACTCGATCTTCTCCATCGAGGCCCAACGCCGCATACAACTTGCTGCCGCGCGCCACTTTGACTTCGTGCGGCAGTCGCGTGAACCATTCATCGGATGGGCTGTCATGCTTGAACGAGCCGGGCATTTCTTCGTGGAGATCTTGAATCAGCGTGCCGCCAGAAGCGACGTTCAGGACTTGATGCCCCCGGCAAATGCCCAGAAGCGGCTTGTCTTCGTCGATAGCCCAGCGCGCCAGTTGAATTTCGATCTCGTCGCGCATCGTGTCAACCCCGGCAGTGAGCGGCGAGGTCTCCGCGCCATAGCGCGAAGGTTCCACATCGCCGCCGCCGGTCAACACAATGCCATCCAGACGCTCGTAGATAGCCCGCAGCGTGTCTATATCAATAGCAAGGGGGATTAGCAACGGAACACCCCGCGCAGCGGCTACTGCGCGGGGATAAGTGGAACGGACACGGAGGGCTGTGCCATTCGCTTCATGGACGCTGCCTGTTCCCACTGTGATACCGATAAGCGGCTGCGGCATGATATCCTCTGAAGCAAGCTATGAGAAAGTGGTTACCGTTTTTCCTTGAGCGCCGTCTCACGGCCCTGGCGATCACGCAGGAAATAGAGCCGGGCGCGACGGATATGGGCATGGCGCGTGACTTCGACACGCTCGACACGCGGCGAATGCAGCAGAAAGGTTCTTTCCACGCCAACACCATGCGAGGCAATGCGCCGCACGGTGAAGCTGGCGTTGTTGGCGCCTTTCCGCATGCGAATGATCGTGCCGGGGAAAACCTGAATACGCTCGCGTTCTCCTTCCACAATTCGCACATGCACCTTGACACTGTCACCCGGCAACAGTTCGGGGACATTCGGGTTGGCGGTGGCGTTCAAAGAGTCCATGAGATCGTTCATTGGCGTTACGCGGCCTGCTCGTGTCAGCGAGCAGGCCTCCTCCTATCTCTCACCCGCGCTGTCGCGGATGGCGTGAATGCGTTATCGGATAAATGCGACTATGGTTGCGACGAAAGCGGGACGATTATAACCTCCCGCTGGCCTGAGTTCAAGCGCCCGCGCTCTTTCAGATCGAATGCGCCCCGTTTCGCCGGAGTCGCCTATGATCTGAGAGAGCGAGAAGTCTGGTACAATCGCCAACGTTTGCGCTCCTGCCCCGGCTGCCTTAGCCTCGCAGGGTTTGAACAGCGCTCGTCCCGGGAAGGCGCCCAGCCAACTCATTCGAGGCAAGCCCATGATGATAACATCTGCGCGCAGGACAAATCACGTTGTTTGGGGATTTCTGGCTATTCTGGTGGTTGGCATTGCGCTGCGCGGCGTATTTTTGTCCATTCACGGCATTGACGCCGATGACACCTTCAGCCTGATTGTCGCTCAACATCCCTATATTGATTTTCTCAAGCATTTCACGGAATTTGGCGGCGATCTGGTGATTGACATTCATGGGAAAATTTATTATCTCCTCTACAGCCCCTGGCTGGCCCTGACTGGCGTTAACCATGTCAGCGCGCGAACGCTCAATATTCTGTTCGAAGGGCTGCTTGGCGCCTTCCTGCTCAGTTCGATTCGATCCTTGTTTAGCGCGCGCATCGCGCTGATTACGGGAATTCTGTGGGCATTCAGCCCAACGCTGATTGCTAATGTCGAGATCATGCGGATGTATTCGCTGCTGGCCTTGCTGGCTACCGTGGGCTGGGTCTTTTTGGTTCGCGCAGTTCATCAGCGCAGCTTGAAACTCTGGATCGTTTCCGGGGCGGGCGTTCTCGCCGCCGCTTACACACACGTTATGGGCATTGTCGCTTTGTTTGCCGCCGGGTTCGCTACGTTGTTCTTTAGCCTGTTCGACGCTCGCAAACAGCCTGAGCCATCGCCCGCAGTGGGCGCAGAAACGGACAAAAGCTATGCAAGCCCAAGCTGGCTCAGAAGGAAAACGCTCCCACTGGTCGTGATGGCTCTAGCAGGGTTGCTGTATCTGCCGTATTTTCTGAATCTATGGGAAGTTCGATCCGCCCCACGCAGTTTAGTCGCCGCCCCGATCAGCGACCCGTTGACTTTCTTGAGATTGCTTGCGCGCGGGTTAGTCGCAAACGCGCTGCCCCTTTCCGAAGCGACGCAGTGGGGTTTAGCCGCGTTATGCGTGACGATGCTAATCGTTGCGGCGTGGTCGGCCAGGCGCGATATTCGGACGGGAGGGATACTGATCCTTATTTTGGCGGCGATAGGCGGCGCAGGCTATTTCGCGCTGGAGCAGGCGGTTTTTCAGATCAAATATGTGTCGTATATGACGCCGCTGCTGCTGGTCGGCCTGGCGATTGGCATCGCCCATTTGCCCTATCGGAGTCTCAAGGCTGGCGTTCTGGCGGTTGTGGTGATGTTTCAAGCGGCGGGCATCTACGCAAATCTGTCCCCGGCGATACGCGACAATTACCCTGACGCGGCCCGCGTTCTGGACACCTATGCCGATTCAGGCGATCTGGCGGTGGTGATGACCAGCCGGGCCAAAGCCCCCCTCGATTACTACTATCATGGCGAAACGCCGGTTGTGGCGCCCTGGTTCGACATCAAGAAGCAGGTTGATATCCGAAAGGAATTGAGGCCGGGGAGACACGACACCACATGGTTGATCCTGTACGCAGCCGACATCTATGACCCCAATGGAAGGCTCGACACGTGGTTTCGTGATCGCTACCCCCTGCGAACCGAGGCTTATCCGACTGGCCTGACAATCCATGCGTATGACACACGCCCGATGACCACAAGCCTGCCGCCGGAAGCGAAACCGCTTAACAGCGTGTTCAACCAGCAGCTTGCCCTGCGCGGCTACCAGACCTATGAATCGGCGCTGTCCGCGCATGACAATCGCCTGCACCCCCCCAGCGGCTGGGCGCATGTGACGCTGTACTGGGAAGCGCTCAAACCCGGAATCGATTTTGTACCGGTGACACAGATGGAAGACGCGCTGGGGCAGGTGTGGGGGATCAATTTGACGCGCGGCAACGACGTGTTCGCTTTCTACCCGGCGGCGACATGGCAGCCGGGCCAAATCTGGCGGAGCGACGCCGATGTCAACCTCAACCCGGCCACGCCGCCCGGCCAGTACAACCTCGTGGTGCGGGCAATCGCGCCCGGCGCGGGAGAGTTCTGGGCGGACGAGAATGGCGAGACGGGCGTCGTGATCTCGGCGATCACCATCACACCCTGAACCGTGATGCCGCCGGATAGAAAACTATGCGCTGCGAATCCGCGACAAAGACTTAATACCCGACAATCCATTCGCGGAGCTTGTTGCCTATGGCCTGCGCAATGCGCGGATCATAGTTGGAGAGGATCACGGTGTCATTGCTATCGTCGAGAAACATATCCAGCCGTGCCCCGATACCGGGGAATGTTCCGCTGTGGCCGACAATGCGTTTGCCCTCCACGAGGCTGACCATCAGGCCGTAGGCATACTGCCTGTCCTCGAAGCTGCTCATCGCCACTTTGCCTTGCATCAGCGTTTCGGTCATTTCTGGAGAGAGCAACCGATGGCCTTGCAAAGCTTGCGAGAAATTCAACAAATCCGGGGCGGTCGAGAACGCGCCCCCCGCCGGGCCGCCCTTGACGACATGCATAAACAGATTGTTGCGGCGCGGGCCGGGGTCATACTGATCGTTGAGGCCGTTGGTGGTGTAGCCCAGCGCCAGATTAGGGATGGATCGATCCATCTCGAAGAAACCCGTGTTGACCATCGCGGCGGGCGTGAAGATATGGTCGCGCACGTAATCCTCATAGCTCTGGCCGGAGCCGCGCTCGATCACCGCGCCAAGCAGGATGTAGCCCGCGTTGCTGTACAGCCAGCGGTCGCCGGGCGCAAAGGCGAGCGGGTCATCGATGAACAGGGGGATAAAATCGGACACGGCGCGGAGTTTGGCGCGGGCGGCTTCGAATTTGGCGTTGAAATAGTTGCCCAGCCCGGCGGTGTGCGTCAGCAGATGATGAATGGTGATGGTGTCGGCAACCGGGCGCGGATAATCAGGAAGATGCTGGCTAAGAGCATCAGCGAATGTCAGGCGACCCTGTTCGGCGAGTTGGGTAATCGCCACCGCCGTGAAGGTTTTTGCCAGCGAGCCGACGTTGAATTTGGTGTCAAGCTGATTGCGAATCTCGAAAGACTGGCTGGCAAGGCCGCAGACGAACTGAAACACCGGCTGTCCGCGCCGGGCGATCAAGACGACGCCGGAGAACATATCGGCGGCGACCAGCTTATCCAGAAGTTCTTGAAGCTGTGACAGCATGGCGTCTTCAGCCAGCGCCGGGTGGCGACCCTGCGAGAGCGGGCGAGGCCCCGGGCGGAGGGTCAGCGCCTTGATAAAATGCGGCGGGGTGGAAACCACATCAAGGCGAATAGCGAACCACTCTCCGGTGAGCGCGGCTTGCGCGCAGGCCGCCACCTGATTTTCGCCGACAGTCTCGACTTCAATCAGCTTCAAGCCCTGCGTGTCACGAAACAGTGAGGCGTCCGAGAGGGCGCGCTGATCGACCGACTGCCCCTTTAGCGCGGATGGCGCGAAGGTCTCATCGATGAACTGGCGGTGGGCCTCGATGTCGCCCGTGTTAAACGAGTCGAGAAGGGCTTTGAGTTTTTCGCTTGCCGGGGTAGGACCGAGGGTCACTGAAGCATCCATGAGACTAAAACATTCTAACTGTTCGTCGCCTGCAAAGCGCGTCATTATTTTTGCGCAGCGTGTTTGGATAAGAGCGTAAAACTATCACATCGTCAATAACCTGACAAGGCATGGGCGACCTGCTGGTCGCTCTTACGACGACGCCTTCCCCACATCTGAGGAGCGTCTTGCGGTTGCGCGCCGCCCCTTGCGCGCTAAAATAGAATGAGCTTCCGCGAGACGCTCGGAAGTAGTCAGGCATCGATTTGGCGATCATCGCATAACAAAGGCTTGATGTGAGCCAGGTTCGACCTCTACGCTGGCACGATCTCCCGCTGATCTACCGCCTCATCGGGCATGGAGCCATGTTTGACTCCCAAGTTAGCGTGACCATTGGCGAGGATGGGCTGCGCCAGAGGCTGCTCTATTTTGCCAGCGACATTCATGCGTATGCGCTGCGCGCGCCTGAGGCGGGGATTGGCATTTTGAATTATCCCCCCGGCGCGAACTGCGCAGGGTTGGCCTATTTGGCGCCAGCATTAGATAGCGAAGCAGGACAGTCGCTCTGGTTCGCGCTACTGGACGGGTTGACGGCGAAGGCCGGAGAGCAAGGGGTTGTGGCGATTCGGGCGGAGGTTGATGACGCTGCCCCTGCTGCCTTTGAGACCTTCCGGCGTTGCGATTTTGCGGTATATGCTCGTCAAACCCTGTGGGCTGGCAGCCCGCCGATAGATATTTCCGGGCGAAGAGCGCTGCGCCGGGCCGGGGCAGACGAAATCGACGCCGCCCACGACGCCTGGAATGCGCGGCTGCCGGGGCTGATCCGTCAGGCGCAAGGGCCTGCAAAGTCGGCGGAACAGTATGCGCTGGACGAGCGACATTCTCCGAGCGGGTTCGCCGCCATGCATCGCGGAAAAGGCCGCGCGCTGATAGACCTGTATCTTCCGCTGGAAGGCGCGGATCAGGCGGATCAGATTGTGGGCGATGTGCTGGCGGCTGTTGGCAGAACGGCAAGGAAAATCGTGTTCCGGCTGCGGCACGATATGGAATGGGTAGGCAATCCGCTGAAGCAGGCAGGTTTTGAATGCGTCGGTTCGCAGGCTGTGATGATTCGGCATACACTGGCGCGTGTTCAACATTACTCATTCAAGACTATTCCCGCTAAAACAGGGCCGCTGCCCACCGAAAGCCTGATGAGCATCAGCCAATCTGAAGAACGCATCGGCGAAGGGCAGCGCCAGCCCGCCAAATGAACTTGATTGTAGAGGGGCAACAACGGAAATTTATGGAACAACGTATCACAGATGATTTATCCAGCCTTCTGAACATCCTGCCGCCGGAGATCACCCGCGCGCTGGATGATTTGAATCGCTATGACGAACTGTTGGAAGTGATCATCGATCTGGGCCGCACGCCTTCGGCGCGCTTCACCGACGGGGAGCATGTCCTGCTGGATCGCGAAGCGTCGCAGGAAGACCTCGATCTGGTGGTGATGCAACTCGGCGATTTTGACGCGGACAACCGGGCTGGGATTGAGCGAACGCTGCATCGCATTTCCGGGATTCGCAACCGCCGGGGCGAGGTAGTGGGGTTGACCTGCCGCATCGGGCGGGCGGTGTTTGGCACGATCACGATCATTCAGGACATCGTTGAATCCGGCAAGAGCATCCTGATTCTGGGCAAGCCGGGCGTGGGCAAGACGACGATGCTGCGCGAGGCCGCTCGCGTGCTGGCGGACACCAAGCGGGTAGTGATTGTTGACACCTCGAACGAGATCGGCGGGGACGGCGACATTCCGCACCCGGCGATTGGCAAAGCGCGCCGGATGCAGGTCACCACGCCCAGCCTGCAACATGAAGTGATGATCGAGGCGGTCGAAAACCACAACCCCGAAGTGATCGTGATCGACGAGATTGGGCGCGAGTTGGAGGCGCAAGCCGCCCGCACCATCGCCGAGCGCGGCGTGCAATTGATAGGCACGGCGCACGGGATCAATCTGGACAACCTGCTGCTCAATCCCACGCTGTCCGATCTGGTCGGCGGAATTGAGAGCGTGACGCTGTCCGACGAGGAAGCGCGGCGGCGAGGCACCCAGAAGACGGTGTTGGAGCGTCGCGCACCGCCGACGTTTGACGTGCTGATCGAACTGCAGGATCGCAACTCGCTATTTGTGCATCATGACGTGATGATCGCGGTTGACACCCTGCTGCGAGGTCGCCCGCTGGCGGCGGAAATCCGGGCGAGGAGCGGCAATGGCGAGATCAACATTCAGCCCGCTCCGCTGCCGCCTGCCGCGCCCAGTCGCGACAATGGCAAGAAGAATCGCAAGGGCGAGAACGGGTTTATTAAGGACACGACGGCGATTCAGGAAGGGCGAGTTGCGGGGACGGGCGAAGACGACAACGAGCCTGACGCGCAGCCTCAGGCTCCGCCGATGGCCCGGGCGCAAAGCATCTACCCGTACGGCATCGCCCGCAACCGCCTGATCGAGTCGGCGCGGCGGTTCAAGCTGCCGCTGCGGGTGGTGGATTCGCTGCCGGAAGCCGATGTGCTGGTGACGCTCAAAAACTTTTATCGTCGTCGCCCCAAGCTGGTGGCCGACGCGGAAAATCGCGGCGTGTCAATTTACGTGCTGCGTTCTAACACCGTCACGCAGATCGAGGATTTTCTGGTCGATCTGTTCGAGATGCAAGTCGAGGGCCGCAACGATCTGCTGGAACGCGCGATGCGCGAAACCGAAGAAGGCATCCATGCGGTGCTGAACGGGGCGGAGGCGATTGACCTCGCCCCGCAGAAGCCATCAATTCGCCGCCAACAGCACGAAATGGTGCGGCAGGCTAATTTGCTATCACACAGTTACGGCAAAGAGCCTGAACGCTATCTGCGGATATACCGATAAGCCACGACAGGACAAATAGCCCGGCATGTTTATCACTTTTGAAGGGCCTGACGGCTCTGGCAAGACGACCCAGATAACCCTGCTCGCCGACTATCTCACCGGGCAGGGTTATTCTGTGCTGCAACTGCGCGAGCCGGGGGCGACGCGGATCGGCGAGCAAATTCGTGAGGCGCTGCACAGCCGCGCCAACGAGGAAATGCATCCTCACACCGAAGTTCTGCTGTACTCGGCGGCCCGCGCCCAGATTGTCGCGGAGATGATCCGGCCCGCGCTGGCGGAGGGCAAGCTGGTATTATGCGATCGTTTTTACGACAGCACGCTGGCCTATCAGGGTTACGGGCACGGGCTGGATGTGGAAACGCTGAGACAGATCACGCAGTTCGCCACCGGCGGGCTGCGGCCCGATCTGACGATCTTTATTGATATCGACCCGGAGGCTGGGCTGCTACGGCGGCAAGGCGATCCGGCGGCGGAGTGGAATCGATTAGACGCATTGGGACTGGCGTTTCATCGGCGGGTGTATGCAGGATACCTGGAGCTCATGCGCGCTGAGTCGGAGCGGTGGGTGAAAGTCGATGGCAGCCAACCTATAGAAGCGCTACAAGCAGAGACACAACGCATTGTGGCTGCCCGGCTGCCCGCGAAACCCTGAAACGGCAGTCAGGGCGAAACCCCATCTTGCCCTACTCCAAGTTATGTTGACGCTTCAGGCTAAATCATCGCCCATCATGCTGCTCCCCAGATCGGGCATGGACTGCTCAATGGAGTCGGGGCTTTCCCCCGCCTCCAGCCGATCCACCACTTCGTGGAATTCCCCGCCGAGGTCTTCCCCGGCCTGGCTCGCCATCTCGCGCATCATGCGGCCCATGCTGCGCGGATCGTTCTCGTCAAGCGCGCCCAGCCGGGATGGGTCGGCTAGTTTTTCCATGCGGCTCTCATCGCCTGTCATGACATTCACCCGCCGGATCAGGCGGCTGAGTTCGGCGGATTGGCAATGCGGGCAAACCGGGCTGGCGGCCTCATGTTCGGCATAAGAACCGTAGGTCAGGGTGAACATACGACGGCAGTTTTTGCAGCGAAAATCATACGACGGCATAGCGCTTCCCTCCTGCCAATGAAGTATAATCAACTCAAGCAAGCCAATCAAAGAGCGAGTCGAAGAATCGGATGAACCACCCCCTGAATGCTCGGCCTGAGCAGCCCACTGAACAGCGCGAGACGCGCCATCCACTGGAGCAGCGAGCCACGCACCCCCAAGCGCCGCCGCAACCGCAGTCCCAGCCTGCGCCACAACGGGTTACGCTTCCGCAGAGCCAACCGATTCTGGCTTACACGCTGTTAGGCATCAACATAGCCGTGTTCATCGCCGATTATTATATTCTTGGTGGCATGCTGACGGCGTTGGGCGCGAAGGTCAATGAGGCAATTGTCGCCGGGGAATACTGGCGTTTCCTCACGCCGATGTTTCTTCACGCTAGCATCGCGCATCTTGGCATGAACTGCCTATCGCTATATTTGGTTGGGCGGGAGGTTGAACGGCTGTATGGCTCCCGACGGTTCGCCGCGATCTACCTCATGTCAGGGATTGCGGGAGGGCTATTTAGCTTTGCGATGAGTCCCTATCCGTCTGTTGGAGCCAGCGGCGCTATCTTTGGGCTAATCGGGGCGCTCCTGCCCTTCCTTTACCGCAATCGCGGCATATTGCTGGCGCCGCGACAGCATATCACACGCATCCTGATCGTGATTGGCATGAATCTGGTGATTGGGTTGACCTCTGGCTTTATCGACAATTGGGCGCATTTTGGCGGGCTGTTAGGCGGCCTGGCGCCAGGGTGGTTCGCTACGCCGCTGTTCAAGATTGTTCGGGATGAAATAACTCAGACTATTCGCATTGTTGACGATTCACCGCGTCAAACAGTGTGGGCAGTGATAACAGTGATCGGCGCGCTGATTGTCGGCATGGCCTACGGGCTGGCGGTTCTACGTTCGTTGGGTTGAAAACAATTCAAGGACGTTTCGCTATGGCTGACCAAACGTTAACAGACATTCGCCCATCGCCCATCGCCGGGCGATGGTACCCCGGCCAGAGCGACAGGCTGGCCGCCGCCGTCGATGGCTATCTCGATCAGGCGGTTCCTGTCGTTGTGCCCGGCCAGCTTATCGGGTTGATCGCGCCCCATGCCGGATATGCCTATTCGGGGGCAATCGCGGGCCATGCGTTCCGACAGGCGCGGGGGGCTGCGTATGATCGCGTGGTGGTTGTTTCACCGATGCACGCCTTCTTTCCTGCGGCGACGCTGACCACCGGGCATGACGCCTACCAAACGCCGCTGGGGACAATTCCGGTGGATCGAGATGCCCTTGACGCGCTGGGCGAGCGCGTCGAGTTGACGCCGATTCGGGGCGACGAGGAACACTCGTTGGAAATTGAGCTGCCCTTTCTGCAACGGGCGCTGGTTCGGCCATTCCTGCTTTTGCCGCTAATGCTGCGCGATCAGAGCTATGCAGGGGCAGAAAGATTGGGAAAAGCTATCGCAGAGGTTTTGCAAGATGACAGAAGCTCTCTGTTAGTCGCCAGCAGCGATCTATCCCATTTCTACACCGATACGCAGGCGCGGCTACTCGACAAAAGAATGCTTGATTGCGTGGAAGCCTTTGACCCGGAAGGCGTGATCCGGCTGGATGACGAAGGCAAAGCCTTCGCCTGCGGGCGGGCGGCTATTGCCACGGCGCTGGTCGCGGCGCGGGCGCTCGGCGCGGACACAGTCAAAGTGGCCGGTTATGGAACATCAGGGGACTCTGGCGGGGACAAAATGCAGGTGGTTGGTTACGGCGCGGCGGCGATCTTCAAATCGGACACGCGCCGCGAGTAATCTCGTCTATTTAGAAAACGGCAATCACTGCCGTGAGAAAGGCTTGTATTGAACGAAGACGTTTTAGGGTTGATACTGGTCGCTGTATTGATCTTATTCAACGGCTTTTTTGTCGCGGCTGAGTTCTCGCTAGTCAGCGTTCGGCGGACGCGCGTCGAGGAGATGGTGGCCCAGAAAAGGCCGGGCGCGCTGGCGTTGAGCCGCGCTACGGACAATTTGGACATTTATATCGCCGCCACCCAGTTAGGCATCACGCTGGCAAGCCTCGGGCTGGGCTGGGTGGGAGAGCCAGCCTTTTCGCATCTTGTTGATCCATTGGTAGAACTGCTTCCTATTCCAGCTGATTGGGGAAGCATCACATCGCACAGCATTAGCGCGGCTGTCGCGTTTATGGTGATCACGTTTTTGCACGTGGTGCTGGGCGAGCTGACGCCCAAAGCGATGGCCCTGCAAAGCACTGAAAGCGTGTCGCTGGTGGTGGCCCAACCCATGACGTGGATCGCGAATCTGTTCAAGCCGGGCGTCTGGGTATTGAACGGCGCGGGCAACATTGTCCTGCGGCTGCTGGGTTTCCGCCCCGCCGCCGGGCACGAGATGGTCCACTCGGTGGAAGAAATCAAGCTGGTGATGGCTGCCAGCGCCGATCAGGGCGTGCTGGGCCACAGCGAAGTGGACATGGTGGATTCCATTTTTGATCTGCGCAATATGTTGGTCCGGCAAGTGATGATACCTCGCACGGAAATCAGGGCCTTTTCGGCTGGCGCGACACTGCGCGACGTGATCGCGGGGAACAAAGAGGAGCCGCACGAGAAATTCCCGGTCTATGAACAAGACATCGACCACATTGTTGGCATCCTGTACTTGCGCGACGTTCTGGATCAACTTTCGCAGGGGAAGCTGGACACGCCGATACGCGGCTTTGCTCGTGAGGCGATCTTCGTGCCAGAGACGGCGCGCTTCTATGCGGCGGTGAGGACGTTTCGAGAAAAACGCCAGCATGTGGCCGTCGTGCTTGACGAGTATGGCGGGACAGCCGGTTTGCTGACGCTGGAAGACGTGATGGAAGAAATCGCCGGGGAAGTCCCGGACCAATTTGACGCGGTGGAACGCCCGGACATTCTAAAACGCGGCAGTGGTCGTTGGGAGATCAGCGGGTTGGCTTTGATCGATCAGGTCAACGACGCGCTGGGCCTCTCCCTGAAAGACGATAATTATGACACCATCGGCGGCTACGTGATGGGCATGTTGGAACGAATCCCGGCAAAAGGTGATCAGGTCACGGTTGACGGGTTTGTGTTTGAAGTCGAACAGGTAGAAGGGAAGCGGGTTGACCGGTTGGTTGTCCAGAACAAGACCGCGCGATAACTCAGACAACTTCATCGCATCACTTCAGGCAGCCAGCCGACCGCAACTCCCGGCTGGCTATTGCGTAATATAGGGCAAGACCAATAGCGACATCAAGGAGTTGAAACGATGGAGAAGAAACCTGAAGCAATTCGTCCGGCGGAGAACTGGAACTGGCTGTGGGGGGCTATCCTGATCTTTCTGGGCGGGGCGGCTCTGCTCAACCAATTTGTCGATCTGCCTTTTGACCTTACCGCAATGTTTTGGGCGATCCTGTTCGCAGGCGGGGCGGCGGCCTTTTACGCGGTGTATCTGCGCAATCGGGCCGCTAACTGGTGGGCGCAGATTCCGGCCTATGTCCTGTTCACCGTCGCCGTGCTGATCGTGGCAGGCACACTTGGCATTGATGGCAAGGTGATTGGGGTGTACGTGATGCTAGCGATTGCCGCGCCATTCTACTATGTCTACCTGAGCAATCATGAACACTGGTGGGCGCTGATCCCGGCTTATGTCATGACGGCAGTGGCGGGGATCATTGTGTTGGACGGCCTGAATATTGGGGATTGGATGGTCGTCTACATCATGCTGGCGGTCGCCTTCCCGTTCTACTACGTGTTTTTCCGCAACCGGAAGAACTGGTGGGCGTTGATCCCGGCGGGGATCATGTCGCTGGTCGCGTTTGGGTTCGCAGTGGCAAGCGTCCAGTATATTGTCCCGGTCGCGCTGATTCTGGTGGGGCTGTTCCTGTTGGGTCGCCAGATGCTGCCACGCGGGGAAAACAAGCCGCCTCAACTGCCAACCAGCGGCCCGGAAGCCGACAAATCGAAGACGGTTTAGTGTTCCATCACAAAACAAAAGGGCATCCGGTTGGATGCCCTTTTTCGTTGCGTTTAGTTTCTTTCCAGCCAGATCGTCACCGGCCCGTCATTGTGAATTTCTACGTCCATACGCGCGCCAAACACGCCTGTCTCAACCGGGAGGCCCTCGGCGCGAAGAAGATCAGCGAAGCGCTTCACTAACGGCTCGGCGATCTCCGGCGGGGCGGCTTCGATGAACGAGGGGCGGCGGCCTTTCTCGGCGTTGGCGTAGAGCGTGAACTAAGAAATCACCAGCGCGCCGCCGCCGACATCCAGCGCCGATAGATTGACTTTGCCCTCGGCGTCCTCAAACACGCGCAGCCCGGCGACTTTCTGAGCCAGCCACGCGGCTTGCGCTTCGCCGTCGGTGTGGCCGACGCCGACCAGAATCACATAGCCTGTGCCAACCTTGCCGACAACTTTGCCATCGACGCTGACCGAGCCGCGACTCACGCGCTGCAACAGGAGACGCATCTGGAATGATTTACCCGCCGCCCTGCGCGGCGCGCTTGCGGGCCATGGCCGCTTCGCGCTTGGCTTTGCGCTCTTCGGGCGTCAGCACGCCCTCGGCCAGCGGAGCGGCTTCCGCCGCCGGCGCAGGCTCGCCGCCCTCTGCCGCAACCGCCGCCGCAGCGGCAGCCTGCTCTTTGGCCACGACTGCCACGTTGATACGCTTGATGGCTAACTCGGCGAGCTGGTTGGCGGAAATTTCGCGCTCGGAATAGAAGGTTTTGTCGTCAACCATCGTTGTCAGAGCCGGAATAGCGGAAGGATCGCCGATGTCGGCCAATGCCCAGACCGCGCTCTGGCGGATGATAAACATCTCATCCTTGAGGGTTTCGGTCAACGCGGGGATAGCGCGGGCGTCTTTGCATTTTCCCAACGCTTTGACAACTGCCAGCCGAACATACTGGCTGTCGTCATTCAGGGCTTCCAGCAATCCCGGAACGGCAGAAGTGTCGCCCCCCTTCTCGATCTGCGCGGCGGCGTTGCGCCGCGTCTGCCAGTCGTCGTCCTGCAAATCTCGGATCAGCGTCTGCAAGTCCTGTGCCATAGTGGAAGTTCATCCTTTCAACGCGGCGATGTTAATGGATGGCCGAACTCTGATAGAATCGACGCGACTATGATAATACCATACGTCTGATGTGGAATCGATTTGACGGGCGATTGCGCCATAAAGTTTGCCGCGATTAGCGTTGGGAGGCCGGGCGGGGGCGCTGCTTGAGCAAGCGCTATAACCCAATTATCACGTTGCTATCTGTCATTAGACCTCTTGCATAAGTATGTCATAATAGGCGGATGCGCTACGAAAACATCAAGAACCTAAAAGACGAAGACTTCAAAAGGCTAACCGGTGTAACGCGCCACACATTTGAAACGATGTTGGAAGTC
>Ga0210377_10000810_pt1 | contig 29659 bp, 24 predicted proteins | sample PLM4_65_b1redo_FD_155480 | JGI IMG/M metagenome (GOLD analysis project Ga0210377, IMG submission 155480) | Groundwater sediment microbial communities from an aquifer in East River, Colorado, USA - PLM4_65_b1 redo | ecosystem: Environmental > Terrestrial > Soil > Riparian zone | place: USA: East...
ACGCCAGGATGTGGGTGGCGATGCGGTCGAGGAACCAGCGGTCGTGGCTGATGACCACGACGCAGCCGGAGAACCCGAGGATCGCCTCCTCGAGCGCGCGCAGGGTGTCGACGTCGAGATCGTTGGTCGGCTCGTCGAGCAGCAGGAGATTGGCGCTGCGCTTGAGCATGCGCGCCAGGTGCACCCGGTTGCGCTCGCCGCCCGAGAGCTGGCCGATCTTCTTCTGCTGATCGGGCCCCTTGAAGTTGAACGAGGCGACGTAGGAGCGCGCGTTCACCTGGCGCTTGCCGAGCTCGAGGATCTCGTTCCCTTCTGAAATCGCATCGAAGACCGAGAGCTCGGGCCTGAGGACGTCGCGGCTCTGATCGACATACGCCATGGTCACCGTCTCGCCGATCTTCAGCGTTCCCGAGTCGGGTTTCTCGCCGCCGGTGATCATCCTGAACAGCGTCGTCTTGCCGGCGCCGTTCGGGCCGATCACGCCGACGATGCCGCCGCGCGGCAGCTTGAACGTCAGGTCTTCGAAGAGGAGGTTATCGCCGTACGCCTTCGACAGGCGGTCGGCCTCGACGACGACATCGCCCAGCCGCGGCCCGGGCGGGATGTAGATCTCGACGCTCTCCGGCAGCTTCTCGGTCTCCTCGGCCAGCAGGCGCTCGTAGGCGGCGAGGCGCGCCTTCCCCTTGGCCTGGCGCGCCCGCGGAGCCATGCGCACCCATTCGAGCTCGCGCTCGAGGGTGCGCTGGCGGGCGCTGGTCTGCTTCTCCTCCTGCGACAGGCGCGTCCTTTTCTGATCGAGCCAGGAGGAGTAGTTCCCCTCCCACGGGATGCCGGCGCCGCGATCGAGCTCGAGGATCCAGCCGGCGACGTTGTCGAGGAAGTAGCGGTCGTGGGTCACCGCGACCACGGTGCCGGGATAGTCCTTGAGGAAGCGCTCGAGCCAGGCCACCGACTCGGCGTCGAGATGGTTGGTCGGCTCGTCGAGCAGCAGCAGGTCGGGTTTCTGCAACAGCAGCCTGCACAGCGCCACGCGCCGGCGCTCGCCGCCCGAGAGCGTCGCGACCTCCTGCTCGGGCGGCGGGCAGCGCAGCGCGTCCATGGCGATCTCGAGCGTGCGCTCGAGCTCCCAGGCGCCGGCCGCCTCGATCTGGTCCTGCACCTTCGCCTGCTCCTCGAGGAGCTTCTCCATCTCGTCGGGCTCCATCGGCTCAGCGAACTTCTCGCTGATGGCGTTGTAGCGGTCGAGGAGCGCCTTGGTCTCCGCCACCCCCTCCTCGACGTTGCCGAGCACCGTCTTGGCGGGGTCGAGCACCGGCTCCTGCGACAGGAAGCCGACCTTGATCCCCCTGGCCGGGAAGGCCTCGCCGCTGAAGTCCTTGTCCTGGCCCGCCATGATGCGCAGCAGCGTGCTCTTGCCGGCGCCGTTGTGGCCGAGGACGCCGATCTTGGCGCCATAGAAGAAGGAGAGCCAGATCCCCTTGAGGATCTCGCGTTTCGGCGGGACCACCTTGCGGAGGTCCTGCATCTGGAAGATGAACTCGGGCATCACTGTCCTCCGGGAGCGGCAGAGAGTGTCACAGATGGCGGGCCCGGCTCAAGCGGGAGACGCGATGGTGGTGGAAAATCCGCCACTTAGTGGTTGATTTTCATCCACACAGCGGCTAGAGTTCACCTTGGTCGGATGGTCTCCCCCGTGTCCTTCCCGCGCTACATCACCCGCCCGCTTCTGGCGGCGCTGGCCGACACCCCGGTGGTGATGCTTGTCGGCGCGCGCCAGACGGGGAAGAGCACCCTGGCGCAGGGCCTCAGCGCCAGCCAGCATCCGGCCGCATACGTCACGCTCGATGAGGCGTCCGTCCTGTCGTCGGCGCAGGCCGACCCCGTGGGGTTCCTGGCGGAGCACCAAGGGCCGGTCATCATCGACGAAATCCAGCGGGTGCCCGCCCTCCTGCCGGCGATCAAAGCGGACGTCGACCGGCGACGTCGTCCCGGCCGTTACCTGCTCACCGGTTCGGCGAACGTCCTGGTCCTGCCGAGGATCTCGGAGTCCCTCGCCGGGCGAATGGAAGTGCTGACGCTCTGGCCTCTCGCCCAGGGTGAGATTGAGGAGCGGCCGGGGAATTTCGTTGACGAGGTCTTCGCCGCCGGATCCCCTGCCCGGCATCCGGTCTCCGCTGGCGGGCGGCGCGCACTCCTCGAGCGCGCCCTCCGTGGCGGATTCCCGGAGGCGGTGCAGCGCGAGAGTGCCGACCGCCGTCGGGCCTGGTTCGACGCCTACATCACGACCATCCTGCAGCGCGACGTGCGCGACCTCGCCCGCATCGAGAGCCTCACCGTCCTGCCGCGGCTGCTGACCCTCATCGCGGCCCGCGCTCCCGCGCCCACGAACGTCGCCGACCTGGGTCGCGCCGCGGGCCTGGCGCAGACCTCCCTGCGGCGCTACCTGTCCCTTCTCGAGATGACCTTCCTCGTGCGCAGCGTGCCCGCCTGGGCCAGGAACCTGACGAAGCGGCTGGTACGGGCGCCGCGCCTCATTCTCACCGACACCGGTCTGCTGGCTCACCTCGCGGGGTGGAGCGGGCCGGGCCTCGAGCAGGAGCCGACCGCCGCCGGCCCGCTGATCGAGAACTTCATCTTGATGGAGATCATCAAGGTCGCTTCGTGGAGCCGGCGACGCCCGGATGTTTCCCATTTCCGCACGCACGCAGGTCACGAGGTCGACGTCGTCCTCGAGGATGAGGCAGGTCGCGTCGTTGGTGTCGAGACCAAGGCGGCCGCGTCCGTTTCTGAGCGTGACTTCCGAGGGCTCGAGGCGCTGCGCGAGACGGCAGGGAAGCGCTTCCACCGAGGCGTCGTTCTCTACGCCGGCCGCGACGTCCTTCCCTTCGGCCGCGACCGCTGGGCCATGCCGATCGAGTCGCTCTGGCCGGCGGGGCGCGCGGAGGGGCGCGCTGATCAAAGATGATCATGATCGGCAATGAGCTCGACTAGCCATGACTTGCTGTGGAGCTCGTACGTATCTCCGAGGCCAGGTCCGTTGACTCTGAGCGATGACACTCTGTATGGTCAGGCTGGAGAGCGCCTCAGGAGCGAGACTCGCCCCACCCTGGCGGGCTAGAGCACAGAAGGACAGGAGAGGAGCTGATGATCCGTCGTCTTAGGGTCAGAGGGTACAAGTCGCTTCGAGACGCGACTGTCCGATTTGGACCCGTGAGTGTCATCGTCGGGCCGAACGGTGTAGGGAAGAGCAACCTGCTTGACCTGATAGGCCTTCTCTCCCGTCTGGCGTCTCGCGAGACAATCAGAGAGGCGTTCGACGAACACCGGGGGCGCGCGCTGGAAGCCTTTCATTCGCCCTCCGGGTTCAGCCAGGAATCCTACTCTGCGCTCCTGGAGAAACAGCGACTTGCCTTCTCAGTTGAATGTGACCTGGAGATTCACCCGCGGATTGTGCGGGAGATAAACCACTCGCTCGCGGAGATGGAGAAACTCCGCGAGACCAAAGTGACATATACCCGCGTCAGCGAAACGCTGCTGAGGTACTCCCTCGAGATTGTCCTTCACCCCCGGAGCGGTGAGCTATTCGTTACGGATGAGAGCCTCCGTGCGCTCAAGAGAGATCTTCAACCGAAGGCTGAATCGGTACGAACCCCCTTTTTCGAGAAGAAGCGCGACCCACACGGTATTGAGCGGTTTGTTGCAAGGGTCGAGCGGCAAAGCCATCCACGCTATTTCGAGCGTGAGCGCCCGAGGACGCTCCTGTCAGAGCTCTCCGACCCTGTCTACCATCCGCATGTCGTCGCGGCCGCCAGAGAGATTTCGTCGTGGCGTGTCTATTACGTCGAGCCTTCAAGGATGCGATCGGAGGTCGGTGTCAGGGCTGCTCAAGACCCCGGCCGCTCCGGCGAGTTGCTTGCCCCGTATTTTTACTACCTGCAGGAAAAGCACCCTGTGATTCTGCGGGGGATCAACCGGAACCTGCAGCAACTAGTTCCCGGCGTTGACAGCCTGAAGGTCAATGTTAGGGAGGGAATCCTGGAGCTAGTGCTGATTCAGAAAAGTGGAGCAGAGTACCCCGCGCGGCTCTTGTCGGAGGGGACGCTCCGGCTCCTGTGCGTGCTCGGGATCTGCGTAGCGCCGGCGGTGCCAGCCGTAGTTGGGTACGAAGAACCCGAGAATGGCGTGAATCCGGCGCGCCTTGAGATGATCGCGAGGATTCTAAGGAACGCCGGCGAAGTACGTTCGGACGGCCCGCAGTTCGTGCTGACAACCCACTCGCCGCTGGTCTGCAAGCTCCTGCCGCACAGTCTTCTCCTTTGCAACTGGACCCGCGAAGGTGAATCCACATTCCGAGCGCCTGAGTGGAAGCAAGACACCTTGTATTTCGAGAAGGAGCTAATCGCGGCTCTGGACACCGAAACCGCCGCGGCGACCCGAATCGGGCATCGCAAAGTGTCGGAGCCTCCGTCTTGACTGTTTTCAGCGTCGGACTGGTTGTTGAAGACATCAACTACAGCTACTTCTTGGTACCTGTATGCGAGCGGCTCGGACGAGAGGTTGGGGTCGACGTCCGCGTGTGTGGAATTGAGAAGACGTTCGGCTGCAACTCGATGGTCCTGAGGGAGCGATCACGGCAGTTGGCGGAGGCAGCAGACCTGTTAGTGATAGGCGCCGACGCCGCAGGCGAGCGCCATCGTGGGGGGCGCGCCAGTTATCGCCAGAAGGCGCGCGCCCTGATGGAAATTGTGGGTAATCCTCCAGTGCGAGCTTCATTTGCTGTTGCAGAACCCTGCGTTGAGGCGTGGTTGATGTCAGATGCACGAGCATTCGCGGAAGGGCTTGGAGCATCGCTCGCTCAGCCATTCAGGTCGCCCCCTGAGTGGCCACGGCCGACGCGAGAGCGAGAAGCGAAGGAAGCACTCAGCCAACTGGTAGCCGTTGGTACCGGAGGAGCCCTGCTCGGGATGGGATTCGAGTTCGCCGATGAGATCGTCGCGCGAATGCGCCTGACGGACTCCCCCAGCATCTCACTGGCCACCTGGGCAAACTCTGTCCGTACGCATTTCCCGGCCCCGTGCAATAGGTAGGTACTCTGCTGCGGCTCGGCCAGTTGCTCAGCGCTGCGATGTTCAAGCCAAAGGTCGGTTGCAGCACCCGCCGCGCGGGATCGCCTTGCCGTGCGGGCAGGCGGGCGGGTGGGCGAGGAAGGCGCAGATCGAGTCGGTCACGGCGGGGGAGAGGATGTGCTCGAAGTAGCACGCCTCCGCCTCGACCAGCGCCTCCTCCATCTGGAAGGTGCGGGTGAACAGGGTCTCGGCCAGGCGATGGCGGCGGATCAGCGCCCGGGCGCGGCGGTGGCCGTCGGCGGTGAAGGTGGGAACGCCGCCCGGCGCGAGGATGCCGCGGGTGCGCAGGCGATCGAGGAAGGCCGGTGTCGCCAGCGTCGCCCCGGCCGAGCAGATCTGGTGCGCGGCGAGGTCGCCCTCCATCCGCAGCCACAGGTACTCGAGCACCTCGTCGATCGCCTCCTCGTCCTGGCCGGCGGTGAGGAACTCGCCGGCGAGGCGGCCGTGCTCGAGCTGCACCTGGCGGTCGGCGCGGCGGCCGACGATGAGGTCGTGGGTCACCATGATGATCGTCTGGCCGCGGTCGTGCAGGCGCTGGAAGATCTCGAGCACGCCGCGCTCGTTTTCCTCGTCGAGCGAGCCGGTCGGCTCGTCGGCGAGGATGAGGCGCGGGCCGTTGATCAGGGCGCGGGCCAGGCAGACGCGCTGCTTCTCGCCGCCCGAGAGCTGCGACGGCAGGTGGGCCAGGCGGTGGCCGAGCCCGACCTCCTCGAGCGCCTGACGCGCCTCGCCCTCGTCCGCCATGCTGTGCAGGTACTGGGCGAGCATGACGTTTTCAACGGCGGTCAGGTACGGGATCAGGTGGTATTGCTGGAACACCAGGCCGACCGATTCGCGCCGGTAGCGCGTCAGGTCGGCGCGCGCCATGCGGGTGAGGTCGAGACCGTCGACGATGACGCGGCCCTCGTCGGGAACGTCGAGCCCGCCGAGGATGTTCATGAGCGTCGTCTTGCCCGACCCGCTCGGGCCCATGATCGCCAGCCACTCGCCGGCGCGGATCGCCAGGCTCACCCGATCGAGCGCGGTCACCTCGCGGTCGTAGCGCCGCGTCACGTTGTCGATGGTCACGAAGGACATGGCGGCCTCGCTCTCCTTGCTCATTCGGCCCTCAGCGCCATCGCCGGGCGGATGGCGAGCGCCCGTCGCAGCGGCACCACCACCGAAGCCCAGCAGACGGCGATCGCGATCAGCAGCACCCACGGCACGACCCCGGCGCGCGGGTCGATGGCGGCGCCGAACAGGCGCTGGCCGATGAGCCGCGCGCCGGCGGCGCCGAGCGCCACTCCCAGGAGACCTCCGGCCAGCCCGAGCACCGTGACCTCGCCCACGACCATTCGCAGCACGTCGCGGTCGCCCGCGCCCATGGCGCGCAGGAGGCCGATCTCGGACTCGCGCTCGACCACCATCGCCATCAGTGTCGTCGTCAGGCAGAGAGCCGAGAGGATCAGGACCACGAAGGTGAGCAGGAACATCATCCGCTCGAGGCGCCCGAGCACCGCCCCCTGCGCCGCGGCGATCGGCCGCAGCGGCCGCGCCGCCGAACCGGGCACGGCGCGCTGCAGATGCGCCGCCGCCTCCTCGACCGCCGCGACACCACCGTCGACCGCGTAAGCCGCCAGAGACACCTTGCCCGGCAGCGCCGTCGCCCGCTGCAGCGCGGCGAGGGGGACGAACACCTGGTCTTCCTCGGACTCGCCGGTGGCGACGATGCCGCGCACCGTCAGCGGCAGCGTCAGCGACGACAGCACGAGCGTGGCGGCGTCGCCCGGCTCGAGGCCGGCGCGGGCGGCGAGGGCGGCGCCGATGAGGGCGCCGGGCGGCGCGAGGTTCCCGGCGGCTGCGGCGCTCTCCGCCGCCGCGGAACGTCCTGCCGCCTCCGGCCACGCGCCGCGTACGCGCCACGACGGGTTGATCGCCCGCAGCGCCACGAGATCGGCGCCGACGATCCCCGCCGTCTGCCGGCGCGCCTGGTCCGGCCCGGCGAGCACGCCGGCGGCGATCAGCATCGGCGCCGCGCCCGGCAGGCCGGCGCCGCGCACGGCAGCCTCGTCGAGGAGGTGCGGATCGCGATCGGGGGTGGTGGTCAGGATTAGGTTCGGCCCGTAGCGCCGCAGCTCGTGCGACATCTTGGCGCCGAGGTCGGCGCGCAGGGTCAGCATCGTCGCGGCGACGCCGGCCCCGACCGTGATGGCGGTGAGCGCGAACAGGTGGGTGGTCGCCCGCAGCCGCAGCGACCGCATCAGCAGGCGCGCCGACATCGCGAGCCAGCCGCGGTGGCCGGAGGGCGCCCGACCGGCCGGGCCCGTGTCGCCCGCGGGGCGGCCGCGGCGAGGGTCAGCGGCCACGCAGCACCTCCGCCGGACGGAAACCGGCGACCCGGCGCGCCGGCAGGACCGAGCCCAGCAGGGTGATCAGCAGCGCGGCGGCGATCGCCAGCGGCAGCGACGCCGGACGCAGCACGATCGGCGCGCCGAAGACGCTCACTGAAATCGCCCGCGCCAGGACGGCGCCGCCCGCGGCCCCGAGGATGCCGCCCAGCAGGCCGACGGCGCCCGCCTCGGCGAGGAAGAGCGCCACCACGGTGCCGTTCCCCGCGCCCATCGCCTTGAGCAGCCCGATCTCGACCCGGCGCTCGAGGATCCCGGTGGTCAGCGCGCTGGTGACGGTGAGCGCCGCGCCGAACGCCGCCATGAAGGCGATGAGCGCCATCAGCCCGGAGGAGCGCGACAGGATCGCCCCCTCGGCGTCGGCGACCCGGCGGATGACCCGCGCCTCGGCGGCGGGCCAGGCGCGCTCGAGCTCGTAGGCGATCGACGACACGAACGGCGTGCAGGTCCACTTCTCGAACTCGGCCGCCGGCAGGTCGCGCGGGTTGGCGCCGAGCCGCTCCCGGACCGCGCTCTCGGGCGTGGTCAGGGCGCTGACCAGGACGCGCGACAGGCGGCCGTCGAGGCCGGCCGCCGCCTGCGTCCACTCGAGCGGCGCCAGCAGCATGTCGTCCTCGTCGCCGCCGGCCGCGAGAATCCCGGCGACGGTCACCGTCCGGTCGCGGCCGCCGACGTCGATCGTCGCGGTCGCGCCGGGCGCCAGGCCCAGCGACGCCGCGATCGCCCGCCCGGCGAGGATATCGGGTTGCCCATCACCGGCCGCGCCCTCCTCGCGCGGCCAGCGCCCGTCGACCGACCAGTAGGGGTTGAGGACCCGCAACCCCGCCAGCGCCGCCGCGGTCCCGGCGGCGGCGTCACCTGTGACCGGCGCCGGGCGTTCGAACCAGGATCCGCGCAGCAGCACCCGCCGCCCCGCGACGACGACCGGCACGTCGAGCACCGGCGCGAAGCCGAGGATGTTGTTCTTCCAGAAGTTGTCCTTGACCCGCAGCACCTCGTCCGCCGGCAGGTAAGCCGGGACGCGCACCGACGACAGGTCTTCGCCGCCGATCGTGATCGGCCCCGAGCCGCCACGCGGCAGGACGACGAGGTTGGCGCCGAACGACTTCAGCTCGCGGTTCACCTTGTCGCCGACGTCGAGGGCGATGTCGCCCAGCGCCGAGGCGGCCGCGGTGCCGAGCGCCACCGCGACGAGGGCGATGGCCTTGCGCCGCCGCTGGCGGAAGAGGGAATCGCGCAGGATGCGCAGGAACATGACCGCGGCTCAGTGCGCCGGCGCGCCGGCGGCGTCGGCGGCGTCGGAGCCGGCGGCATCGGTGTCGGCGGTGGGCGGCACGGCGGCGGCCCCCGCGGCGGCCGCGAAGGCGGCCCGCTCGGCCGCCAGATCTTCGAGCGCGATCACCAGCGCGCCGTCCTCGTCGCGGAACTTGAGCGGGATCGGGTTGCAGCCGCCGCCGATGCCGAGCGTGGCGGTGTTGATGTCGGCGGCGCAGGCGAGACAGACCAGCCGCCCGCGGCGCTCGACATACCCGTGGGCGCCGCAGACGACGCAGGCGTCGAACGTCGGCACCACGCGCGCGCCCGACTTCATGACGATGAAGCGCACGACGGTGTCGCCGACCGGCACGCCGAAGCGGTGCAGGTGCCCGTCATCGAGCCCCTTGATCGACAGCCGCAGATAGCCATCGGCGGCGTCGGGTTGCAGCATCGCCGGCGGGTCGATCCCCTGCGGCAGGCGGGTGAAGGCGAACGACACCGACAGCGTGCCGATGATCGCGAGACCGGCCGCGGCCAGCGCCCGACGCCAGAAGGTCTCGCGGCGCAGCGCCGCCAGCGCCAGGCGCCGCTCCGGTCCCTCGAGCGCGCCCGCCTCGGCGCGGCGCGCCTGGTCGCGCCGTCCCGGCACCGCCAGCACGATGAGCGGCAGGGCGAGCAGCGCCACCACCACCAGGACATCGTTCTTGACGATCGGCCCGATGAGACTCATCTCGGTGCGCCCGACCGGCAGCACCCCCAGCTCGCCCAGCTCGTGCAGACCGCCAATCAGGAGCTGCGCCGCCAGCACCAGCAGCACGATCTCGGTGACCTTGAAGAAGCGGCCCAGGTCGATGCGCACCGTGCCGCGCACGAAGGCGACCCCGAAGGCCACCGCCAGTCCCAGCCCCAGAAAGCCGCCGCCGAACGCCAGCAGCGCGTCGGTGGTCAGGTTCACCGTCGCGAGGAACAACACCGTCTCGATCCCCTCGCGCAGGATCAGGAAGAAGGTCAGGATCGCCAGCCCGAGCCCGACGCCCGCCGCCGGCCGGGCGGCGATGGTCTCGACGCGCGCCTCGATCTCCTGCCGCAGCCCGCGGGCGGTGCGGCGCATCCAGACCACCATGCTGATGACGAAGAGCGCGCCGACCAGCATCAACCAGCCTTCCCAGCGCTCCTCCTCGATGCCGAGGGACGAGAAGATGAAGGCGCACCCGACGCTGGCGACGATGCCGGCCGCGAGCCCCGCCAGCACCGGCCGGCGCAGCGCCACCCGGCCGGTGCGGCCAAGGTAGCCCAGGATGATGCCGACCACGAGGGCGGCCTCGATCCCTTCGCGTAGGGTGACGACCAGGGCTTCGAACATGCTAGCGGGCGCGCCTCCGGGCGGCGGCGGTGGCGCGCGTCGGGGAGGGGCGCCGCTTCGCGGTGGCCGCGGCGCGCTTGCCGTCGCCCTCGGCGCAGGCGGCGCACCGGCCGCGGATCTGGTGCATGTGCCCCGTCATCCGGAAACCCTTGCGGCGGCAGATCTCTTCCTGCAGGCGCTCGATGTCGCGGCTCTCGAACTCGACGATGCGCCCGCACTCGAGGCAGATCATGTGATCGTGGTGGTGACGGCCGAAGATCACCTCGTACTGTGCCTGCCCCTCGGCCATCTCGATCTTGTGCACCAGGCCCGCCTCGACGAGCCGCGCCAGCGTGCGATACAGCGTCGCGCGCGACACCGCGCGCCCCTTGCGCCGGAAATGCACCAGCAGCGAGTCGGCGTCGAAGTGGCCGTGGATCTGCAGCATCTCGTCCAGGATCGTCCGCCGCTCGCGCGTGAGGCGCAGGCGGTTGAGGGCGAGAAACTCGGAAAAGCGCGCCGCGGCGTCCATGGGTGCCCTCCCTCTTATTGCGACTGAGTCTCAATTATGCGCCGAGCCGCCCCGCGAGTCAAAGGGGTCCGAATCCCGTGCCGGGCGCCCCCCCGGTCGGGCGGCGCACCGCCCCGCCGCTCAAGCGCGCGCCCCTTCGGCGGGGGCGAAAAAGACCAGCAGCTCGAGATCCGCCGTGATGTCGTGGAACCGGTGCTCGGCGCGCGCCGGCACGTAGGCCAGCGAGCCCGGGCCGACCGGGTGCGCGCTCTCGCCGATCCGCAACACGCCGCGGCCGGCGAGAACGTAGTAGACCTCGTCCTCGGTGTGCGGCGCCTGCATGTCGTCGGCCCCCTTCGCCAGGCGGTAGACGCCGACGCTCAGATCGGAGACGCGCATGACCTCGCGCCAGCGCTCGCCGGCGCGGCGCATCTCCTCGGCCTGCCGCTGTACCTCGATGGTGTTGTCCATGGCCGCCCCCGTTTCAGCGCGCAGTTGATGGCGCCGCGGGCATTTTACCGCCGATGGATGCGGTCCGGGGGCGGGATTGGCATCGCCTGTAATCGATCGCCGTGCTCGACGCACCGGCGAGGTGCAGCACCTCGGGCCGCCATCAGCAGGCCGAGGAGATTCTCGCGCCGGTCGTCGTCGATCAACGCCTCGATCGCGACGAACGCCCCGCCGGCCGGCAGCGCGTCGTAGGCGGAACCGGGGGGATGTCGGAGTAGCGCGCCTCCGGGCCGAGCCCCTGCCGGTCGAGGAACTTCATCGCCACCAGCGCGTCGAAGTAGTCGCTGATGGCGCGCGGGACACACCTCCCGGCAGGATCCTGGTGGAGCGACATCGCCTCGCTCCCGGGATCGGGTTGCCGCTTCACAGCGGCCGCCCAGGCCCCCCCCATCCGCGAAGGGGCGGAAAGAAAGTCTTGATCTTTATCGAGAATTGGCGTACAGAGAGGGCACTTAAGTGTCGTTCACCAAACAACCAAGTCTCAGCCAGTTCATGCTCGTCGCAGGTCGAGTCGCTGCTTGCCCGGGGGAGGGCGCATTCCATGGTGCATATCTGGCGTGGGTTGTCATTTCCACGGATGTCCTGTTTGAGCCGCGGGATTCTCATGACCGCACTGATCGTGGTGGCGACACCATGCCTGGCGCCGGTCTTCGCGCAGAGCCCCTGCACGGTTCCCGATAACGGCGGCGGCACGGTCAACCTGCCCCCCGCGGGCTGCGGCTACGTCAGTCCCCAGGATCTGCACATGATCATCGATGGCCTGCCGACCCCCACGACCATCAACGTCGGGGTGGAGCACCAGGAGTTCTTCAACATCATCACGAATCCCGGCGGCAGTCTGGGCGGCGAGGTGGAGCAATTCCAGTCTTTCCTTCAGCTCACCATGCACGGCACCGATGCGCTCGCGGGCTTCAACCGGGTCGTGGGCATGCAGGCGCAGGCGGAGACCCACATCGGGCCCCGCACGCCGGGTGACCCGGTCCAGTCCTTCGACACCGACATGTTCCGGCTCCAGGGTCAGCTCCCGCCGGGCGATCCCGATTTTGATCTGCTGAGGATCACCGCCGGCACGGGTTTCGGCCTGCCGAGCCCCGGGCACACGACCCTGACCCGGACGCCCGGGGGCAACTGGAACGTCGACAGCTTCTTCGACATCACCTACCGGATCGACTTCGTGGGCGCCCCCGGGGGTCCCCTGGGCGGCATGTCGGGAAGCACGACCGGCACCATCCGGATGCAATCGGGTCAGCCGGCGCCGCCGCCCTGCACCGTCGCGGACGACGGGAGCGGCACGGTCAGCCTGCCTCCCGCTGGTTGCGGCTACGTCAGCCCGGACGATCTGCACCGGATGCTCGACGGCCTGCCTCCGGGAACCACGGTCGAGATCGACGCGAAGCACGACCGCTTCCTCAACGTGACCCACACGCCGGGCGGCAGTCTCGGCGGCGAGCATGAGACCTTCAGTTCGTCGCTCACACTGGTCCTGAGGGGCACCGGGGACCAGACGGGATTCTTCCGGACCCTCGTCGTGCCGACGTCCTGCCAATCTGACACCGCCCCGCGCGTGCCGGGAGACCCCATCCAGTCATTCGACACGGACATGATGGGTATCCAGGGGCAGCTCCCGCCGGGCGACCCCGATTTTGATCTGCTGAGGATCACCGCGGGCACGGCCTTCGGCATGCCGAGCCCCGGGCACACGACCCTGACGCGTCTGCCCGGCGGCAACTGGGCCGTCGACAGCTTCTTCGACATCACCTACAGGATCGATTTCGTGGGTGCCCCGGGCGGCCGCCTGGGCGGCATGTCCGGAAGCACCACCGGCACGATCCGCATGGGAGCGGGCCAGCCTGCGGCTGGATGCCCCCCGATCCCGGCCGGACAGGACAGCTTCCCCTCGACCGCGATGCTCGTCATGGAAGACCTTTCCCAGGCAACGACGCCGCGCCGCATCGTGCGTCTGTCGAGCGCCGGCATGCCGGACACCCTCGTCAGCCGCCAGCAGCAGGTGGGGTCCGCAATCGATACCGAGATCCTGAGCCTGGAGCTCACCGGTTCGCACCCCCTCACGGGGCCGATCAGAGTCCACCTGAATCCCCTGATGCCCTCCATGGGCCAGATCCAGAACGTGGACATCGATCCGGCGACCTGCGCCTTCATGAGCGGCGATTCGTTCTTCGACGTGTTCGTCGACGTCGAGCTGCCCGATCTCGGTGAGATCTGGACGACCAACAGCCCAATCCATCTGACGCGCCAGATCCACTCGCTGCCCCCGAAGGACGAGCCGTACGAGAATCCCTTCGTCGATCCGGTCATCCTGTTCGACCAGGCCACGGGAGCGCCGCGGGCGCGGATCCTGTACGAGCGTCACCATGTCGATCCGCCGTTCCCGCCGCCGGGTGAAGATTGCTTCTCGACGGACCTTGGGCTCGACCTGCAGATCTTCGGCGGACCGGCGTCGCACCTGCAGGCCTCCGGGCCGGCCATGGTGCAGCGTGGCGTGCCCTACTCCACCGGTCGCTGCACCCCGAGCGGGACTCCCTGCACCACCAGCGCCGACTGCCTGCTCGGCGAGACCTGCGATCCCGCGCAGACCATCGACACCGAGATCGTGTCGATGGCGCTCACCGGCTTCGACCCGGTCCTGGGTCCTTACACGGTCCGCACCAGCCCGGCGCCGCCCTCGATGGGGCGGACGCAGAGCCGGATGCCTGCCGCCAGCTACGCGGCGGACTCGTTCTTCGACGTCTTCGTCGACATCGAGGTGCCCGCGCAGGGGACGCTCCACAACGTCCAACCGGTTCCCCTGACCGCCTTCACGGGCCCGCTCCCCGGGCTGCGCAACATCCCGCCCGATCCCGGGACGGCCTACCGCTCTCCGGCCGGTCTGAGCATCCCCGTGGCGGACCAGGGCGGCCAGATCGTGGGGGTCATCGGCAACGTCGACCACAGCGTCGGACCGCCGGAATCGTGGGAGCCGCCGCCTCCGCCCGACGAGTACTGCTTCGACTCGTGGATCACGCTGAGACTGACGCTGTACAACCCCGCGTGCACGGAGACCATCATGCTCCCGGGCGATTTCCGGGTACTGCGTGGCGGTCCCACCGACCCCGGCGATGGCCGGGACCTGATGATGACCCTGATGGCCAACGGAGTGTTCGACGGCCTCACCCAGTGCGCGGGCGCCGTGCAGGTCGTGCTCGCGCCGTCGCACGTGTCCGGCGGCCAGATCCAGTCACTGGCACCCGCTGAGAATTTCCCCGCCGACTCGTTCTTCGACGTCTTCGTCGAGATCGACACCCCCGTCGGGGTTCTGCACACGAACAACGCGTCCCACATGGGGACCACGATCAACGACGTGCCCCCCGAGCCCGGGGAGATCTACTACGGCCCCGGCACGATCATCCCCATCTACGATACGACCGGCGTCCAGGTCGGCGAAATCCTCGAGGTGGAGCACAAGGTGCATCAACGCATCGTCTGTCCGCCGATCTTCCGGCGGAGGCTCACGATGACCAGCAACGTGACCTACGTGCTCGATGGGCAGGCCGGCGGCGGCGGTGGGGGAGGGCTCCTTGCCGACGTGGCGCGCGGCAATGTGGCCACCATGAGAGCGGCAGGGGGGAACTACTCGTCGGCGGTGTGCATCGTGAACGATGGTCCGGCAACCGGGAACGACCCGGTACTGCCGGCCCTGGGCACGGCGTTCTACTACATCGCACGAGACGTGTTCGACACCTTCCAGGGCACCTATAACAGCGGGGGATCCGGACAGGTGGGCAACCGGGACGCCACGCTCGTCGCCTGTCCCTAGAGGTATCGGCCAGCGGATACGGGACACTCGGGTTTGAACCCCGGCCACCTCCACATCGGCGGGGGTGGCCGGTTCTTTGTACGCGCGCTCGCGCGGCAGGATGCGAGAGATGCACAGATCGACCGTTCCAGTCTGGCTCTTCGCCGTCGCGGCAGCCGGCCCGCTCCTCGCGGCCCCGACTCCGTCGCCGGCGCCCCCGACCGTTTCGGCGCCCGCCGGCGCGCCGGCTGCCCCGCCCGCTACCCCGCCCGCCGCGGCGCCCGGGTCGCCCTCCGCGCCGGCCCCCGAACCGGATCCCGCCACCGACATCCTGCGGCGCGCGGAGGAGATCCGCAGCCCGGAGGCCGACTACGCGCTCGAGTTCACCCTGCGGGCGGTGAATCCGACCTCCTTCTGGAAGGAGCGCACCGCGCGCTACACGATGATCGCGCATGGAAAGGACCACGCGCTGGTCCTGATGCGCGAGCCGGCGCAGTTCTACCCGGGGACGCTGCTGATCATGCGAGGGCTGTACTGGCTCCTGCTGCCGAATGCGGAGAAGCCGCTGCAACTCTCGGCGCAGAACGTGCTCGATGGGGACATCTCCTACGGGGACCTGGCGCGCGGAAACCTGCTGCGCAACTACACGGTGCGGTTGGACGGCGAGGAGAAGATCGGTGGCGCGCGCTGCTGGCGCCTCGAGCTGACGCGGATCGGCTACGAGGCCAACTACCCGCGCATCCGCTGCTGGATCGAGAAGAGAACCCACCGGCCGCAGAAGTTCGAATACTACGGGAAGACGGGAGCCCTTCTCAAGACCGCGCTTTACGAGGAGTACCGGAAGACGATGCTGGGCCTGCGGCCGGCGCGGGTGGTGGTGACCTCTCCCGCCCGCCCGGATGAGACGACCACCCTGCTCTTTTCGGATCTCCGTCCGCTGGAACTGTCGCATGTGAGCTTCACGGTCGACGGCCTCGTCGCCTTCCGGGACGCTGCGCGGATCAGGTCCGGCGCCGACGGCAGGCAATCGCGCGTCGAGGATCTGGTCGCTCCGGCCGGCCGGGGCGGGTCTTGATCCATCTTGAATCGGTCGGGAAGGTCTACGGATCGGGCCCCGGCCGGGCGGTCGCGCTCCAGGGGATCTCGGTCAGCGTCGCGCCCGGCCAATTCGTCGCCGTGGCCGGCCCCTCGGGCAGCGGCAAGACGAGCCTCCTCAACCTCATCGGCGGCCTGGATGAGCCGACCTCGGGATCGGTGTCGATCGACGGAAGGCGGCTGCGCGACCTGTCCGAGGACGCGTGCGCCGACCTCCGGCTGCGCACCATCGGCTTCGTCTTCCAGCACTTCAACCTGATCCCGGTGTTGTCCGCCGCGGAGAACGTGGAGATTCCGCTCCTCTTCCGGCGGCTCGGCGCCGCCGACAGACGCCGCAGGGTCGCCCGCGCACTGGAGCGCGTCGGCCTCGGCGACAAGCGTGACCGGCGTCCCGCGGAGCTGAGCGGCGGCGAGCTGCAGCGGGTGGCCGTGGCGCGCGCCCTGGCGGGGGAGCCGGCGATCGTGCTCGCCGACGAGCCGACCGCCAACCTGGATCACGAGACCGGGAACGCGGTGATCGGGCTCATGCACGAGCTGAACCGGGAGAGCCGCACCACTTTTCTCTACGCCAGCCACGACCCCGAGCTGATCCGCCTCGCCGATCGGGTCGTCCGCCTGCGCGACGGCCGGCTCCTCGCGGAGGAGGCGTGATGCTGTTCCTGCGGCTGGCGCTGCGCAACGTCTTCCGCAACCGTATCCGGACGGCGATCGCGCTCCTCGCCATCGGCGTCGGCTGCGCCGCGCTGATCGTCAACGGCGGCGTGATCTACAACATCTTCGAAGAGCTGCGGGAGGATGCCATCCACGGCCGCCACGCCCATCTGCAAGTCTACCGGCGCGGCTACAGCGACAACCACCTGAAGGACCCCGGCGCCTATCTGATCCCCAGGCAGGAGACCGAGCGGATCCTGGCCCTGGTGAGGGCCCTGCCGCACGTCGCGTGGGTCACGCGCCAGCGGGAGTTCTCCGGAATGATCTCCACGGGCGACCGCTACGTGTCGTTCGTCGGGATCGGCGTCGATCCGGAGCAGGACGCGGTGTTCAGCCGGCACGCCGTGCTGCGCCGCGGTGAGCCGCTTTCCTCGCAGGCGCCTTTCGGGATGCTGTGCGGTCTGGGGCTGGCCGAGAGGTTCTCGGGCGAGCCCGGCCGGGTCGTGACCCTGGTGACGAACCTGGAGAGCGGCGCCCTCAATGCCGTGGACGTGATGCTGCGCGGCGTTTTCGAAGGCGGGATGAAGGCCTATGACGATTGGACGCTGAAGCTGCCGCTCCCGGCGCTCGAGGAGCTGCTGCTCGACGATCGGACGGAGAAGATCCTCGTGCTCCTGGACCGCACGGAGTCGGTGCCCGAGGTCCAGCAGGCGCTGGACGACCTGTTTCGCGCCCAGGGACTCGATCTCGAGACGCGATCGTGGCGCGACCTGGCGCTGTTCCACAACCAGGTGGTCGGGTTGTTCAACCGCGAGCTCGACGTGATCAAGATCATCATAGGGACCATCGTCATCCTCGGCATCGCCAACACCATCGGCATGTCGATCCTCGAGCGTCGTGTGGAGCTGGCGACGCTCAGGGCGCTCGGCCTCCGGCGGGCGGCGATCGCCAGGCTCCTGTTCACCGAGGCCCTGATCACGGGCCTGATCGGCGGCCTGCTCGGCGTGGTCCTGGGATGCGCCATCGCCTGGCTGGTGAGCGCCGTCGGCATCACCTTCCCGTCGCCGCCCGGCTCGACGCGCCCGTTCGTCGGGGGCGTCGATATCGTGCCCGGGATGGTGCTCTTCGCGTTCCTGCTGTCGCTCGGCGCGACGCTGGCGGCGGCGGTCCTCCCCATCTGGAAGGCCCGGCGCTGGTCGATCGCCCGGGTTCTGCGTGGCGCCTGACGGAGATTCCCATTGACTGGTGCCGGAAAACCTGTAGGATCAACGGCACACGCAGCACTCAGCGGGTTCCCGGAGGAGTGACGGATCGTATGGAGCGGTCTCGCGGGGCCATCGATGCCGTGCGGGCGGTCGCCCTCCTGTGCGGTCTCGTGGGATCCGCCGCCACGGTCGGGTGCGGCGCCGCGGCCGAGGACACGGGCGCCGCGAAAGGGCGGGGATCCGCTGCGGACGCCCCCGCGGCCGCCGGTCACACCGGCCGCCGCGACCCGCAGTTCGAAGACGTGACGCAGAAGGCCGGCATCACGTCCGTCCACCACAAGCCCGACCTCGATCCAAAATTCGGCAACATTATGAACTGGCTGGCGTCCGTGGGGGCGGCCGTCGCCGCCGCCGACTACGACGTGGACGGGGACATCGACCTTTACGTCAGCGACTCGCGCAGCGGCTATCCGAATCATCTCTACCGCAACGACGGAGGGTTCCGTTTCACCGACGTTGCCGTGCCGGCCGGGGTGGCGCGCGTCAACGAGAGCAGCGGAACCACGATGGACGCCGGCTTCGGCGACGTCGACAACGACGGATACCCGGATCTGTATGTCGTCAAATGGGGCTGCAACGTCCTGTTCCGCAACAACGGCGACGGCACCTTCACCGACATCACGCGGACGGCCGGCGTGGGCGACTGCGGCAACGGCAACGCCGCCGTCTTCGTCGACTACGATCTCGACGGCAACCTCGACCTCATGGTCGGCAACTACTTCAAGAACGCCGACCTGTGGCACACCGCGACGACCCGGATCATGCACGACAGCTTCGAGAGCTCGCGCAACGCCGGCCAGAACCTCCTCTACCACAATAACGGCGACGGGACCTTCACCGATGTGGCGCACGGTCTGGGGCTCGACGACACCGGCTGGACGCTCGACCTGGGCTGCGGCGACATCGACAACGACGGCGACCAGGACTGTTACATCGCCAACGACTTCGGCGACGACAAGCTGTTCAGGAACAATGCGAACGGGACCTTCAGCGACATCACCAAGGCCGCCAAGGGGACCGACACAAAGAAGGGGATGAACGTCGATTTCGGCGACTACAACAACGACGGCTTTCTCGACATCTACGTCACCAATATCACCACGATCGAGTACCTGCACGAAGGGAACATGCTCTGGCACAACATGGGGAACGGCACCTTCGCCGACGTCGCCGATCCGGCGGAGGTCTTCGAGGGAGGCTGGGGGTGGTGCGGCAAGTTCCTCGACTACGACAACGACGGCGACCTCGACATCTTCACGGTCAACGGATTCGTTTCCGCGGATGACGGAAACTACTGGTACGATCTCGCGACCATGGCCACGACACCGGACCTCGACATCACGGACAGCCGAAACTGGCCGATGATGGGCAAGCGGAGTTTCTCCGGATACGAACCGTCCCGCCTGTTCCGGAACGACGGTCCGGTCTTCCTCGATGTTGCCGCGCGGGAGGGAATCACCGACACCTTCGACGGTCGCGGCATCGCCGTGGCCGATCTCGACGGCGACGGCTGGCTGGATCTTTTCGTCGCCAACCAGGGCGAACGACCGACGCTCTACCGCAACCGGGGCATCCCCGGGCGACACTGGATCGGTTTCGACCTGCGCCAGACCGGGCGCAACACCGGTGCGATCGGGGCCCGCGTGACGCTGCGCACCGGCAACCTGACGCAGATCCGCGAAGTGGACGGCGGGAACGGCTACGCCTCGCAGAGCAGCGCCATCCTGCACTTCGGTCTGGACTCCTCTGCGACCGTGGACGAGGCGACGATACGCTGGCCCGACGGCGCCGTGGAGAGCCTGCGCAACCTCCGAGCGGACAGCGTCGTCCGGCGCGTGCATCCCTTCAGGTCGAAATGAGGGTGCCGGGCCGTCCGGTCGGGCTCGTGCGTGCCATGGCGACGGGGGCAGCCGCGCGGGCCGCGGCCGCCGGCGCCATTGCGGCCTGCGCGATGCTCCTGGCGGTGGCGGCGCCCGAACCCACCGAGATCGACAAGCGCCAGGCCGCGGTCGCCCGGCAGCCGGGAAACGCCGCGGCGCACTTCGATCTGGCGGCCGCCCTGGCCCTCGCCGGAAGGAAGGAGGAAGCGCTCGGTCACTTCGAGCGCGCCATCGACCTCGAGCCCGGAAACCTGAGATACGGCAACGAATACCGGAACGCGTGCGCGCGGGCGGGCGAGCAGCAGCGGGCGATCGACTTCCTCGAGAAGAAAGTGGCGGCGCATGCCGATGTCATGGCGCTGCGCCTGAACCTGGCGCTCGCCTACGTCGACAAGATGCCCTACCCGGGGTACGGCATCGTCAGCCAGGGTCTGCTCTCGAACCGGTCGATCCGCGAGCTCAACATCGTCCTCGAGCGCGACCCCGGCTCCTGGGCGGCGATGTACGGCAGGGCGATGAACCACCTGCACTGGCCCAGGGCGCTCATGCACTCGTCGCAGGCGATCGAGGACTTCCAGGCCTGCCTGAGAATGCAGTCGGCTGTCCCCGCCGCGAAGCTCCGGCCGCACAACCTGCTGCCCTACCTGGGGCTGGGAGACGCTCAGGTGAAGAACGGCCGGCTCGACGAGGCGCGACGGACCTGGAAGGAAGCGCAGAAGCTCTTCCCGGGCGATCCCCGCCTCACGAAGCGCCTGTCTCTGGGCGACGACGAGCTGGGGAAGTTCGTTGACGAGGAGCGGGGTCTCGCCCGACCGATCGACACCGATCTGTCCTTCGTCTGGAACCCCTGAGCCGGCCGCGGGCCCGCCCGCCACGGTCCTACGGGCCTGCCGGCGCCCGCGACGCCGCGTAGGCGTCGCTCACCGCGTTGCGAGTCCTCGACTGCCATTCGGTGTAGGTTCGCGATTCGGACAGCGCCTTCCGGCAGAGCGCCGGAAGCCCCGGCATCAGGTCGCTCCATTCCGCGGGGGCCGACTCGACGCAGCGGCGGAAGTAGGCCGCGTCGTTCATCGCCCGGGCCGTCAGCGCCCAGGTGATGCCCGTGAGGCGGGCCCGCAACCCGGCCTCGTCCGGCGCCGCCGCGACGTGCTCGGCGATGATCTCCGGCCGATCGACGCCGGTGAAGGCGAGAGCGAGCGAACGCCCGAATTCCATGTCCTCGCGGTGCTCGCCGCCCGCGGCGTCGCGCTCGCGACGGAAGGCGGCCTCGTCGTCCATGTGGACGAAGAACAGCGCGCGGCCGAACCCCTGGTAGATCGCCGCCCGGCGTTCGGGAGGGCAGCGATCGAGCAGTCGCCGGGCCTCCGGCCGTCCGGGGTAGTCGAAGAACCCGACCTTGAAGCCGAACCCGTCGTAGCAGAGCGGCACATACATCGGATTGAGGTGCTCGCCGAGCCTCTCGATCGCGCCCGGCCGGCGCGGGTGGCGCATCGCCAGCCAGAAGCCCAGCCCGACGTAGTAGAGGTAGAGGTAGTCAGGGTGCATGTCCAGCAGGTCGCGCTCGGCGGATTTCGGCGTGAACCCGCTGAACAGGTACCCGCGCGGCAGGTACCCCATCGCGGCGCCTTCGAAGAAGAAGGGCCGGTAGTGCGGGTCCACGGCCGCCCCCTGCCCGGCCACCTGCCGCAGCGACTCCAGGCGGAGCGTCGCGTTGTAGCCGCCGATGAAGGCCTGGCCCAGCCGGGCGACGAGACGGCGCCCCTCGGGACGGCCGATGGCGAACCGGGCGGAGCGCCTGTCGATCTCGTCCGGGGCACGTTCGAGGAGAGGTCGCAGGATCCCCGACCATGGCCGGCGCACGGTCACGGGGCGACCGCGCGCAGCACGATGGCGCCGTTCTGTCCCGCGAACCCGTTGGTGCACTTCAGAATCAGGCCGTCGGCGCGCAGCGGGCCCGGCCGCTGAGGTCCGATCGACAGCGCCGGGTCGGGCTCGACGCAACGCGCCGCCTCCGGGATCTCCCCCCGGCGCATCGCCAGGAGGGCCGCGACGGTCTCGACCAGGGCGCAGCCGCCGAGCGTGTGCCCGAGCGCCTGCTTGAGCAGCATCATCGGCGGCCAGGGCGCCCCGCCGTCGCCGAGAACCTCGCCGAGACACGAGGCTTCGAAGCGATCGTACAGACCGGACCCGACCCCGTGCGGCACGAGCAGGCCCAGGTCACGCGGCTCGACCTGCGCCACCTTGAGGGCGCGGGCGATGGCGCCGGCGTAGCGTCGCCCGACGATGTCGGGGAAGGTGACCTTCCAGCCGTCCGAGGTGAACCCGGCGCCGAGCCATTCGGCGTAGACGTTGCGGCCGGCGCGGCGGGCGATGTCGAGATCCTCGAGGACCAGGGCGGCGGCGCCCGAGCCCAGCACCATCCCGTCCCGATCGGCGCGGAACGAGCGGCACTGGCCGCGCGGCGAGTAGAGGCCCAGGTCGTGGAACCAGCGGAACTTCGTGCCGTCCTCGGGGATGTCGCCGCCGACCACCACGATCGCGTCCGAGTCTCCGAGACGGATCCTGTCCGCCGCCACGGCGAGCGAGAACGCTCCGGAGGCGCAGGCGTTGTTGTTGTACATGGTGAAGCCGTGCAGGTGGAACAGGGCGGACAGGTAGTGGAGATAAAGGAACGAGTGCAGGCGGTAGACACTCCCGCTCTGCTGCTCATAGAGGAAATCGGGCGGGCTGAACTTGGACCGCGACCCCCACCAGGCCTTCGCCATCCTCCCCCAGCGGAAGAAGTCCTGCACGTGCGGCGCCAGCCCGGGGCTCTCGTGGGTCACGATCAACCCGACGTCCTGGCCGCGCTTCCCGTCGGCCAGCCCGGCGTCCGCGAGGGCCTGCGCGACGCAGTCGGCCAGCGCGATGAAGTCCGGGTCCTCGTGAAGGTGGTTGTCGCGCACGAATTCCGGGTTGGGAAGCGCGCGCGCGAGGACGGCGGGGTCGTCGCGCAGCGCCGCCATCGGGTAGGTCACCCAGGTCCGCCGCCCGAGGTGCGCCCGGTGCTCGCGGATGGCGCTCCGCCCGGAGGAGAGACCGGCCCAGAGCGCCTCGCCGCCCCGCCCGTAGCCGCACAGGACGCCGATCCCGGTGATGCCGACCCGGCGCGCGCTCACAGCGAAATCCCCCCGTCCACGACCCAGACCTGCCCGGTCACGTACGCCGCCTGCTCGGAGAGCAGGAAGGCCACGACGTGGGCCACCTCGTCCGGCCGTCCCAGCCGGCGCATCGGGATTCGATCGATCCACGCCGCTCTCGACTTCCCGGTGGCGGTTGCGAGCATGGGCGTGTCGATGAACCCCGGGGCCACGGTGTTGACGGTCACCCCGAACGGCGCGCACTCCTGGCCCAGGGAGCGGGTCAGGCCATGCAGCGCGGCCTTGGTGGCGGCGTAGACGGTGTGGCCCTTGATGCCTCGCAGCCCCGACACCGATCCGAGGAAGACGATGCGACCGAACCCGGCCTTCATGAGCGGCGTGGCGGCGGCCCGGGCGACGGCGATGGCCCCCGCCAGGTTGGTGTCGATGATCCGGTGCCAGTCGTCCTCGGACAGCGTGTGGAAGGCGCGGTCCTGGGAGATCCCGGCGCAGCAGACGACGAAGCGCACGGGCTCCAGGTCGGACGAGACCTTCTCGATCAGATCCAGCGCATCCCGAAGCCGGCTGGAGGACAGGGCATAGGCCTTGACGCGCGCGGTCCCTTCTTGGGCGCGCACCAGGGCCGCGGCCGCCTCCGGACGGCTGTGGTAGGTGAAGGCGACCGGCAGCCCGGCGGTCGCGAGGGCCGCGACGACCGCCGAGCCGATGCCGCCCGAGCCTCCGGTGACCAGCGCCGCCCCACGGCCGTAGGTGAGCGTCACGCCCCGCCCCCCGCGCGGACCACCGCGAATGCCAGTTCCGCCTCGACGATCGGCCTTCCCTCCACCCGCGCCGCTCCTTCGAACAGGCCGTGCGTCGACGTCATCTTCACCGCGCGCACCGCGTAGGTGATGGTGTCCCCGGGAGCCGCCGAGCCGGGGAACCGGGCGCGCAGGTGCCCCAGGAGCGGCAGTCGCGCCGGGTCGATCGGGCCATAGCTCAGCCGGAACAGGAGGGCCGCGGTCTGGTTCATCCCCTCCAGCACCATGAGCCCGGGCCAGAGGCTCGGACCCGGCCCGTGAGCATGGGCCAGCAGGTCGTTGCCGGAGACCTGCTTGAGTGTCGTGATGCTGCGGTGCGGCACGCACTCGAGCAGCCGGTCGATCAGCAGGAACGGATGCCTCCAGGGGAGGAGGTCCTCGAGGTTCTCAGGCGGCATCGCGCCCCTCCGGCTCCGAGAGCAGCAGGGCGTGGAGGTGCCCGGTCTCCGTCCGGGCCAGGACCACGGCGTTCCGCACCCGCCGCTCCAGCGGCTCGGCCGGCAGGTTGATGGGCGGCAGGCGCGGATCGGGCATGAACCCGCGCGGCTGGCCGGGGACGCGGCCGGCGCGCATCGATTCGATGACGGCGGCCGCGGCCAGCGGCCCGGACGCCCCCCAGGTCTCGCCGAGGACACCTTTCGGGGCCGTCACCAGGGGCGCCTCTGGGCCGGCGCCGAAGACCTCGTGGATCGCCCGCGCCTCCAGCCGATCGCCCTCGGGTGAACCGCAGGCTGAGGCCGCGACGAGCTGCACGTCCCGCGGGTCGAGCGCGGCCTGCTCGAGCAGATCACGGAGCAGTTCGGCGAGATCCTCGGCCCGTGGTCCGGGCGCGGACTCCCGCGGCGGCGCGAACCGCGCGGCGGCGCCGCGCAGCCGGGCGAGCGGCCGGGCCCCCCGGGCCCGGGCCCGTTCCGCCGACTCGAGGATGAACAGGCAGGCCCCTTCGCCGCCGACCGCCCCGCTCCGCGCCAGCCCGAATGGCCGCGAGCCCGGTCCGGCCGCGGTCACCCCGTCGACCCGTAGAACGCGCAGCGCCGGCGTGTTGATCGCGTCCGCCCCGCCGGCGACGACGACCGGCGCCCTCCCGGACGACAGCAGGTCGAACCCGTCGCGGATCGCCGCGAGTCCGGAGGCCGGGCCGCTCGACACGGTCAGGTTGAACGCCGACCAGCCGAACTGGATCGAGATCTGCCCGGCGGGGACGTTCGGAACGGTCTCCGCGAACAGCAGCGGGTTCACCAGGCGCGCCGGGACGGTGCAGGTCTCCCATTCGAAGTCGACGACCGTGGTGAGGCTGCCCCAGCATGACCCCAGCACGACCCCCACCTCCGAGGACGGCGTGCCGTCGAGCGCGGCCGCGAGAGGAGCCGCCGCGGCGCACGCCAGCTGGGAGGTGCGCGACAGGTCCTTCAGCCCGCGGCGATCGAGGTGCTCCCTGACGTTGAAGCCGGCGATCGGCGCGGCCGGCGGTCCGACCGGGGGAGTGTCGCCGGCAGGCGCGGGGGAGTCCGGCGGCCAGCACGGCAGGCCCCGGCAGAGCGCCAGGTGGAGATCCTGCGGGGTCCGCCCCACGGCGGCGACCAGGCCGATGCCGCTCACGACCCAGTCGCCGGCGGTCGCCTGCCGGCCGCTCATGACACCGTTCCCGCCGCGCCGGGAGGCGCGGAGAGCAGGAGGCTGGCGTTGTTTCCGCCGAACGCGTAGGAGTTCGACAGGATGTGCCGCAGCCGGGCCGGCCGGGGCTCGTTCGGGACGCAGTCGATGGCGCACTCGGGGTCCGCCTCGAGCCAGTTCCAGGTCGGAGGGATGACCCCTTTTCGCATGGCCAGAAACGAGGCCACCGCCTCGACACAGCCGGCCGCGCCCATCATGTGCCCCGTCAGGGCCTTGATGGAGGAAACCGGCACGCGTGCCGCCCGCCCGCCGAAGACAGTGCGCACCGCCAGGCTCTCGACCTTGTCGTTCAGATGGGTGCCGGTCCCGTGCGCGTTGATGTAGTCGATGGCGTCGACGGGGATGCGCCCCGCCTCGAGCGCACCCATCATGGCACGCGCCGCTCCGAGCCCTTCCGGGTGCGGACCCGTTATATGAAAGGCGTCGCAGGAGAGCCCGAATCCGTCGACGAAGCCGAGCACTTCCGCGCCGCGCGACCTGGCGCCGGCTTCCGACTCGACCACCAACGCAGCCGCCCCCTCTCCCAGGAGGAGGCCGGGCCGGTCCTTGCTGAATGGCCGGCAGAGATCGGCAGACATGGCGCCCAGCCGCGTGAAGCCGATGAAGGCCAGGCGCGAGAAGGCCTCGCATCCGACCGCGAGGGCACTGCGGACCCGCCCGCGGGATACGAGCGCGGCCGCCATGCCTATGGCATAGGCGCCGGCCGCGCAGGCTGTGGGTGCCGTCGTCACCGGGCCCGAGATGCCGTACAGGCCGGCGACCGAGCGGCCCATCACGTCGAGAGGACGGTGCGCCAGGGAGGCGATCTCTCGATCATCGGCCTGCCGGTCGGTGTGCGAGGCCCGCTCCTGTTCGAAGAGCGCAACGTCACCCATCGTGGTCCCGACGACGACGCCCGCGTCCGGCGCTCCCTCCAGTAGTGGCCGGATGCCCGACTGCTCGACCGCCTGGATCGCCGCCAGCAGGGCGAGCTCGGTGCACCGCCCCCCCAGGACGTGGCGACGGACGGGCCCGGGGATGGTGTACGCCCCGACCTCGCAGCCGATGCTGTTCTTGAGCGCCGAGGTGTCGAAGGAGCCGACGGAGCCGGCGCCGCTCCTTCCTGTGATGAGGGACGTCCAGAACGAGTCCAGGTCCTGTCCGATCGGCGTGATCACGCCCATCCCGGTGACGCAGGGGCGGATCGTCGTGTGCACGCGGTGTCCCTACTTTCCCGGGATGTGGGCGTCGACCAGGGCGAGAATGTCGGGGACCGCGCGGATCTTGCCGATGGTCTCCTCCGGGATGTTGATCCCGTACCGTTTTTCCATCTCCGCCACGATTCTCAACCCGTTCAACGAGTCGATGTCCAGGGACTCGAGCGTCGCGTCCTCGGTCACGCGATCCACGGGCAGATCGGCGATGTCGGCGATCATCTCGATGACCTCCCGGCGGATCCGTTCTCTGTCGGGCACGAAAGTCCCTCCCTTCTGCCGGCCGGGGTCACCCGGAGTGTGATACGTGTGGCGGGATGGTACGACGACCCCCAACCCCAGTCAACCATTGAACATGCGCCATTGAACATGCGTTCCTCCCCTGTGGATCGACCCTTCAGCCGCGCGGCGCCGGCTCCACAAGGTCCGCCACCTTTCGGCTCGCCGCAAGAGTTGCGCCCGCCAGCAGTACGCCAAGCAGCGCGCCGGCGGCCATCGCAACGGACCAGTCCGCCCTTCCGTCCGGGAAGCGGGCCTGGAACTCCCCGAGCAGGGCCACCAGATCGTCATGCCGGAGCGACAGCGCCCGCGGATCCGCCGTCTTCCCGCCCAGCGCGAGGATCACGCCGCTCACGAGAACCGACCCCATCTCGTAGTAGTCGCCGGCAAGGCTCACGACCGGAGCCGCGGCCAGGACGGTGCCCGGGCCGAAAAGCAGCGGATCCCTCCGCCGCTTCGCCCGACGGAGGAGGGTGAAGCCGCCGAGAACCGTCAGGAGAAAGGGCGCCAGGTCGGTGGCGAGGTAGACCAGGTCGGAGCCTCCGGTGTCGAACTTCGTGAGCCGCCCGGCGTACTCCCCCCCCGCCTGGACGAACGGCAGGACCCGCGCGAGCACGCCGCCCCCATACATCCTGGCTATCTGCAGCTGCCCCACCGTCCCGCCCGTGGCCACGCAGCCCAGGGCGTGCATCAGCTCATGGACCGGCACGTAGAGAAACCAGGCGCCCATCGTGGCCAGCAGAATGAGCCCTGCCGAGATCCACGGGCGGCGAGGGTGCGACAGGATCGCATCCATGCTCGCCAGGACCTCGAGGCCGGCTCCCCTCCAGGGGGACAGGACCCCTCGCAGCAGACGCACCCGCGCCCTCCATCCGTCCTGGGTGATTTCGCGGCAGCCTGGGGAAAACTGGTTGACATATTGACGCCGGCGCTCCAAATGTGCAACTGTTCGCTCATCGCTCGCCGCTCTGTAGCAAAAGTGGGAACCGGATAAAAGAGTGTGCTCCTGCGTTCCGGAGCGGGGTTGATGCATGGCGGGACGATTCCGCGGCACGATCGTTCTCGATCGCGTTTCGCTCATCAGGCACGTGGCTCTCTGCGCCGCGGCCCTGACGGCGTACTTCGCCCGTCAGGAGCTTCGGGTCGGGAATTCGGTTCTCTGGATCGTCGCGCTCGCCGCCGTGCTCAACCTGCAGGTCGCCCTCTTCTCCGGACGCCCGCGCCTGGGCACAATCGCCAGGCGTCTGTCTCCCCTCCTCGGTCTGGGGGGGTGGCTGGGGCTGATGCACCTGACGGGCGGCGTCCGGTCACCGTTTATCGCCGGCCTGTGGCTTGAGATCATCCTCTCGGCCCTGACGACCTCCCTTCCCGGAATCGCTCTCGTCACCGCCGCTACGGTCGCCGGACTCTGGACGGAACAGGGGATCCTCGGGACGGAGGGGCTCCTGCTCCCGCTGGCGCTGCAGACCGGGTTCCTGCTCGCCACGGGCGGGGTCACGGCGTTTCTCGCCCAGCGCTCGCGACAGTCGCAGAACGAGCTCGCCGATCGGCTGGCCGCGCTGCAGCAGCGACTGGGGGCGCTCGAGAAAGAGCTCGACCAGTCCCGCGCCCTGGGCGCGCTTGGACAGGGAGTCGCGCGACTCGCCCACGGATACAAGAACACCGTCCACAGCCTGCGCGGCTTCGCGAAGCTGATCGAGACCCGCCTCGCCGAATCGAAGGAGAGCCACAAGCTGACCGAGGGGTTGCGGACCGCCATCGATCGCCTCGAGGAGATGGCCCATACCACCCTCGGCCCCCCGGGTGCATCCGGCGAAGGGGCTTTGCGGTCGCACGGAACGGCCACGGTGTCGACGGTCGAGGAGGTCGCGCGGGAAATGGCGGCCGCGTTCCCGCTCATCAAGTGGTCCCTGGCGCTGGGGCCGAACCCGCCCGCCGTGTCGGTGCCCCTGCCCGTCATCCGTGAGATCGTGACCATCGTGGTCCGCAACGCCGCCGAGGCCGTCTCGGGAGAGGGCGAGGTGGCGATCGAGACCGTCCCGACCGGCCGGACCCTGGAGATCCGCGTGCGCGATTCCGGCCCCGGGGTCCCGGAAAGCAGCAGGGAGCGGATCTTCGAGCCGGGATTCACCACGAAGCCGGACGGGCACGGCCTCGGACTCTACCTGGCGCGCCGTCTTCTCGAGTCGAGCGGAGGCCTGTTGCGGCTCGAGACCGCCACCGGGGGCGCGACCCTGTTCTCGATCCAGCTTCCTGTGCCCGGCACCTGGAGCGAACGATGACCCTCCCGGGTGTCCTGGTCGTCGAAGACGATGTCGCCGCCGCGAAATACATGGAGGCCGCGCTGGAGGACGAGTTCGGTGAGGTCCGCACCGCCGGGTCCGCGACCGAGGCGTTCCTGGCCCTGGAGGCCGCCGTGCCGGGCCTCGTGTTCCTCGACCTTCGCCTCCCGGACATGTACGGGCTGGATCTCCTGACGCTTCTCAAGCAGCGCTGGGCCGAGGTCCCGGTGATCCTCGTCACCGCCTCGGGTGACGTCGCCACCGTCGTCGAAGCGGTGCACAAGGGCGCGATCAACTTCCTCGTGAAGCCGGTTGCCCCGGCGGCGCTGCTGGCGGCCGCGCGCCGGGCGCTCGATACGCGCGCCGCCGGCGCGGCGAAGACGCAGGTCGCCCTGCCGGAGGTCGTCGGCGTCAGCAGCGACATGGTGCGGGTGCGCCACCTGGCCATCCTGGCCGCGCGCAGCGACGTCAACG
>Ga0210377_10000811_pt1 | contig 29630 bp, 22 predicted proteins | sample PLM4_65_b1redo_FD_155480 | JGI IMG/M metagenome (GOLD analysis project Ga0210377, IMG submission 155480) | Groundwater sediment microbial communities from an aquifer in East River, Colorado, USA - PLM4_65_b1 redo | ecosystem: Environmental > Terrestrial > Soil > Riparian zone | place: USA: East...
ACTTTGTTGACATCGTGTGGATAGCGCTGTTCACACTGTTGTATCTCATCTAGGAGCGACCACGATGACTGAAATAACGCATGCCGAATCTCATCCGCGTTACGGGCTGGTGTTTCTGACTCTGGCGGCTTTCACCGGGTTGGAAATCGGCGCGAGCTTTCTGCCCAATCCGTTCAAGTGGATCGCGCTGGTCGCGCTGGCGGCGACGAAGGCTGCGCTGGTGTTAATGTACTTTATGCATCTCAAGATGGATCATCGCATCTACACGATGTTTTTTGCGCTGGGAGTGGTTCTGGCCCTGCCGATGATCATGATCATCGGCATTGTGATGCCGATGCTGATCCGTGCCCCATAGCCCAATAGCGTGTTCTGTGGGATAATAGCCCACGTTTCTATTCTTTCTCTTGTCCGTAGGAGGACATAACATGAATAGCATCCGCAAGCTTGTTGGTCTGGGAGCGTTAGCTCTCATTGTCGCGCCGCTGCTGGCTGCCTGCGGCCCGACGGTGGTCAACGTGTCGCTGACCTCGTACACCGTCGTTGCCGACAAAGTGGAAGTTCCAGCCGGGAAAGTGACGTTCAAGATCACCAATGACGCCACCGATCAGGTGCATGAATTCGTGGTCGTCAGGTCTGACGCCGCTGCGCTCGACCTGCCGCGCGACGCTGAAAACCTGGCCGACGAGAACGCAGTCGCGCCCGTCGACGAGGTTGAGGATATCGAAATCGGCGCGACCGCAGAACTGACGGTTGATCTGACCCCCGGCCACTATATTCTGCTGTGCAACCTGCCCGGCCACTACGATCAGGGCATGGCGATTGATTTCGTTGTCAAATAGCTAAAGCGGTTCAAGAGAATCGGCGACCTCATCAGAGGTCGCCGATTTTATTTTCGATGGTGTAACTACTCACCCCCTCCGGCCTGCGGCCACCTCCCCCGTGAAACGGGGGAGGAAAACCCCGAAGGGCTGCCGAGCGCCATCAGGGCTGGTGGGCGTATCATGCAATCACGCCCAGTTCCTTGCCAACTTTTTCGAACGCGGCCAATCCGCGCTCCAGATCGTCCTGCGAGTGGGCGGCGGTGTTCATCACGCGGATGCGCGCTTTGCCTTTGGCGACCGTCGGAAAGCCAATCGCCATCGCGAACACGCCTTCTTCAAACAGGCGGCGGCTGAACTGCTGGGCCAACGGCGCTTCGCCGAGCATCACCGGGACGATGGGCGTCTGGGTTTTGCCCATGTCGAAGCCCATTTTTTTCATCTCGGCTTTGAACAATTCAGCGTTTTTCCAGAGGCGATCCACCAATTCGGCTGAGGCTTCCAGCATATCGACGCCTGCGATGCAGGCCGCGACATCGGGGACGGTCATGGCCGACGAGAACAGGAAGGGCCGCCCGCGCTGGCGCAGCCAGTCGATGATCACTTTCTTGCCAGCCACGATGCCGCCGACCACGCCAAAGGCTTTGGACATGGTGCCGACTTCAATATCGACTTTGCCATGCAAATTGAAGTGGTCAACAATGCCGCGCCCGCCTTTGCCTAGCACGCCTTCGCCATGCGCGTCATCGACCATGAGCAGGTGGCCGGTTTCTTCGGCGACCTGATAAAGGTCAGGCAGGGGGGCGATGTCGCCGTCCATGCTGAACACGCCATCGGTGATAATCAGGGCGCGGTTAGAGACTTCGGTTTCCTTGATAACCTTCCGCAGTCCATCGGCGTCGGCGTGGGGGAAACGGACGATCTTCGCCCCGGAGAGCCGCGCGCCGTCGATGATGCTGGCATGGTTCAATTCATCCGAGAAGATAATGTCATCTTTGCCTACCAGCGCAGGTATAGTGGCTAGGTTGGCGGTGAAACCGCTTTGCAGGGTGATGGCGGCCTCGACGCCTTTGAACTCGGCGAGGCGCTTTTCAAGCTGAATGTGCAAAGACATCGTTCCGGCAATGGTGCGGACCGCGCCCGGCCCAATGCCCATCGTGTCGATGGCGTTTTTGGCGGCTTCGCGCAGTTGAGGGTGGTTCGCCAGCCCCAGATAATTGTTGGCGCAGAAGTTCAACACGCGGCGGCCTTCGATAGTCACCCAGCTATCCATCGGGCTTTCTATCGTGCGGATATTGGCGAACAGGCCCTGTTCTTTGAGGGCGTTGAGTTCTTGCTCGATCCAATCGGTTTTAGACATGGGAAGCTCCTTGAGGGAAAAGCAGTGAGCAACGGCAGTAACGGCAGTAACGGCGCGCAGCGCCTTTGAGCTATGGCTTAATTCTACATCAGCCGTATCATGGCGGCGCGACACGTTGATAGATGATAACGTAGCTCCACGAGAGTTTATCCTGATAAGGGATTTTAGCTATGACCTTAAAATCGCGTTCAGAAACCGGCTCATCGAGCGGGGTATGGACAATGTAGGTGGCGCGGAGGGCGCGTTCGGGCAGCCAGCGAAAGATGAAATCATCGTAACTGGCTTGCGGACTATCCCGATATTGCGCGAGGTAGTCGTCAAACGCGCCCTGATACGCCGTCCACTCGAATGGGCCAGCGATCTGCGGCAGGCTCACACCGGACAGGCGGAGTTTTTCAGCCTGCGCCCATGCCGTGTCCATGCGCGCGAACTGCCCGCGCAACCAGAGGACGGTGAAGCCGGCCTGTGCCAGCAGCACGATCACGGCCACCAGCTTCCACCTTGCCGACTGGGACGCCAGCGGGCGAGCCAGCAGCAGCAGCGCGCAGGGCAGGAGCGCAATGATGTAGCGGTCAATGATCTTGAAGGTTATCAGAACAAAGCCTGCGAGGCATAGGGTTGAGACGCCGATATAGAGCAAGCGTCTGTCCGCCAGCCATGGACTCATAATCGCCAGCCGAGCGAGCAACGCGCCGCCCAGCAGGGTGACAGCCAGCATGGCGAGCGTCAGCGGCAGGGGCCAGTACAAAATCAGAAAGGGCGCGCCGTTTTTGCCCATCATGCGGACGCCAATCACGCTGAAAGCCAGCACGAAGGCAATCAGCGCGGTCACCAGCATCAACTGCCTGCGCGCATAGCCGGGCGGCTTTAAGGCGCGCATGAAATCGATGGCGAGGGCGGCCAGCAAGGGCGAACAGAAAAACACCAGATTTTGCAGGATGTTCACGACTCGCCACGCGGCCTCAAGCAGGAACGGCCCCACCGCGCTCACATAGCGGGACTGTTCCGCGCTGGCCCAGCGCGTTCCCCAGTTGGGCATCAAAAGGCCATCGGCTGCCTGCCAGATTCCCACCATCACTGGCAGCGCGCCGCCAGCGAGAGCCAGCCGCCAGCGACGGGGTTGGCCGTGAGGCCAGAGCCATATCAGGAATACGCCGGGGATCAGGGCCACGCCCGATTGGCGCACCAGAATAGACGCGGCGACGGCGATGGAAGCCGCGCCCGCCAGCCAGTAACTGCTCAGGCGCCACGCGCGGCTGTAGAGCAGGAAACTGAGGATGATCAGCGTGACGAAAGGGATATCGGTCATAAAGGTAAAGCTGTACTGCGCCACCAGCGGCGAGGCCAGCCAGCAAGCGGCGATCAGGCTGGAAACCGATCGGTCAAAATCCAACTCGCGGGCCAGAAAATACAAACTGACACTGCCCACGCCGGCCAGAGCCAAGGTGGACAGGCGCAGGCTGACCAACGAATATCCCAGCAGTTTTGAAAACAAAGCTCCCCAGTAAGCCTGAGCCATGATGTTCGAAACAGACCAATCGTGGGTATGGTACACGCCGGTGTCCAGAAGGTTTCGGACGGTGAGCGCGTACGACCAGTCGTCCGGCCCGTAGAGGGTTTCGCCGAGGGGGTTTATCAGGGCCACCATGACCATGAACAGCGCCACAACCAGCGTTTCAGGACGCTTGATCTTTTTGATGGTTGGCGCAAAAGGGGCAAATCGAGCGGTCATGACGACTCTCTGAAAGCAAGGCAGGAACGCGCCAATATATAGCGGAACAAGCGCCCTGTGGCAAATCTGGGAGGTAGCGGTTATGCTTATATGCCATGCCCGAACAAGAACTCTCCCAACCCACCTTAGAACAAACCTCATTAGCGCATGAACAAGCCACCGACGCTGCCGGGCCGCCGCGCTGGTGGATGCTGCCGACCATCGGCGGGGGGATCATCGCGCTGGATCAGGCGGCCAAATATCTGGTGTCAACACGGCTGTCCATAGGCCAATCGTGGGAGATTATCCCGGCGCTCGCGTCGATCATCAAGATCACCAACAGCCACAACAGCGGGGCGGCCTTTGGAATGCTGCCGCAGGCGTCCGACCTGTTTTTGCTGTTGGCGATTATCACGGTGGGCGTGTTCATTTTTAGCTATCCCAAGCTGCCGTCTCACGCCACGCTGTCGCGGATTAGCATCGGGTTGATCAGCGGCGGGGCGCTGTCCAATGCGCTGGATCGGGTGCGCTTCAATTATGTGGTTGATTTTGTGCATATCCAAGTCGCGCCGTATTTTTCCAACATCTCTAACTTTGCCGATCACGCAATCACGGTTGGCGTGATCCTGCTGCTGATCGATCAGTGGCGCGCGGAACAGAGACATATGGCGGAAGCGAAAGCGCAAGAAGACGCAGCGCCCGCGCCGGACGAATCCGGCTTGACATCCCCCAACGCAAGCGATAAGCTATAGGCCACAAGCAACAAGTCATACACAAGCGTTGAGCGGGACGAGTAACGGTCAGACCCGCGCCCAGAGAGAGACAGCCCCCGGCTGAAAGCCGTCTCCGCAGGCGACCGCCAAAACCCCCCGCGAGCGCGTCCCAGAAAAACCGACCCCCTCCGGCCTTCGGCCACCTCCCCTTGCAAGGGGGAGGCTAACAAGAGGGCCTCACGGCCACCTCCCCCGTTGCACAGGGGAGGCAACATGGAATGGTTTAGTATGGGATGACGGCTGGCCCCGTTATCGGCTACCAGAGATGCCGCGCCCGATTCGTCGAGGGCGGCAAGATTGGGTGGAACCGCGTAATCGCCCCCACGCCCCAATTTGGCGCGGGGGCTTTGTATTTCTCTGGCACAGGAGGTTTGCCTATGTCTCAGCAACACCCACAACCGATGCTACAGGTTAATTACAAAGAGTCGAATCTGTATCGCATCCGGCATTCGGCGGCGCATATCATGGCGCAGGCCGTGCTGGAAATCTTCCCGGACGGGAAGGTCGCCATTGGCCCGCCGATTGACGACGGCTTCTACTATGATTTCGATTTGCCGCGCTCGCTGACGCCCGAAGATTTGGAGCAGATCGAAAAGCGCATGCGGGAGATCATCAAGGGCGATCATGTCTTCGCCCGGCGCGAGGTCAGCGCGGCAGAGGCTAAAAACCTGTTCAAGGGCCAGCAGTATAAGATAGAGTTGATCGAAGGTTTGGAAAAAGGCGGCATCGACGAATACGGCAACGAATCCAGCGAGCCGCCGGTCATCTCGACCTACAAGCACGACACGTTTGAAGACCTGTGCCGGGGGCCGCATGTCGAGCGCACCGGGCAGATCGACCCCGACGCGATCAAGCTAATGAGCATCGCCGGGGCGTACTGGCGCGGCGACGAGCATAACCCGCAGCTTCAGCGCATCTATGGCACGGCGTGGGAAAGCAAGGAAGAACTCGACCAGCACCTTCATATGCTGGAAGAAGCCAAAAAGCGCGACCATCGCAAGCTGGGCAAGGAACTCGAAATCTTCACGTTCGACGACGAGGTTGGACCGGGCCTGCCGCTGTGGCTGCCCAACGGCGCAATCCTGATTGAAGAGCTTGAGAAGCTGGCGAAAGAGATAGAACTCAAGGGCGGCTACAAGCGTGTGCGCACGCCGAACCTGACCAAAGAAGACCTGTTCATCAAAAGCGGGCATCTGCCGTATTACGCGGACAGCATGTACCCGCCGATGGAGTTGGAAGGCGTCAAGTATTACGTCAAGCCGATGAACTGCCCAATGCATCACAAAATCTTTGACGCGCGTCCGCGCTCGTACCGCGAGCTTCCGCTGCGGCTGGCCGAGTACGGCACGTGCTATCGCTTTGAGAAGTCGGGCGAGTTGTTCGGGCTGATGCGCGTTCGGTCGCTGCAAATGAACGACGCGCACATTTACGTCGCGGAAGAGCAGTTTGAAAAAGAGTTTATGGCGGTGATCGGGCTGTATCTGGAATACTTCCGCATTTTCAGCATTGACAAGTACGTGATGCGGTTCAGCACACATCACGCCAAGGGGCTGGGCAAAAAGTATGTAGACAACCCGCGCCTGTGGGCCAAGACCGAAGACATGGTGCGCAAGGCGATGGACAATGGCGGCGTGCCCTACGTGGAAGTGACGGATGAAGCCGCATTCTACGGGCCAAAGATCGATGTGCAAATCTGGAGCGCGACAGGCCGCGAGTTCTCGCTGGCGACGAATCAGGTGGACTTCGCCCAGCCGGAGCGATTTGGCCTAAAGTTTGTCAACAGCAAGGGCGAGGAAGAGATGCCGCTGGTGATCCACCGCGCGCCTCTCAGCACCCATGAACGGATGATCGGCTTCCTGATCGAACACTATGCCGGGGCGTTCCCGGTGTGGCTGTCGCCTGTTCAAGCCATGCTCATTCCTATCACCGACCGCCACATCGAATACTGCCAACAGGTCATGAATCGGCTGCTCGAAGCAGGCATCCGCGCCGAAGTGGATGATTCATCCGAACGGATGGGGAACAAAATTCGCAAGGCGCAGGGCCAGAAAATCCCGTATATGCTGGTGGTAGGCGACAAAGAGGTCGAGGCCGGGGCGGTGGCCCTGCGGATGCGGAACGGCGAGGATCGCGGGGCGCAGCCGGTGGAGCAGTTTGTGGAATATGCGACCGGCGTGATTCACCGGAAAGAACTGGAATAGGCAGCGCCTCTCTATTCCGGGCAAAAATTATCACGGGCCATCTATGTGGATGGCCCGTGATGATTCATGATTTCGACGACAAACTTGATGGCCGTGCGCTCGGCGCCGTTGATCTGAATTTCGGCGAAGTGCGGCACACAGTAGATACTGATCCCATCGCCTTCAAGATAGCCGCGCGCGATGGCGATGGCCTTGATCGCTTGATTGACCGCCCCCGCGCCCACCGCCTGCACTTCGGCGCGTTGGTGGTCACGAATGACCCCCGCCACCGCTCCGGCGACCGCCGCTGCCCGTGACTGAGATGACACTTTGATAAACCCCACCATGCCCTCCTAGATATTCTGGCGCAGGCAAAGGATTGGAAAGATCCCCCAGAATCATCCAGCAAGGCTATGCTCTATCCTCAACTACCCCTGAAGCTAATCCTATTATAATCCTAAGTTGATTCAAAACAAAAGATCAAACCGAATCTATTACCACATTGCCGGTCGTGTCAGGGTTGTTGAAAGCCGCTGAGACGATAGGTTTCGGCGAGCCAGCGGTCGGCAGCTTCGTAGTCGCCGCGCCACAGGGCGATGCGGGCTTTGTCGACGGCGATGTAGGCCTGATGCATCTGAGGCGTCCCATTGTAATTGCTAAAAATAGTGTCGTAAGCGTTGTTGACCCGACGGTTCATCTCGACCAGCGCCGCCGGATCAATGACCAGATCGCCTGACCGCGTTTTGAGCGACGCCTGCCACTCGGCGTCAAGGGCTTCCAGCGACCTGCCGCCGTATAATTCGGGATAGCTGGAAGTGTGGTAGAGCTGGCTCATGGCTTCCAACCCATAGCTGTCGATCAAATAGCGGACAAAACACGCCGCGCTAAAGTAGTTAAATCGATTCTCAATGTGGCCTTGAAACTTCTTTGGATCGCGGTCAATCACGGCCATTGATTCCATCTGATCAGCGGCGGCGAGACCAAGACAGAGCTGATCGTAGGGAATAAAGCCGCCAGACTCCAATTCGATTTGCCCGGTGGCAGTCGCCAGCCCTTCCGAGAGCATGGTTGAGGAGGGGGTTCCCCACGTGTTCCACGCCACCACATGGGCAATCTCATGGGTGATGGCATAAGCGCGTTCGACAGGATCGCCAGTGCCGTCAAACAGGATAAACACCTTGCGATCCTTGGAACGGCTGAGGCCGCGAATGTTGATGTCATCGCCGACAAACAACGTTCCGGCGGCATATACATCAAAAGAGCCGTCCAACTGAACACCCAGACGCGCCTCGACATCGGCCAAGGCGGCTTCCACCAACGCCACCAGATCATTGATATACAGGTCGGGATATGTGCCGGGCTGGTAGCGCAAGGTGAAACGCGGGCGGAGCAGCAACTGCGGGTAATTTCCGCGCAATTCCTCTTCGCTGCCGCCCGACAGCGAGCGCGGCCAGCCGCTGATCAGGGCAAGATTCGCCGGATCATCGGGCGACAGGGTGGGGGGAAGCGTGGGCGCGAGCGTCACCAATGACGCGGTGGGTGTCAGGGCGAGCGAGGCCGGGATGATCAACTGCTGGCCGGGGTAGATGGTGGCAGGGTCGGCAAGATGGTTGACCTGCTTGAGGACATCCACCGGGACGTTGTAAGCCGCCGCGATGCCGATCAGGGTTTCGCCGGGCGTGACCACATGGGTTTGCTCCGCCGACAGCGCGGGAAAGGTCGCCGGGCCAGCCTCGGTAGGGGAGGCGAGATCACTGGAAGGCGCACCGGACGGGGTGGTTGTGACACTGTCGGCGGCGCGCGGCCCGCGCTCAACAATCAGCACGTAACCAATCACCCCGACAAACACGATTGCCGCCAGCGCCGCCGCGACCATCATGAGCGTGGCGATCTGGCTGAGGCCAAAGCCTGATTTCCGGCGAGGGGAGTTCGGACGCATCAATGATCCTGTGGCTTGCGGGCGATCACAATTTGATTGACGCCCAGCGAAGTCGGTATCAGCGGCAGGCCGCTGATCACCTGCGCCAGACTCGGCAACCCGAACAGCCCAAACTGGATCGTTTTTGGAATCAAGGGCAGATACGGCACATCCCACAGACCGTCGCCAAACTGCTTGATCACGCTAAAACCTGCCGCCTCGGCCCACGCTCGCCACACGGCGGGCGTCTGCACGTTGATATGGGTCGGGTCTTTGCTGATGGCGTCCGGCTGGCGCTCGATATGCTTGAGAAGGCGCAATGCATAGATCGGGTTGGGGGTGGCGAACAGCAACAATCCGCCGGGCGTCAGCATCCGATGGATATGGCCGATAGCGACCTGCGGATCAACGAGATGCTCGACCAGATGCAGGGCCACAACCGCGTCAAAGGAGCCGCTGGCGAACGCTTCCAGCCGATCCGCCGAGGCGACCAGCGCCGCCGCGCCGGGGGAGCTGCGCGTCGTTTCGCGCGCGGCGTAATGGGCAATATCAATCCCCACGCATTGAAAGCGATCCGAGAGCAGCCCCAGCAAATGGCCCAGCCCGCAGCCCAGTTCCAACAGCCGCCCGCTGGCGGAGCGGGGCGGCGCGTAGCGTTTGACCAGCCGGGCGTAATAGCGGCGGGCGAACCAGTACATGCTGAACCGCCCCAGCGGGCGATCCGCGTAGTTGTAGGACTGAAAATAGCGCTCGCCATACTCGGCGAGCGGGGCGACAACGGAGGCGGAGCCTCCCCCTGATTCACTCAATTCGAACCCTCTGCATGCGCGTGTTTTGTGTCCTGCCCACGAGATTATAACCGTGCGCTTAAGCCTAGCGCCATTGGCGAGGGCGCGTTATACTATTTTGCGGCGAAGGCGTCTGACCTGAGACCTTCGCCATATTTTTTTGCCTCGCGGAAGGAGCAACCTGATGACCCCCGACAAAATCGGCAAGGATGTGGTAGTCACGCTTGAATATAAACTCTCGCTGGACGACGGCACGATGATCGAGTTCAGCGAAGAGAACGATCCGCTGGTGTACCTGCACGGCCACGAACAGATCATCCCCGGACTGGAGAACGCGCTGGCGGGCCTCAAAGTCGGCGACAAGAAAGCGGTCACCGTTGAGCCGGAAGAAGGCTACGGGGAATATGACGAGGAAGATTTTGACGAGGTTCCGCTGGCTGAGATGCCGCCCGGCTTTGAGCCGGAAGTAGGGATGCTGCTGGAAGTGCATGGCGAGGACGGCGACGACGATCTGGCGACGATCACCGAAATCACCGACGATCATCTGGTGCTGGATTACAACCACCCGATGGCTGGCAAGCGCCTGCATTTTGACATCACAGTGGTTAGCCTGCGGGCGGCATCCAAGGATGAAGTCGAGCACGGTCACGCTCACGGCGATGACGCTCACCATCATTAAGAGAGTCACATGCCATTGCTCACCCCCTCCGGCCTCCGGCCACCTCCCCCGCACAGCAGGGGAGGAAAGGCTCAAAGAGCTTGCCGAGCGAAGAGTGGTCACGCAAACCGTCAGGGGCGATGCTTGCATCGCCCTTTTTGATTCTATTGCGGTTGTTCCAATTCAACCGCAAGCTCGGCGGCGTTGGCGTGGGCGGGGATGTTGAGCAGCGCGACGCTCGCCAGAATCAACGCCCCGCCGACAATCTGAATTTGACCGATGGTTTCCTGCAGGATAATCGCCGACAGGATGATAACCACCACCGGCTCAATCGTGCTGAGGATCGCCGCCCGCGCCGGGCCGATACGGGCGATGCCCATGAACATCGCCATGATGGTGAACACCGTCGAAAACAGGGCGATCCCAGCGACGGGCAGCCATGCCTGCGGCGACGCGGGCCATTGAATATCCTTAATGCCAGTCATGCCCAGACCCAGCGCCAGCTTGATCCCCCCTGCCGCGATCAATAGAATGATCAATGAACCAAAAATGCCCATCACGGCGGAAGCCAGCCCGGAGATGTGGCTGGTCCGCTTGCCGACTATGGTCAGGTAAACCGCGTATGAAGCGGCAGTGATCAAGGGATAGATCAAGTTTAGCGGATTGAAGGCCGCTATATCCGCGCTGGCGGCAGACACCGCGCAGCCGGCGACGGCCAGCGTCACGGCCAGCCATGCCGAGCCGGGCAGCTTCTCGCCGAGGGCGGCGGCGAGCAGGGCGGTCATGGCCGGGTAGGTGTAGAAGATCGGGCTGAAGATCGGCGCAGGGACGTTCGCCAGCCCGATGAAGGCCATCAGGGCCACAAACGCGAACAGCGCGCCCAACCCCAGCAGGGCCAGCGCGTCCGCCCGCCGGAGGGAGCGCAGGTTGGCCCAGCGCCACCACAGCGGGCCAAGCAAGGCCAGCCCCGACGCGGCCAGAATGAACCGCCACGTCAGCACATCCATTGGCTCAAGGCCAGCGCGGTAGGCCAACCGGGCGAAGATCGGCAGCAGGGCGTAGCCACAGGCCGCCGACAGGGCCAGCAGAGTCCCGGCGACCGTCCGGCTCATGAAGCCACCGCCCCGGCTTCGGGGCGGACTTTGCGCTCAGTCAGATGCGCCAGAATCACGCTAACCAAAATCAACGCGCCGCCGAAGAACTGGGAGATCGAAAGACGATCTCCTAGAATAATCGACGCAAAAATCAAAGTGGCAGCCGGGCCGGATGACTGGATCAGGGAGGCGCGATAAGCAGGGATGTAATTCATGCCGGCCAGCAGCGCGGCGATGCCAACCACCGTGCCAAAAACAGCGATTCCCACGATAGGCAGCCACGCGCCATCTGGGGGAATCTGAATTCCCCAGAACAACGCGAAGCCCAGCAGCGTGATCAGCGCGCCCGTGATGACAAATATGCCGGCGGTGATGCCGGGGATATGGCGGGCCATGCGTGAGGCCAGCGCCACGTAAACCGCGATGACCGCGGCGTTGGCGATGGGCAGCATCAGTTCGCCGAAAGTCGCGCCGCCAAAGTCGCCCTGCATGGTCAGAGCCGACCCCACCAGCGCCAGCCCAACCGCGCCCCATGCCGAGACCGACAGCCGTTCGCCGAACAGGACTGAAAGCAGAGCCACCAACGCGGGGGAAGTGTTGACCAGCAGCGTGTAGGCGCTGGCGGGCATCTTTGTTCCCAGCGAAAAGAAAGCGAGCAGCGCGCCGCTGGAGAAGATCGCGCCGAGCGCCAGCAGCGTCGCATAGTCTTTCAGATTCAACAGCGGCAGCTGCGCCCACTTGCGCCACAATGGGAATGACGCCCAAAAAATGGCGGCGGCGAGAATAAAGCGCCAGATCGCCAGATCGAAGGGCCTGATCCCCGCGCCCAGCGCCATTTTGGCGAAAATTGAAAAGAAAGCGTATCCAGCAGTGGAAAGCAGAACCAGCAGCGTTCCGGTGAGGTCGCGGCTCATGAGGACTCTCTGAATTAGAAGACTTGAGCCTACTGTAACGCTCTGGCGTTGAATGCGCGAGTTTTGGTTATGGCAGCGCTACGATACGTCGCCGCGTCTCTCAGTCGGGGATGCGAGCCTTACGAGCCGCAGATCGTGAAGCGGGTTTCTTATTTGTTCTTCTGATCCGGTTTGGCAGCGGGCGCATCATAATAATTATAGTCGTAGTAATAATACGATCCATCGCCGTGAGACCTGACGCGATTCAGCACTGCGCCAAGCAAGGTGGCTCCACTGCGCTCAATAATCGACACTGTCTGACGCAAAACGCTGCTTCTGGTCATGTGCGACCTGACCAGCAACAGCACGGAATCGGCGAGGCGCGCCAGCAAAATGGGATCAGCTACGACCATCGCGGGCGGGGTGTCGATGATCACAAGGTCGGCGCGGGTTTTAAGTTCATCGATCAACTCAACCATCTTGGGCATCCGCAACATATCTGGCGCGTCGGAGCGGGTCGGGCCGCTGGTCATCAAATGCAGGTTTTCAGCGACCAGCGCCGCATGTTCCATGACATCGCTGTCGCGCCTGAACAGGGCAGTGGACACGCCTTGCTTGTTGGGCTGTTGGAAAACCTTGTGAAGCGACGGTCGACGCAAGTCCATGTCAACCAGAATAACCTGCCAGCCAGCCTGCGCCAGCGACACGCCGATGTTGGCGGCGGTGGTCGTTTTGCCCTCCAGAGGGGTGCTGCTGGTCACCAGCAGGGCGCGGATAGACTTTTGCGAGATGGCATGTTCAAGGTTGGCGGCAAGAAGGCGGTACGCCTCGGCGTTGACCGAGTTCTGGTCGAACAACGTGACCAGCGCGCTTTCTGGCGTGTTGGTGTCAGGAATAACGCCGATCATGCCCAGAATAGGCGCGCCTGTGACGCTTTCCACATCCTCTTGTGTCTTGATCGTGTCGCTCAAGTATTCAATCAACAGGATCAAACCGATGGACCCTATCAAGCCCGCTAGCGCGCCCTCAAGGGTGATGACGCTGGCGGATGACGAGGGGAGGGACTTGCCGATGATCGCTTGTTCGGCAATGCTGACCCTATCGGTGGCCTGCGCCTGCGCCAGCCTGATCTGCTCAAAACGATCCAGCAGGGTGGCATAGCTGGCCTGGTAACTGGCAAGCAGATCTTGCAGGCGCGCGCTTTCCTGCGATTGCTGGGGCGTGAGCGTGGCCGTTCCACTATTTAGCGAGTCAAGGTCAGCCTGCGTCGAGGCAATATTAGCCTGCAACTGGCCGATCTCCGCCTGGAGATTGGACAGCGGTTCCGCGTAGCGCGCGGACTGGGCTTCAACGTTCTGGTCGATAAACACGGCGGCGATTTCGTTGGCGATATCCGCCGCAAGGTGAGGGTCTTTGTGCGACACGGTGATCTCGACCAGATTGGTGTCGCGGACAGGCGACACGCGAACCATGCCCTTGAGCGCGTCTGGCTCGATATTCAAATGGAGATTCTGGACGACGGCGGCCAGAACAGGCCGCTGCTGCATCAACTCGGCGTAGGTGTCGGCGACGCGCTGGCCTTGCGAGACTTGCTCCGCGCCGGGCAGCGCGCCGGGCGCCTGATAGACCAGTATGGTCGTGGTAGCTCCGTAGACCGGGCCTGCCAGCCGCCCGGACGCAAAACCAAGCGCGGCCCCGACCCCTGTCAACAAGATCAGCAGCCACCACCAGCGCCTTAGCAATTCTATATACTGCCTGAGTTCCAACGAATTTCTCCTGAATTGCCCCCGCGACGATGTGCTTGAGAAGGCGCAACGGCAACCTGTTATTGAAAATATACCTCACCTTCAAGCTCAACGCCCTTCACAAAAAATTCAGGAACAAAATCCACAGAACGGTTAAGGATGTGTTAGAATAACAAAGTAGCATTCTGGCGGGGGGGAGCGGTGTCCGCAGTTTGGCTTGCCTGAAATACGGCTGGGACGCTGCTATAGCGCAATCTTCGTGCCCAAAGGAATTCTTGCTTATGCGCAACGCACAGTCCTCTGCCGTCCGTACCCTTGCCCGGCGGCTGATCGTTCTGGCTACGCTTGGTCTTGTCTCCCTCGCGCCAACCCTATTCGATCTGCAAAGCGCGCTTGCCGCCAACCCCAGCGGCGATCTGCGTATTGTCCCGTTGTCTGCCTACAACTTTGTGGTGGACTCGAATGTGACCACCCCGGCGACCTATGCCCCCGAAGCCGGGACAGTCGCCGCGCAGTTCTGCAATGACGGGGGCAACGATCTCACGGATGTGAGCGTCTATGTTGGCGATTTCAAAGGCTCAGTGGCGGCCAGCACGCCCGGCGTCTATCCCGTGAGTGATAGCGATGTCGCGGACGCTGATTCTTATCCCTACGACACGCAATTCAACACCGCTACCCATCTCCAAAACTCTGGGGAATATTCGCTGACCCATGAAGGCGGCAGCGCCGGAACCGGCGACGCGACTCGCTACATTGGCACGATTCCCGCCGGGGAGTGCGTCACCCAGTATTGGATTGTCTCTTATCCACGCCTGAAGAATGGCGATTCGACGGTCTCCGTCACCGGGAATGTCAAACCGGACGATGATCTGTGGCTGAATTATGATTTCTGGGCAAGCGCGAAGGATGGCGCCAGCGCGCTGCTGGCCGACACCACGCGCAAAGTGACGATGCGGAACGAAATCTCCGCGTCGGCTAACAAAATCTGGCCGAACACTACCAGCAAAGTGCCGCAACAATATCTCGACGCGATTGGCAACACGCTGGGTTGGGACACCTTCACCCCTACCGGGGGCAGCACAGCTTTTCCCGGCCAGACGATTTCCACGCAGGGGTTCTGGTACGACTTTGGCAACGTTGGGGCCGGGTTTGACAATAACGGCGATTTCATTCCAGATCGCAACGCGTGGGCGCAGCCCGTCGGCGACCCCGGTTTGTACGACCCCGGCTGTTTCCGGCTGGTGCGAACCTATGGCCTCGTTATCGTCAAATTAGCGGGCGGCGGCGAACTGCTGATTCCGTTTGAAGATCAGCTGTACTTTGAGAATTTGCCCGATGGCAACACAGGCGCGGTTGGGCTGGTGTTTTACGAGTATGTGGCGCTGGATGGCGCTTGCACGGCCACCCTGACGCCCTATCAGGAAGTCGCGTCCGGGTTTGACAACGAGAAGTTCAGTGGCGACTATGGCACAGGCATCCCGCCGCTACAAAGTGTCGAGCCGGAGATGACGCTGGACAAGTCAGGCCCGACCAGTTCAGGCGTCAACGCCAACCTGAACTACAGCATCACGTTTGAGAACAACACCTGCGATGAATCGGCGGACCCGGATTTAGCGGTGAGCATCGGCAATCCTGATGTCAATGTGCCGCTGGTGATCGAGGACGCTATTCCCAGCGGCACGACCTATGTCGCTGCCAGCGCCGCGCTGACCCCGCCAACCGGCGTGACCAATTACGACATCACGTTTTACAACGCCACAACGGGCCTGTGGTACACCAACGAGGCCGACGCAGGCACGGTGGCGCGCATTCGCTGGATTCTGCTTGACGAAGTTCCGGGCGATTGTTCCGGCGCGTCTAATTCCGGCGTGGCGACTTTCAGCGTGAACGTGCCCTCCAACTACCTGACCAGCAACCCGCCGGTGGTTTACAACACCGGCGAGGCGAAGTTTGACAGCGGCCCGGCCTTTTTGGAAGACACGGCCACCACGCTGATCACCGGGATATATTCGCTCAGTGGAACGGTATACCGCGATGACGGCGCGGGCGGCGGCGTGCTGGGCAACGCTATCAAGGACAACGCCAGCGAAACAGGCATCAACACCGTGAAAGTCAGCCTGTACTATGACGCCAATGGCGACGGCGATTATACGGACGCGACGGATTTCCTTGTCACTACGACCAACACCAATGCCAGCGGCGCCTATAGCTTTGGCAGCCTGCCCGCCGGGAGCTATATCACGGTGGTGGACACGGCTGATACCGACATTCCGGCTGGCTACGGCATCACCACCCCATCGCAGCACAGCGCGACACTCAGCGCAGGGACGCCCAGCGTCAGCGGGTTGGATTACGGTTTCGCGCCCGCCCTCAGCATTGTCAAGCGGCTGGACACCACCAGCCCGGTCAGCGAAGGGGCGGCGATTCAGTACACCCTGCTGGTCTCGAACAACCTGCCCGGCAGCGGCAGCGCGGGCGCGACCTGCTCGTATAACATCTGGTCATCGGTGGCCTACCCGACAACGGGAAGTACCCCGCCCGGCGGCACCGCAACGAATGCCCAGTGGTACAACGTGGGCGGGGCCAACGGCACGGGCAACTCCATCATTGGCCGCCCCGATAGCTCGTTCGCTTACACGAACATGGCTAACAACACAGATATAGTTGGCCTGAGCGGCTTTAATATGGGGAATCAGGGCGGGACGATCACCTCGGTCAAAATTGTGATCTATGCCCACGAACTGGTGGAACTCAAGGCCTCCGACGCTTTTATTGTTCATGTCTACTATAACGACGTTGAAAACACGACGACGCCTCCGCCTTATAGCTACACCGGGGCGGCGTACTTCACCAGCAGCGCCGGGACAGATTATCTGATCTCGCAAGACATCAGCGCCTTGCGCGCATGGACATGGGCCGATTTTGCTGGCAACCTGACCGAACTGCAATTGGAAGGAAACAAAGGCAGTGGGGCGGGCACAACAGGCGAAATATCGGTGGACGCGGTTGGCTTCATCGTCACCACCAACCAATCATGCGGCGATCCGTCCACCATCTTGAACCCGGTTCCATTGACTGACACCTTCAACGCGGCGCAGCTTCAGTTCCAGAGCGCATCAGTCGCTCCCTCGAGCGTTAGCGGCGGGACGATCACTTGGAACAATGTCGGGCCGATCTATCCGGGCCAGACCAAAGAGATCACCCTGACGTTTATTGGGCTGAATAGCACAACCGCCGACATCATCGCGACCAACACGGCGACCAGCACGGGGGCGAAATTCGCCGACGGAACGGCGGCTAACACCCCGGTTAGCGACAACGCAACAGTGACAATCCAGCCGTTAGGCGCTGGCTCTATTTCAGGCTTTGTATGGAGCCAAGCTGGCTCTGTCGCCGGCTGGAATTCAACGACGGGCTATGACGGGACAGACGACTTTATCCCGTTTGTCGGCCTGACACTTTTTGGTTGCTACACGGATAACCCGGCCAGCGGGGGCACACTGGTCACATCTCCCAACACTACCAACACATGCGATGGGCAAAGCGGTCCAGGAAACTGGTTCGCAGTCCCCGGCCAGACTGACACCACCGATGCTAACGGCGCTTACAGCTTCGACAATCTCTCGCCGGGCTACTATTACGTCCAGATCACCAGCGGCGCGCCGAGCACGCAGACGGGCGAGCCGATCCAGAATAGCGCCAACAATGGCGCGACCTGCGCTGGCGCGGCCTGCGATTTGATATGGCAGCCCTCGACAGGGACAATTGCCACAGTCAATCTTAACACTACCAATTTTAATTCGGTCACCGCGGGCGAAGCTATCACCAACGTCAGCTTTGGGTTCAATAACCCGGCTATGATCTTTGGCAACGTCTTCCAGGACTATGACGGCGACGGCTCGAAAGACGCCACTGACACAGGTCTTGGGAACGGGACTACCTATGTTCGGGTTTATTTGCAGGATTGCGGCACAGATGGTGTGTGCGGCAATGGCGATGATGGCGCGACCCAGAGCGTATTCACGGATGCCAACGGAAACTATCAATTCACGGGCCTGACGGCTGGCGGAACACGCGACTATCGGCTCACGGTAGACACTACCACCTTGCCCGGCGGCGCCAGCGCGTGGACTCAGACGGCTGAGAGCGATGGCACAACCAATAATTCGATCATTATCCTTAATCTGGCGAACGGCGCGACCCACGGCTCGAATGATTTCGGCTACCAGCAAACCGGGGCATACTCGATTGGCGACACGCTGTTCTATGATTGGGACGGCGACGCCACGCAGGACGGCATCGACGAAGGCATCGCCTCTGTGACGGTGTATCTATATGTCGATCTGGACAATGACGGCGTGATCGACGCGACCGACCCGCTGCGCGGCACAACAAGCACCGACATCAGCGGGCAGTATCTCTTCTCTAATCTGCCCAACGGGAACTACATCGTGCAGGTGGACACCGCCGATCCGCAGTTCCCGGCGACGATCCTGAGCGAGACCAAAGACCCGTCCGAGACGGGCGTCTGCGCCGTATGCGACAGCCTGAGCAAGGTGGCTATTTCCGGCGCGAGCAACCTGACGCAGGACTTCGGCTATTGGCCCAGCGGCGGCGGCTCCATCGGCGACACGGTGTGGAAAGACATAGATGGCAATGGCAGCCAATCCGGGGTTCTGGAAACCGGCATCGCTAACATCACAGTCAATTTGCAGGTCGATTGGAACGGCGACGGAACGTATGTGACGCTCGCCACCACCACGACCGACAGCAGCGGCAAATACCTGTTCGACAGCCTGCCCGCGGGCAGCTACCGCGTGGTGGTGGATCAAGCCGACGCCGATCTGCCGGAAGACACGCTGGGGACAACCTACGCCCTTAGCACGACCAGCCCGGTGAGCGTCACGCTGGCGGCTAACCAGACTTACTTGACAGCGGACTTTGGCTTCCAGCCATTGGGCGCGATTGGCGACACGATCTTCTGGGACGCCAACGCCAACGGCCAGCAGGATTGGAGCGAGGCGGGCGTAGCGGGCGTGACGGTGTACTTGTGCGCCTCGCTGCCCTGCAGCAGCGCCAATGACATCGCCTCGGACACCACCGACAGCCAAGGGCGGTATCTGTTCAGCGGTTTGGACAGCGATCCGGTGAACGGCACGTTGTACTATGTCGGCGTCGAAACGGCGACCGGGCCGCTGGCCGGAAGCGCGCTCACCGCTGACCCGGACGCTGACGGGGTGGCTTGCCCCGGCGCGGGCGGAGGCGTTTTATGCGACAGCGCCAATGACGCGACTTTGTACGCAGGCACAATCTATATGGGCGCTGACTTTGGCTACCAGCCCAGCAATGTCGTTGGCGACCGTGTCTGGTTTGATCAGGATCGGGATGGCGTTCAGGACGCAAGCGAGTTAGGCATTGGCGGCGTGACGGTGTATCTGTGCGCCACATCGCCCTGCGCCAGCGGCAACGCCATTCAGACCACGACAACAGACATTGACGGCAACTACCTGTTTAGCAATGTGACCAATGGCAGCTACTATGTGGGCGTCAACACGGGCAGTTCCGCCCTAGCCGGGTTGACCCAATCGGGCGACCCCGACCAGCCGGGCGTGACCTGCACGACCTGCGACAGCACGGGCGCGGTAACGGTTCTCAATAACGCCGTGCTGATTCAAGACTTTGGCTACGCGCTGACCGGCGCCTACAGCATCAGCGGCACGGTCTGCCACGATGGAACGAATGAAGACGGCGCGTGCGCGGGCGGCTCTGGCGAAACGGCTCTGAGCGGACGCATTGTGAACCTTTACTGGAACAATGGCTCCAGTTGGGTTTTGATCGGCCAGACGACGACCAACGGCTCTGGCGATTACACCTTTAGCAATCTGCCGAATGGCACGTACACCGTATCGACTGACACCGCGTTGCTGTTTGACCAACCGAGTCTGACAACGGGCGCGCCCGCTGTGGCGGTCAACGATGCCAACGGCGACCTGATCGGCGCGTACCGCCCGATCACGATCAACAATGCCAACGTGGTTGATCAGGACTTCGCGTTCGTCTCGGACGCCGACCAGCTATAACACCCTGATCTCGGACGACCCAATAGGCCCACGCCACATTGTCCCAGCTACTCCAAACCTGTATCTGGGCAGCGTCGCGCCGGACAGCGAGTCGGATGGCAACGCTGGCGCGACAGCCACCGGCGATGACACCACGGGCACAGGGGGCGTCTCCGAAGAGAACGGCGTGTCGCTGGTCAAGAACGGCGCGGGCCAGTGGATCATCACCTGCGACGTGAATGGCTGCGTCGCCCAGATCACGGTGGTGGCGGTTGGCGCTGGCTGGCTGACAGGCTACATGGACTTCGATGTTGACGGGAATGTGACCGACGGCGGCGAGATGATTGTCAATCAGGCTATCACGACAGGCACTTACACGATCAATGTTTCTGTGCCCACCAGCTTCGCCAATTCCAGCGTGACATCGTTGTTTGCGCGCTTCCGCATCATGCCGAGCGAGCCGCTGTTCCCGACGCTTTCTTTCGTCGGGCTGGCGACCAACGGCGAAGTTGAAGATTACAACTTTGGGCCAATCTCGACCACGCCCGTTTCGCTGGCCTACTTCCGCGCCGTCAAGCATAGCGGCGGGGTTGACTTCGAATGGTCAACCAGCACCGAAGCGGGCAACGTGGGCTTCAACCTGTATGTTCAGGACGGCGAGACGCTGAAGCGCGTCAACGCCCAGCTGATCCCGTCGCAGGCGGTTGACTCGGTTTCGCCGTTGAACTACCAATACAGCGCGAAGGACTTGAAAGGCAACATCTTCTATATCGAAGATGTCAGCCTGACACATCAGACCAAGATGCACGGGCCGTACTCGATTGGCAAGGCGTTTGGCGAACGCCCAGCCGGGTCGCTGATCCCATGGGCCAGCATCCGCGCCGAAAATGACAAGCAAGAAGCCAAGCGGCAGGCTGACGATGCGGCATCCGCCGCGCAGCGTTCGGCGAAAGCGCAAGCCGTTCTATCCGCGATTGTCGCTAAGAACAGAGGGCAGAACGCGCAGCCGCATGGGAATGGCAATCAAGGGCTGGCGATCCCGGCGCAGGGCGTTAGCGTTGGCCTGCTCAACCCGGCCAGCGCGCCAGACGCCGAAACGCTTCAGACGCCGCTGCTTCAACCTCTGCTGGACAGCATCGACGCGGCATGGGCGAATGGCGACATTTGCAATCAAGGCGTCTACAACAGCCTGCGGACCAAAGTGGAACAGGCTCAGGCCGATCTGGATGCGGGCGACACGGCTGGCGCGGTGAGCAAGCTGACAGCCTTTATCAACGAAGCAGTCGCGCAGGCGGGAAAATGCGTCACGCAGCTTGTCGCGGATGATCTGGCCAAGCAGGCGCAGGACTTGATTGACGCGATCTTGAACGCGCATCCGGCGACGCCAACACCGACCCCAACGCCGATGCCTACCAGCACGTCAACACCGACGCCAACGGCCACCAACACACCGGAGACGCCGACCGAAACGGCCACGCCGACTGCGACCGACGCGCCGCCGACGCCATCCAACACGCCGACAGAAACGAACACGCCGACAGCTACGCTAACGCCATCCAGCACGGCGACGGCAGCGAACACCGCGACGGCGACTGCCACCAACACGGCCACGACCACAGCCACGCCCTCGCCGACGGCGACATCGACCGATCTGCCGGAAGAGGATTTGATCGCGCAATTGTCTGAGGCGATCAACGGGTTGGATTTCCCGGTGGTTGATCTGCGTGTCAAGAAAACGGGCCTGTATCGCGTGACCTACGAGCAATTGGTCGCGGCGGGGCTTGATCTCAACAACGTGCCGGTTGACTATCTCGCAGTGATGAACAAAGGCGCTGGCATCCCGATCTATGTCAGCAGCGGGCCGCTGTTTGGCCCCGGCCTGTATATCGAGTTCTACGGGCAGGCGCTGGACACCCTGTACACCGACACCAATGTTTACTGGCTGGTAGTCAGCCAGACTTATGCTCGCAGAGTCACTATGGACGCCACGACGGTCAGCTCCGGGGCGGCCTTCGCCACGCACTATATGGAGACAGCGACGCTGAATCGCCAGCGCGGTTACGCTTTCCATTCGCCGCTGGCTGATCCCTGGTACGATACCTCAATGTTGACCTACACCACGCCCAAGTCATGGAGCTACACCATCCAGACCGACAATCTGGTGGCAGGCGCGGCGCCCAGCAGTCTTGAGGTCACAGCCTACGGCAGCACGGACTGGCCGGACGCCAACCCTGACCATCACCTGATGGCAAGCTTCAACGGCCAGCAGGTGATGGATGACCAATTCAACGGCCTTGACGCGCGCGCCCTGAGCGCGACGCTGCCCGCCGGCAGCCTTGTGAACGGCGCGAACACGCTCACGTTGACTATGCCCGGCGACGCTGGCGTTGACTACGACCTGATCACTTTCGACAACGCCAAGGTGACGTATCCGCGCGCTTTTGTGGCTCGCGCGGGCAGCCTGTCGTTCACGGCGACTGGCTCCGCCTTCCGCGTGACTGGCTTGCCGACCGCGAACGTGGCAGTCTACCGCGTCGACTCGGCGGGCGGCGTCACCCGGTTGAACGGCGTCAGCGTGGCGGCGCAAGGCGCGACGTATGACGCGTCTTTCGCTGGCTTAAGCCAATCAGCGACCTATATCGTGGCCTCGACCAGCGCGATCCTGACGCCGACGCTGCTGGCGCAGCCGCGCATGGCGGACATCAAGAGCGGCAGCGCGGACTTCGTGATCGTGTCGCATCCTAACTTTATCAGCGGGCTGGCTCCGCTGGTTCAGGCGCGCCAGAGCCAGGGCTACAGCGTGAAGGTCGTTAGCACGGCGGAAATATATCGCCAGTTTAACTACGGCATCTTTGATCCGCAGGCCATCCAGCGTTATATCCGCTATGCGGCCAATCACATGGGCGCCCGCTACGTGCTGCTGGTCGGCGGCGATATGTACGACTATCGCAACTATGTCTATACGACCGCCATCAGTTTTGTGCCCAGCTTGTACGCGCAGACGGATGTTATCGTGCGTTACGCGCCGGTTGACCCGCTGTACGCCGACATCACGGGCGACCGTGTGCCCGATCTGGCGTTGGGCCGCTTCCCGGTGCGCACGACAACCGAACTCAACGCGCTGGTAACCAAGACGCTGGCGTATGGCAGCAAGACCTACGGCGGCACAGCGGTCTTCGCGGCGGACGCTTCGGAGCCGGGCGCGCCATTCGCCGCTGACAGTGACATGTTCATCAGCCAGCTTGGCAGCGACTGGAACGTCACGCGGGCCTATCTGGATAATTCCAGCGTCACGGACGCGCAGACAGCGCTGATCAATGCCATGAATCAGGGCGTCGCGCTGACCAACTACATCGGGCACTCGTCGTACTCGATCTGGACGTTCAACGGGTTGTTCAACGCGACCCAGGCTTCTCAACTGACCAACGCGGGCCGCCCGACAGTGGTCAACCAGTTTGGCTGCTGGAACACCTACTATGTGTCGCCAACCTATAACACGATGGCCCACAAGCTCCTGCTGAGTGGGGATCGAGGCGCGGCGGCGGTGATGGGCGCGACGACGCTCACGCAATCCGACTCGGAATCGCTGCTGGGCGGATTGTTGATGCCTGAACTCGTTATGCCCGGCGAGACGATTGGCGACGCGATGCTGCGGGCCAAGACTGAACTGGCGGGGATATACCCGGACAAGGCTGATGTTCTGCTGGGCTGGACGCTGCTGGGCGACCCGACGATGATCATCGTGCCGGGAAGCGGCAATTAACGCAAGCGATCAGCGGGGCAAGATGGCCCTTGCCCCGTATGAGCCATGCGACGGAGCCAGCAGTTTGTAGCAGTTTGAGCAAACAAAGTCCCTGCCCCATTGGAAATTGCGATGGGGCAGGGACTTTAACCGCCTGTGGACATGCCAGCGGGTTACTGAGGTAGACTTATAGTGGGGCAAACGCAGCCGCGTTTACGACTTCAAGAGACGCTATGAAACAGAAACGCCAACCGAAACGCCCGGGGGGAGAGCGCCTTGAGCCATTCACGCCTGCTTCCCTGAGGCGTCAAATAGCCTTCTGGCGCGATGAATTGCCCCAAAAATTGGGGATTCCGTACAACCTCCGGCAGCTTTTCCTGATCCCTGATCCCTGCCCGATCTGCGGCGGGTCGCGCCTGTACCGCTCGGAAAACGCCGCCGCCGAGATTGCTTGTTTCTGCCAGACACAGGCCTACCATCAGGAAAAGATTTCTGGCTGGCAAGACTATAATTTTTTGCCCCAGCGCTACGATCAGATCAAGGCTGACGATATTCTGCGGATCGAACGCGGGTTCACGCCCATTCGCCGCGCCCAATTCGCCATCGCGCTCAAGACCATTGATCAGTTTATTGAGAACCCCCGGGGGAACCTGATCTTGGTTGGCGACATCAGCATGGGGCGCTCCATGCTCGCCGCCTACATCTCGCAAAAGCTGGAACCGATCCCTAATGTGTTTATCTCGCTGCGCCAACTGGTTGATCTGCTGGCTAAGACAATCAGTGGGGGCGACGGCCATGTTCGTGACATCTTTTATCGCGTCCCCGTGCTGATCATTGACAACTTTTCCGCCACTTATAGCGAGCTTGACGCTTCAGCCGCCCAGCTTCTTCACGATCTGGTGTATTACCGATGGAGCGAGGCTCTGCCCATTGTTTTGACCACCAATGTCCCTCTGTCCGAGTTGAGCGCGCTGCGCGGCCCGCTGCTGGAATATCTGCAACAAGACGCCGAAGTGTATGTGTTTGACGCCAAGCAGGTTCAAATCAGCCACGCATCCTCTAACCCGGCTCTGGCGCATCAGGCCCAGCCTGCGCCTGCGCTGATGCCTGCGCGGGCGCGCTGCCCCTGGCTTGGCGCTTCGGATGGCGCAGCCGAGCCGGTGTCCTTTCCTTCGCTGGGCAACCACTGCCTGCGGGCTGCGACGCCGCAACCGGTGGCTATCGCGCATCAGGCCAACGCTTGCCTGGGCGAATTTGGCGTCTGCCCGATTTTCCAACTCTGGGAAGATCAAGTGGTGACGACGCTGCCCGATGGCATTGCGCGCAAGCCTAAGCAAACCGCGCCGCGTCGGGAGCGTTCGCCGATGGAACGGTTGGTCACGGCGATTGCTATCATTGGATTGGTGACAGGGGCCGTCGCGCTGGGCGTCCTGCTGCTGGGCGAGCGGATCAGCAAGGCCATCCTCGGCCAAGAATCGCAGCCGACCCTGACCGAAAGCGCGACCAGCGCGCCCACGTTCACCAGCGCAAACTCCGGCAGCCTTGCCTCCCCAACCGAGTTTGCCGCCCAGCCGCCAACGCTGGAACTAACACCGATCCACTCGGCGACTCTCGCTCCCTCGCCGTCGCCTGTCTACGTGGCGCAGGTGACTTTGGCCCGTGCCACAAACCTGCGGACGGAGCCAAACATCAACGCCAGCGTGATCGAACTGCTGCCAGCGCGCGCGAAAATGAATGTTGTGGGCCGGGATGTTCAGGGCATCTGGATACGAGTAGACACATTGATGGGGGTGGGGGGCTGGGTCTATGCTGATCAAGCCATAGACCAGCTTAATATGCTGGCCCTGCCCATCTATGTGGAGCCAACGCCCGCGCCCAGCGCGGCTGCGCCAGACAGCCTCGTGACTAACGAGACAGCTGCCTTAACGGCGACTCCGGGCCTGCCTGAGAGTTTTGCGATTGTGCTACAGGCTCTTAATATCAGTGGGTGCAATTACCCCGACCTCACGTCTGAATACGAGTTCCGAGTTATCGAAAACCGGATCACCATCAATCGGCCCATTGACAGCGCTGTGCTGACCGGGACTTACGAGCGCGACAGCGGAGTCTTTCACGTCAGCGCCACGTATGCGACTGCCAGCGAAACGATTGACGGCAAATTGACATCCGATGGCCGGACTATTGATATCAGCGCAGAGCAAAACCTGACGTATTTTGGCGGGGCGTGCGCGGCGCGTTATTCAGTTTCTGGTCGGCTCAATCTGGCGGGCCTGCCTTAGCAATGGGAGGGCGTTTTTAGAACGTGTCTAACGCGGCAAAATCGTCGCGGATGTCGGAGCGGTCGTTCAGCGGCTGGCCTTCATGTTCAACCCATGCGTGCGCGTGCAAGACTTGCGCGTCCTTGTTGACGCCTATAATTACCTTACAATCAATGCCCTGATGATCAAGTAGCCACCAGAGCGTCACCGAGCGCTGAAGGCACGTGGCGCGCAGCCCACGACCCCCGCCCGCGATATTGGACATCCGCGCGGCTTGAAGGGGGTATTCGGCGGAGCGCGGGAACTGCGCGGGGCCGCCGTTGGCGCGCCGTTTCAGGATGCTTCGCAGCCGCCGCCAGCCAAGCAGGCTCAGGCCCACGCTGACCACAGGCAGGGCCGCCACAGCCTGCGCCAGCAAAAGACGCTCCTGCGCGGTCAAGGCGCGGAATTTTTCCCAGTCATTGATCATGGAACTCAACCAACCCCTGCTCGGCAAGGTCAGCTAGCAAATGACTGACATCGCGTTCTAATGTTTCACGGCTGACATCAAACTCCTCCAGCAGCAAGTTGATGCCATCTTGAATAGAGTCCGAGGCGGTCAAAACGGCCCACAGTCGAGCGCCGATTTCATCCAACCCATAATACTGCTCGTTGTTCAGGTTGAGGATCACTAACTCCTCGGCCACGTCACGCGCCAGCACGCCGTCAGGAATAATAACTCTGGCTGAGAAGGATTGTTTCATCAAGCCGTCCATGCGCCTGTCACACGCTCTGATGGTCGAGGGCGCTCACGGCTTGCCGCCACGCATCGCGCCCTGCTATAGTCGTGATATGCGAATCATCGATGAGCCGCTGATCACACTGGCCGCGCTTGCGGCTGGCAGCACCGTCCCATCTCGTGCGCCGTCTGGCCTGTGGCCTGTGATGATTCAACGCGCCATTGATCACGGCCTCGCCCCTCTCTTATTGTACCGCATCCATGAAGCAGGCTTCGAGCCGCAGGGGGTTGATCTGGCCTCTATCAAGAGGGCTGCTAATCAGAGCGCCGCGCGGTATACGCTGTTGGAAACCGCCCATGCTCGGCTGAACAATGCGCTTCGAGAAGCGGGCATCGTGGCGGTATGGCTCAAAGGGATCGCGTTGGCCCAAACGATATACCCGGAGCCGAGCTTGCGCCCGATGAACGATCTGGACGCGCTGATTCCACTTTCGCAGCGCGCGGCTGCGCTGGCGGCGTCGCACAAGGCAGGATACAACGCCCCACAATCGCCGCGCTTTCTGTTTAGCCCCGATGATCCGCTGGTTCAGCGTTGGTCTCATCACGATTATCTGGTGGGCGGCCCAGCCAAAGCTGTGACATTCGAACTGCACTCGCGTTTGATTAGCGCTGACGACGCGGCGCTGTCCGCCGATGACATAGACTGGTTCCTTGCCAACAACCTGATGGTCGAGACGCCATTGGCACAGTTCATGACGCTCGCTCCGCTGGCCCATCTGGTGTATCTGTGCGCCCATGCGGAAATTCAACACCGCGATTTTTATCTGTTGCGCTATCTTGATTTGCATTTGTTGATTGCTCAGTCGCCGCTCGACTGGCAAGCCGTTGTTGAGCGCGCAGTCGAACTGCGCTGGACATTGCCTGTTGAAAACGCGCTGCGAACCTGCGTCACGTTGTTTGGCTCCCATGTCCCGGTTGACGCTCTTGAGCAATTGAAAGCGCGCCGCCCCGCCGATGAAGACACGCTGCGGGCGCGGCTGTCCAAAGGCAGGGGCGCGCGCTGGCTGAGAGTGAAGGAAATGCTGGGACGCCTATCCCCTTCAGGCCAGCGGTGGCTGATTGCCAGCGTTCTTTTTCCGCCGCCAGCTTACATGCGTGAGCGTTACAACCTTAGCGCCGGGCAAGCTGTGTGGCCCAGCTACATCTATCGGTGGCTGGATCAGGCGCGGGAAGTATGGCGCGCTGTCATCAAAGAGCGGAAACTTCGCCAGCAAGACCGCGCGCAAAAGCGACCCTGACTACTGACGATCACGCGGCAAAGCCAGTTCGCCGTCGGCGGCCATCAGATCGAGCGCGCGGGGCAGGGACGTTGGCTCGTGGGGATAGCGCAGGCGCTTGACCGGCGTCACGGCGGCGGCGCTGGCGCAGAAGTTGATGTGGGCGGCAAGCAGCGGCGCGTCAAACAGGCTGGTCGCCATCGTGTGCTTGACCAGCAATGAGGCGGCAGAGCGGCGATCCAAGACTTCAAGCGCCGGGGACAAGGAAGAAGTGGCGGCGTCGAGCAGGAACACTGCCCCTAACGGAATCTGCTCCGGCGTTTCCGCGCCGACCTGTTGATCAATTGGAAGTTTTAGTTGAGGAAAGCGCGGGAATGCCATCGGCCCGGTGGCGGTCATAGCGACCGGGAGCGTGTCGTCGGCCAGCCGCCGCCAGCCAGCCAAATGGCTGGAAACGTAGGTGGCTAACGTCGATTTGCCCGCGCCTGACTCGCCGATAAGCGCGACAGCATGCCTGTTGACCAGCCACGCGCTGGCATGCAAACAAAAAATCTGGCGCGCCGCCAGCGCCAGACTGAGCGCAGGACCCAGCAGCGCGTCCTCAATGAGCGAACTATCAATATTGTCAGACTCAGGGCTGGTGAACACAATCGCGCTGCCTTCGGTTTTGATGGCAAAGGCCCCGATTCCCTCGACATAGAGAAGATAACCGGACTCCCCTGCCCGGCTGCAAGCTACTTTGCGCCATTCTCCGGCGACCCATGCTGTGACCCGGCTGATCAGCGTCGCTGGCATGGGCGGCATAACAAATTGGGCCACCTGGCCAGCGGCCCCCGGTGTCGCAACCGCCAATGGCGCGAGAGCCGCTATCGGCCTGTCGCTAACAACCTGCTGTCCTGCAATCACATATCGCCAAAACGGGGCAAGCAGGCCATGTGGTTGTTCCACTAATCTGTTCCGCTAAAATGCGTCAATCTGACCAAAGGGTTTATATGTTGGGCTGGCGCCTGAATCGCCAGCGCCGGGACTGCCACCCAGCGTGATGTTCCGCAAAGAGCCATATTTCTCGAAACGGGGCGAATGATAGTTTTTTTTATCCACCTGATGGCTATGCTCATTGACACACGGGGCTGGCGCGCTGTCGGCGATGTTCTGTATCGAGCTTGTTTCCATGAACGAATGACCTGCCTTTAAGTTATTCCCCCGCCTCAACCAACATCCAGTAGATCAGGCGATTTAAGCCGCCAAATTTCCAACGACGCGCATAGCCAGGGCAAAAGCAACCAAGCGCCATCCATGCTCGTTTTAAGCCATTCACGGGCCCGCAGCATGGCCTCAGGCCGAACATATTGCCGCCACAACCCGGCATGATTGTTCAGCAGCCGATCAAGTGTGGCGCTCTCTCTGTCCAGCAATCCACGCCGATACAATGGCCCCAACAGACCGCTATTGGGTTGGGGCTGCGCGTTGTCGGGCAAAATAGCTGCCATCGCCTGTCGCACAATGCGCTTGTCTTGCTGTCCATCATAAACCCAGTAGGCGGGCAGCGCCATCGCAAACTCAACAAGACGCTGGTCATGATACGGATGCCGCAAATCAATGCCCGCCTGTGCGCTCGGACGGGTCTCCCAAACGATT
>Ga0210377_10000812_pt1 | contig 29606 bp, 21 predicted proteins | sample PLM4_65_b1redo_FD_155480 | JGI IMG/M metagenome (GOLD analysis project Ga0210377, IMG submission 155480) | Groundwater sediment microbial communities from an aquifer in East River, Colorado, USA - PLM4_65_b1 redo | ecosystem: Environmental > Terrestrial > Soil > Riparian zone | place: USA: East...
TTTAGCGCATTAGGTCTTGCTCTATTGGCCGGATAGTTGACCGCTTAACCAGCCGAACCGCCGTGGTACGGACCCGTATGCCCGGTGGTGTGACAGGGAAAGCCCGTGAGGGCCTACCTATGTCGATCAGGGTAGGGGCGGCCCCACGTGGCCGCCCTGGGCAACCACATGGGGTTGCCCCTACTTCCGAGTTTGAAGCGCATTTGTTTTGGCATTTCCATGGGATTCTATCGAAAAACACACACATTTTAGCGTTTTTTCTATTGACACCATAGAAAAACTATAGTATATGTAGGAATGGTGAAATTTATGTGTCTATGGATTGGGCTCTGAGGAGTGGCGGCCTTCCGACGGGTGCAATTCCATACGCTTTTGGGATATTCCCAAAGGACACTTAACGACAAGATACAGTTACGACGACTGAGTCCGTGTGGCTCGGGGTGCTGATTTTTGTCTCTCTGTGAATTGTTGGCTATTGAGGAAAGGAGGTGTTGTCACATCGCCAAAGCATACCCTGGGCAAACCAAAATGTAATCTCGTGAAGTCAGAAATCATTGTCAGCCGTTTCATTTTTTAGTCTCTATTTTGAAGGAGGACTATTATGTGCAAGAAATTGTTGTTTTTAGCCTCTCTTGTTCTGATGCTGGCTCTGGCCGGTACGAACACAGCCTTCGGGGCTACGACATGGGAGGGCAGAATCAGCAGCCAAAATGATGATGCTGAAGAGTCTATCACTAACGCCGGCGCTATAGACCTGGGCAGCAGCGACCTGGAGATGCCGTATGAAAACGCGGGCAAAGGCAATAACCAGATAATAGGCCTTCGCTTTGTCGGTGTTGGTATTCCAAAAGGCGCCAACGTCGTCAATGCCTATATCGAGTTCACGTGCGACGAGACAAAGGACGGCACGCTGCCCGTCAGCCTTCTGATCGACGGGCAGAAGAATCCAAATCCCGGTCAGTTTGCAGGCACCGGGAATGAGATCAGCACCAAGTCTCGAACCACCGCCAAGGTGGTATGGGCTCCAGTCAACTGGACGGCAATTGGGCAGAAAGACAAGACATCGAATATCGCATCCGTCATCCAGGAGATCGTCAACCAGGACGGCTGGGCAAGCGGCAACGCCCTGATACTGATGATTCGTGACAACCCGGCCAGTCCATCCCAGGGTACTCGATGCGCCGATTCTTTCAGCGATGCAGCCACCGCCGCATTGCTCCATATTGAATCTACGACCAAGTACGCCCACAATCCCAACCCGGCGGACGGCTCATTGTATGCCGATACATGGGTCAGCGCGAGCTGGTCGGCGGGCGAGACGGCTGCCTCCCACGATGTGTATTTGAGCGACAATTTTAATGACGTCAACGGCGCGACCGCCGCCGCGTTCCGGGGCAACCAGGCCGGGACGTTTTTCATCGCGGGTTTTGCAGGGTTTCCCTATCCGGACGGTCTGGTTCCGGGGACAACCTATTACTGGCGTATTGACGAAGTCGAGGCCAACGGCACGACAAAATACAAAGGACCCGTCTGGAGCTTCTGGATTCCGTCTAAGACTGCGTACAATCCGAATCCCGCTGACGGCGCGAAATTCCTCGCTTTGGACGCGACCCTAAGCTGGACGGCCGGCTTCGGCGCGAAGCTGCACACCGTGTACTTCGGCGACAATGCGGACACGGTCGCTAATGCCGTCGGGGGTCTGCCCCAGGGGACGCCCAGCTATAAGCCTGCCGCTGCGCTTGTAGCGGCCAAAACGTACTACTGGCGCGTCGATGAGTTCGATGGCACCGCCACGTATAAGGGCGACGTCTGGAGTTTCACGACGGCAAAAACAACCGGAGGCGTCAAAGGCCAGTACTTTGGAGGCATGAACTTTGGCAGCCTCGCCCTGACGCGCACGGATCCCAAGATCGACTTTAGCTGGGGCACCGCGGCACCCGATCCGCTGGTCGGTGCGGATAACTACTCCGTCCGGTGGACCGGCGAGGTCGAGGCGGCGTTCACGGAGACCTATACCTTCTACACCAACAGCGACGACGGCGTCCGTCTGTGGGTGGATGGCAAGAGTCTCGTGAGTAATTGGACCGACCACGGCAACACCGAGGACAGCGGGACGATCGACCTTGTGGCCGGCAATTTCTACAGCTTCAAGATGGAAATGTACGAAAACACCGGCGACGCCGTGGCCCAGCTTCGCTGGTCGAGCGCGCACACGCCCAAGCAGATCATTCCGCAGGCGGCGCTCTCGTTGCCTCTGCGAGCCAACAGCCCGAGTCCGGCTAACGGAATCGTCGGTGTAAAACTGTCATCGACTCTTCTGACCTGGAGTGCGGGTGACCTGGCCGCTTCGCATGAGGTGTACTTCGGCACGGATTCGGCCGCCGTCGCCAATGCGACGAAGGCCTCGCCCGAGTACAAGGGCAGCAAGACCAAAGGTTCTGAGAGTTACGACCCGGGTAAACTCACCTGGGATACCACGTACTACTGGCGCGTCGATGAGCTCAACACCGACGGGACCACAAGCAAAGGCAGCCTCTGGAGCTTCTCGACGGGTGCTTTCCTGCTCGTGGATGATTTCGAGACCTACAATGACATCGATCCTCCCGCCGCTACGAGCAACAGGATATTCGACAAGTGGATAGACGGTTTTGCGACCCCGGCGACAAATGGAGCGCTCGTCGGCAACAATCTTCCGCCTTATGCCGAACAGACTGTGGTTCACGGCGGCAGCCAGTCGATGCCCTATGCCTACAGCAACAATCTCAAGACCTCCGAGGCAACACTGACGCTGGTTTATCCGCGTGACTGGACCGAGGAGGGCGTGACGAAGCTGTCGCTGTGGTTCAGAGGCGACCCGGCCAACGCGGCCGAGCGGATGTACGTGGCTCTCAACGGCGGCACGCCAATCTATCATGCTGATTCGAAGGCGGCGCAGATCGCCACGTGGACCGAGTGGGTCATCAACCTGCAAACGCTGCAGGGCGTGACACTCAATAACGTCAGCACGATTGCCATCGGCTTCGGCACCAAGGGTAGTCCGGCCGCAGGTGGTTCAGGCACGATGTACTTCGACGACATCCGGCTGAACCGGTAGGTTCTACACGAACTAACCGGAGCGGCGCGTGATTGCGCGGCTGGTGTCGTGGATGTTGATCAGTTCGGGGCCTGTATCGATTGATTCGGTACAGGCCCTTTTTTTGTAAACCGCGAGGCGTATTTGACCGATAGCTCAGTTAAGATTATTTCCGGCAGGGAGGTGAACGTCCTATAAAGCAGGAGGTGCGGCTAAGAACTGAATTTTGCCCGGATGGCCGGAGCCGAGAGGCTTTTCGGCCGGGCGGGAGTGAGCTATCGCTTTCGACATCACCCTAAAAGAGTATCTCAAAGAGATTGACGAGGCTTCGCTGCTGACGATGGAGCAGGAGTACGAGTTGGGCAAGCAGATCACCGAGGACAACGACCAGTGGGCCCGCGACCAATTGGTGCGAAGCAACCTGCGGCTGGTGGTGAACATCGCCAAGAAATACGGCGACCGCGGGATGGGACTCGGCGATTTGATCGAAGAGGGCAACCTCGGCCTGATACGGGCCGTCGATTACTTCGACCCCAACCGCGGGGTGCGCTTCAGCACCTACGCCGCGTGGTGGATCAAACAAAGCATCAAGCGCTCGCTGCTGGAAAACGTTCAGCCGGTGCACATCCCGACCTACATGGTCGCGCTGATCAATCAATGGCGGCATACCGCCTCGGAGCTGGAAAGCACGCTGGGCCGCACGCCGACCGTCGAAGAGATGGCCGAGATCGTCCGACTGCCGCTGCGCAAAGCAAAAGTCATCGGCCGCGTCGTTGACGTTCTCAGCTCAGTGAGCGAATCCTATACCAGCGACGAGTCGGACGAAGACCAGGTGCTCGAGGTGGTTTTGGAGGACCCGAGCCACAGCCGGCCGGAGGACCCGCTGGTGGCGGTCGAAGAAAAAGCGAAGGCTCTGGGCTTGCTCAACGAGATCGACCCGAGAGAAGCGGATGTCCTGAGGCTGCACTACGGCCTTGGCGGAAACAAGCCCCTGTCACTCAAAGAGATCGGCAAAAAGCTGGGACTCACGCGAGAGCGGATTCGCCAGATTCGCCGTGATGCGCTCACCCGGCTCTATGAGTGCATGAACGAAGAATAGCACCTAAAGCGTAAAGCAGGGGTAGGGGCAACCCCACGTGGTTGCCCTGGGCAGGCACATGGGCCTGCCCCTACTTAACTTGACATTTCTCGCATAATCCATTAACAATAGACAGCCGCAGGTGTACAGACGGCTCGATTGAGTGATTATATTCTTGTCGGACGCAATGGAAGGCACGCATAATGGCAAGCAGGAAGATTGATCTGAAACAATACATTCGCAGCATCCCCGACTGGCCGAAAAAGGGAATCCTGTTCCGGGACATTACGCCGCTGCTGGGCGACCCGCGGGCTTTTGCCGCCGCGGTGGAGGCCCTGTCCGCCGATTTCTCTGGCGCCGGCGTTGACTACGTCGCCGCCGTGGAGGCCCGAGGATTCATCTTCGGTGCGGCGGTCGCGGAAAAGCTCGCAGCCGGTTTTGTCCCCATCCGAAAAAAGGGCAAGCTGCCCGGGCAGACGGAACGCATCACGTACGATCTGGAATACGGCGCCGACACGTTAGAGGTCCACCAGGACGCCGTCAGGAGCGGGGCAAAGGTCCTGATGGTTGACGATTTGTTGGCGACCGGCGGGACCATGGCGGCGGCCTGCAAGCTCATCGAAAAAATAGGCGGACGCGTTGCGGGGATTGCGTTTCTCGTGGAGCTTGCGGATCTGAAAGGACGAGCGAAGGTCACCGGCTATAAGGTGACATCAGTTGTTTCATACCCGTGAACCCGTGGCGCGGGCTTCGGAGCCCGTGGAAAACATCATGGCCAGGATGGCCATGCCACAAACGCCCTTACGGCTGAAAGGAGACTTGACCGTGGCAAACCAGGGAGGCAGCCCAGAAAGAATCATCCGTCGGGGACCTTACCCGGAGCTGACGCTGACGGCGGTGCTGGTCGGCTACGGATTGGGGGCCCTCATCACCATCAGCATCGGATACGCCAGCCTGATTCTCGGCTTCTCCATCGAAGGCTCGGAATTAGCAGCCATCCTGGGATTCGGAATTCTCCGCGGCATCATGCGGCGAAACAGCATCATCGAAAACAACATCAACCAGACCATCGCCAGCTCGGTTAATGCCGCCTCAGCCGGGATGATGTTTACCGTGCCGGCACTGTTCATTTTGAACCAAACCGATTTTAGCGCGCTTTTATTAGTGTTCGCGTGCATCGCCGGCGGCATTTTGGGCATCGCTTTTATCATACCTCTGCGAAAGCAGATGATTGATTTTGAAAGGCTGGCGTTTCCCGGCGGCGTGGCTGTAGCGACGATTCTGAAATCCCCGGGCGCAGGCGTGCACAAAGCCGTGCTGCTTCTTTGCGGCGTGGTGCTAAGCGGCATCACTCATTTCGTCAGCCAGCTTTGCGGATTCGAGCAGTGGGATTTAGGCCGGTTCATGGGCTTGCCGGATTACATGAACGGCATCTGGTATGTTTCTCTGATGACGGTAGGCGTTGGTTTTATTGCAGGCAGGGGCGGCGTATATTTCATTGTCGGGGGTTTTGTCTGCTACTGGTTTTTGGCCCCTTTGTTAGCGGCCATGAACCTTCTGCCGGCGTCGCAGACGCTTGCGGCTGCGAATGAGACTATGCCGGAATACCTGCGGCTGATTTTATTCAGGCCGATCGGCATCGGCATGCTCATCGGCGGGGCTTTGGCGGGCATTGTCCTGGCGCTGCCGCTTTTGATCAGCGCGATTCGCAGCATGCACAATGCCGCTAAATCAAAGACCGCATTGTCGAAAGACGAGATGCCCATACGTTTTTTGTACATTGGAATAGTGGGCGCTACCATTTTGCTTTTTGTTGTTTCAATTTTGTCCGTGAAGGAGATGGGCATAGTGCGGGGCGGACTGATGGCGCTGCTGGGAACCGTCTGGATTTGGATTGCAGGAGTGATTTTGTCCGAATGTATCGGGCGGACAAACTGGTCGCCGATGAGCGGCATGACTCTTATCGCCGTAACCATCCTGATTGTCATAAGCAGCGGCCTCGGCGACAAGGCGGCGATAATCTCATCGGTGATAGTCGGCGCCGCCGCCTGCGTCGCCATGGCCAACGCGACGGACGTGATGCTGGACCTCAAGGCCGGCTTTCTGGTTGGAGCCATCCCCAGGAAACAACAAATCGGCGAGCTCATCTCCACCTGGCTGGGACCGATCCTGATCATGGCCCTGATCTTCATTCTTCACAAGGCGTATCAGCTTGGCAGTGAGAGGCTGCCGGCGCCGCAGGCGTCGGCGCTGGCGGAAATGATAAAAGCTGTTCTGGGCGGAGATGTTCCCGTTGCGAAGTATATCGCCGGCGCCGGCCTGGGTGCGCTGCTGAGCTCCAGCGGCATCGGCGGACTCGGCATCCTTGTCGGCCTGAGCTTCTACCTGCCGTTCGATGTCGTGCTGACGTACAGTATCGGAACGCTGCTGCGGGTCTTGACGGACTGGAAAAAAGGGGAGCGTTTCAGCGAAGAGGTCGGCATCCCCATAGCGGCGGGTCTTATCGTCGGGGAGGCTATGGTCGGAGTCGGCTTTGCCTTGTACCACGTTATCGCCGGACTTATGTGAAAAAAAAGGATGGATTATTATGCAAAGGCTCGGTTCTTTAATGATAGCAGCAGGCTTCTTAGCCGGCTCACTGGCAGCCATCGTGGATAAAGAAAATGTCCGGTGGTGCTATTTCGCGGTGGCGCTGGGTGTGGGCGCTGCCGGGATTGTGCTTGTTCGCGTAGGGGGGCATCGGATAAGACGGTCTGAGGGCAAATTGGCTGCCGGCGTACAAGCTCTGGAGGCGAGTCTTAGCCGAATCGTGGAAAATATAAATCAGCTCAACGCACAGAAGGACTCTATCGACACGTATGATGCGCGTCACCGAATTGACGCGCTCTTTGCGGAGGACCTGGCGGCCTTTGTCAATAAGCGGGAGAGTATTGCATACGTCCATGGATTGAGCGCGTATGCAGAGGTAATGAGCTGTTTTGCCGCCGGCGAGCGGTATCTCAATCGGGTCTGGTCGGCCTCGGCGGATGGCTACATCGACGAGGTCAACGCGTATCTCGACAAAGCCCAGGCCCAGTTCGCCGAAAGCCTCGACAAGGTCCGGCGATTAAATACGAACGCCTGATTCATAACTTTCACTTTTTCGCAGTCAAAGGAGCCACGATGAAACGTTACTCGAAACTCAGTATCGTCTGTGCGGCGGCGCTGTTTATTCTTTCCGTTCCGTCCCTTGCCGCACCGCAGGGGGCACTGACCGCCGAAGCCGTCGAGCAGATACGCCAATCCTTCAAGATGGACGCCCATACCAGGGCCATGTACAACTCGATCACAAACAACGACATCAACGGCCTTGCGCTGAATCGCGGGATACTGCAACAGCACAACGAAGTCTTCAGCCACAAGATCGAAACCAAAGGGGTCACCGATCAGAAAAAGAGCGGCCGGTGCTGGCTCTTCGCCGGGCTGAACATCATGCGGCCCATCGTCATCAAAAAATGCAAGCTTAAAGACTTCGAGTTCTCGCAGAATTACCTGGCCTTCTGGGACAAGATGGAAAAGGCCAACAGCTTTCTCGAACGGGTCATCGAATTCGCAGACCGTGACATTATGGACCGTGAGCTGGAGATTATCCTTCGCGAGCCGATTCCCGACGGCGGGTACTGGGAAAGCGTCGTCAATCTCATCGAGAAGTACGGCGCCGTTCCCAAGAACGTTATGCCCGAGACCAACAGCTCCGAGAACACGAGCCTGATGAACGCGCTGCTGGCCCGCAAGCTCAGGGCCGACGCAGCCCTCCTGCGAAAGATGCACCAGGACGGCAAATCCGCCGAAGCGCTGCGTGAGGCAAAGGCCGGGATGCTCGCCGAGACGTACAAGATGCTGGTGATGAATCTGGGCGAGCCGCCGGCCGAATTTCAGTGGCGCTTCGAGGACGCCAATTCGGTCGTCAGCCCGATGGAGACGTACACGCCGAAGAGCTTCTATGAAAAATTTGTCGGCGAAGGTTTGAAAGAATACGTCGATCTGTTCAATGACCCCTCGAAAGAGTACGGCAAACATTATCAGTTGAGCCTCTCGAAAAACGTCTATGACGGCGACGACGTGCACTTTGCGAATATCAAAATCGAGACGCTCAAAGACGTCGCCGCCAAATCGGTGCTCGATGACGAGCGGCTTTGGTTCGCCTGCGACGTGGGCAAGGACCAGAGCAAGGAGCACGGCATCATGGCGATGGACTTATACGATTACAATTCCATCTACGGCGTACGGATGGACATGACAAAGGCCCAGCGTGCGCTCTTCCGCGAGAGTGTGCCGAACCACGCGATGGCGTTTATCGGCGTGGACGTGCAGGAGGGCAGACCCGTCAAGTGGCTGGTCGAAAACAGTTGGGGCAAGGAAAAGGGCAGCGAAGGCCGCTGGACGCTCTATGACACGTGGTTCGACGTGAACGTTTACAGCATCATCGTCAAGAAGAAGTACGTCCCCGAAGAGGTTCTAAAGATACTCGAACAGCCCCCCGTAGTCCTGCCGCCCTGGGACCCCATGTTCGCGTTCGTGCAATAAGAATTAGAGCCGCCCAAAGCGGTTTCCTGCTGTGGCGAGTCACGAGAAAATATCCACGGAGAGGAGAAATGAGCAGGTTTTACGAAGAAATGTACAGGAAAACTCTATGTGCGCGTAGTATACATACTACGCGCACATAACCAATTTTCGACCCTTTTTGATGGAAAGTGAACGAATCGGTTCTCATATAGAGCGGAACAGTACTTTTTTAGGACTTACGATTTCGGTGAGTTTTTTGAACGCGATATGCTGGTTACGTGTAGTATATATACTACACGTAACCCAATAAACCAATCGGCTGGCGCATTATTCACACGCAAAGCATAAGTTCCCGCAGAAAAAGGGTTGCTCCCCCCTCAACTCGAAGAAAATACCCTTGATCCTATCAAATGTAGTATATATACTACATTTGATATGCAGATAGACAGTAATCGCCATGCTGATGGAGTATAAATGCCAAATCTGCATCGTCTGGCTAATAGTTCCTAAAACGTGAAAGGATTACAACCTGTGCCAAGCCGAATACAAATAGCCAAACCAGACATAGTGGAGCATTTCAACAGCCTTCCTAAGAGGATCTTTGACCAAAGCGAGATCAGTGCGGTACTGGAGAAGAATCGAGCATTCTGGCGATTGGCACAATCCATGACAAGCGCAAGTTTCGTTGAGTTTCTGACGAAGAACAGTCAACTCAAGATTGTCAGATTGAATTTTCCCCATCGTCCCATTATCAAGTACGTTTGGGGCGAGGCCCCTCTGTATGAGGTCGTTTTGTCACTGAAACCGAATTGCTATCTTACCCACTACACGGCGATGTACTTTCATGAGCTGACCGATCAAGCGCCGAAGATCATTAACGTCAACGTCGAGCAGAAGCCAAAACGTCGGTACCCTTCACGCCTTGAGCAGGAGAGAATCGACAATGCCTTCAGGGGACCCACGAGACTTTCTAATAATATTGCAGAATACAAGGGATATAAAATTCGTTTGTTAAATGGACTGCATACGGGCAACATTGGGGTGGTAGAACTCCCAAGTCCTGCAGGAGAGACACTTCGAATCACAGAGATCGAGCGAACCCTCATCGACATAGCAGTCCGGCCAGAATACTCTGGCGGCGTTTTTGAGGTGTTGCAGGCATACAGACGCGCCAGCGGTAAGATATCAGTTAACAGACTTGCTGCGCTATTGAAGAGTATCGACTACATTTATCCTTACCACCAAGCGGTTGGTTTCTACCTTGAAAAGGCAGGCTCATACAAGAAATCTCAAATCGCCTTGCTTCGTGGATTCGATATTACATGCGATTTCTACTTGATGCACCAGATCAAAGAGGCGGAGTATTCACGTGAGTGGCGATTGTTCTATCCCAAGGGCCTGAGCTAATAGCTCACATTGGTGCACCACAAAGTCGAAGTAATAGTCAAAATCCCTAATTGTCACTTGAGGTTTAATTGTATTTTCAACCGCCTTGAAATCGGGGCGATGGAACTCCCTGGAATCCGAGATTTTGGATATTAGATCGAGAGGGACATGTTTTGCCGCAAACACTCGCCTCACCAAATCAATGTTGTGAGGAGCAGTTAGGTCAATGCTGAAATGTTTTAGAACCGTATGGATATCGAAGAAATCCCTGGCTCTTCCCTCACGGTGTAACTTACCGATAATTCTGCAATATTCTTCTGTTTGTTGACAGATTGCTCGGAGCTTTTCCAGTACGATCATTTCGGGAGGATAGACGTAGACAGTGTAGCCATCCAGATAGACTTGGATCTTAGGCGCGCAATACTCGTGCTTGCTAATGTCAACCCTTAGCTTTCTCCTGTTATGAGGCCCGACTATCTCAGCGTTACGACGCAAGTCGAGAATATTCGCAGCTCGCGGATAGTATTTCTCTTTCTTTATCACCTTGAGTTCAAGTTGATAACCACCCCAAAAGGATGGAGTGTCAGATCCCACTGCTTCAGGTTTTTCTGCAAGTGTTACGTCAAACACCTCGTAGCCATTCTCGTTGAAAATCCGCCGAAATGCCTGTTCGATTTTATGTCTGATTGAGTCAATCTCGGAAGGTTTGAATTCGTTTTCAATTGAAAGGTCTATATCTATCGATGCTCGTGGAGCGATTTTATAGACAATGTCAAGCGCATTGCCACCTTTCAACACAAGCGTGTCCATCAAATCATCGTCCACGAACAGTGCAATTATCGCAAGCTTCTTAATTTGTTCAAGTTGCTCAAAGTCCATCGTTCCAATCCCATGGTTTTCTTAGGGCCGTTCATTTATTTCGCTGAAAGCCTCGACACACTCCGGCGATTGAGAAGTAAATCGTAAATTGTCAATTTCAGCCGGAGTGGGTCAGGCCAGTTTCTTCCAATCCAGACCTGCTTTCCTGGCGGCGTATCCGACCTCGCGCAGGTAGTCGCCATACGCAACCATCCAGTGGAAGCCCCGAACTTCTTCGATCAGCGGCTCGAGGTCTGCTTTGACCGCCACGTCCAATTGTGTCCGGCAGATCTCGTAGAAGGGCGTATCGATGATTGTGCCGGCAAAACCTAACCACCGGCGGCCGGCAAAGTCCGGATTGAGCATCGTAATAACCTGGCCTTTGCGCATCTGGACCTTCGGCGCGGCGCCGAAGTCCGATTCGTAGTGCGTAAGGATTCTGGCCGGCTCGGGCTCTTTGCCGTCCATCATTCTCGGAGCCGTGCAATGCGAGACCGTCAGAATCGGTTCCCGCGTAGCCGCGTCCCCGTCATCGTGAGGAAGGGAGGGATTGCAGAAGAAAACGGGCTTGCCGCAGATGTGGCGCAGCAGGATGCCCGCGGGAATGACGACAAAGTCCGACTCGCAAAACGCCATGTAGCCCTCGTCGTTGAGCAGACTCAGCGGCAGACAAGCCGTGGTTTGCGAAACGGGCATGATTGTGGACATGCACTCGTTGATCGTAATGGCGTCCGTCTGGGCTTCGTCGAGCAGGTCGCGGAAGACCTCGCAAAGAATAAATGCGTTATAGACGAAGTCTTTCGAAGTCTCAAGGACCACATTCTTTTGCGTCAGATATTTATCCGCCTCATTGCGGCAGCGGCTCAGCAGGGCTTCATCCTGCCGAGCTTTCTTGATCCGCTCACCAAGCTCAGGGTAGGAAACCGGGACGATATCCAGTTTCCATGTCTGCCGGGCATGGTCCGGCGCCTGTTGCCCGTCCGCTCCCCAGCCGCCCGGTCCGCCGACGGCGACGATTCGTTTGCCAAGGGTGTTTTTCAATCCATAGAATGCGCGCAGCCGCCATAGAAGCTCAGCATGGTCATCTACGACAATATCGTGAACGTCCATACCCGGCTGGCCGAACTCATCAGTCCTTTTTCGCAGGAAGTGAGTGTGCGCACCGATATACATGTAGTAGAGCGGGCCGGAGCGGTGCCTGACGAACATCAGATTCCACTTTTCCGGCACGGCCAGAGCTTCGAGGACTTTTACATTCCGCCGGGCTGCGTAAATAATCATGACATCGTAGTTTTCTTTGGTCACCGCCGCGGCCTGCTCGACATTGCGGACCGTCACAAGAGGGCGAATTTCCAACGGAAAATCGGTGGACGAGGCCATTTTGTCCAGATCCGCCCGGATGTGTTGTTCTTCCTGGCGCAACTCCTGCTCATCCTGGATCGCTCCCGTCACGCGCCAACTGGCCGCCGGTTTTCGCTCGTATATTTCACAGTTAAAGACCGGCTGAACGATCAAAGGGTGAGAAACAGGCTGCTGGCGATTGGGTCTGCTCGCAGCGCCGTGCGAATTGCTGAGCAGGGCGGGCAGGACGAAGGCCGCTGTGGCTGCGACCCCGGTTGCGGTCATAAACTCTCGCCGATTAAGGTCTGCATCGTGACATTTTTGGGCCGCATCGCACGAGCAGCACGTTGAACCTGTTGGATGGTTTCCTTTGCGATTCGAATCAGACATATCTCACCTCCGGCGGAAGTTTACAGGCTGTTCTTAAGCCTGGGCCTTCATTTTTTTGCCTCGCGCGGTGCGGTAGAGCCAGTAGGCGACGCCCGCCAGCAAAATCACCCCCGGCCAGGCGCCTAACGGCTTTTTCAGTATTGCAAGGGCATCTTCCCTGCCGCTGACGACGATGGGTATAGCCAGCAGGATGCCGAGAATCGCCTCGCCGGTGATCAATCCCGACGCAAACAATAGTCCGCGCCGGTCGGCGGTTTCAGCGGCATCAGCCGCCAGCGCCTTTCTGCGGCGATAAATTTTGATGATATGATGAATGAGCCCTCCGGCAAAAATGGGCACCGACAGCTCGAAGGGCAGGTAAATTCCGATAGTGACCGCCAGGACGGGCGTGCGAAAAGAGCTGCCCCGGCGCGTCAGATACTCGTCGAGGATTATGACGGCCGCCGCCATGCCCGCCCCGATCAGGACAAAGTTCCACGGCAATTCGCCCTTAAAAACGCCTTCGGCAACCGATGCGATCAGGTTCGCCTGGGCGGCGATGAGCGGATTGGACTTGGCCGACTCATGGCCGGCAAAACCGTACGCCTTGTAGAGCAGCGTCATGATCGGCGCCATGAGAAACGCCGCGGGCAGGCTGCCGGCGACCTCCATCAACTGCTGCTTCCAGGGCGTTGAGCCGACGATGTGACCGGCCTTGAGGTCCTGCATTGTGTCACCCGCCATGGCGGCCGCGCAGCAGACCACGCTGCCGATAATGACCGCCGCCGCGGGGCCGTTGGCGGCGCCGGAACCCATCAACAGCACCAGCGTGACTCCGGAAACAACCACGGTGGCGATGGTCACGCCGGAGATGGGGTTGTTCGATGAGCCCACGATCCCCGCCATATACGCGGCGACCGCACTGAACAGAAAGCCCGCGACGAGCATGATGACCGCCATCGGCAGCGAGACACTCACGTCTCGCACAAACGCCTGATACAGCAGGAACAGCGGCACAACCGAGAACGCTATCAGTATGAGCACCCATTTCATGGGGACGTCTTTTTCGGCTCGGGGCACGCTGGCGTTCTGGCCGCCGCCCTTGCGATAAGCTTTCAGGCCGCTGCGGATGCCCCGCAGCAAAGACGAGCGCAGATTGATAATGGTCCACAGGCCCCCAATTAACATTCCGCCTACGCCTATATATCGCGTCCGCTTGGACCATATTCGCCCCGCGTATTCCGTCGCCGGCACGGGCTTGCCCAGCATAGCCTTAACGTCTTGGTTGTATCCCTCGGCCTTCTTGATCTGCTCGGGCGTCGCGTTCGGGTCGATGGTTTTGTATTCCAGCGGGAAGACGTTCCAGCTACCGGGGCTGGCCATCTCGCTTTTGAGCTGGTACACGGGCCATTCACTTTGGGCGGCCACGACGGGGATGGCAACGAACCAGTTGGCCGCACCGCCGAGGAACATCAGCACGGCGATATTCAATCCTACAATGTACCCGACCGACAGCAGGGCGGGACTGAGGTTCGATCCGAAGTAGGCCAGGCCGCCGCCGACTTTCCTGGCTGTCTCAAAAACGCCGGTGAAGATCCGCAGGCCCTCGGCGGCCAGTTTGAACAAGCCCCCGGCTGCGGCCGCCAGTGCGATATATATGACGTCCGAGCCGCCCGTCTGGCCTGCTTTGAGGACCTCGGCCGTCGCAATCCCCTCCGGATACTTGAGCTTGTCTTCCACAATGAAGGCCCGGCGGAGCGGAATCGTAAACAGCACACCCAAAAGGCCGCCGAAGCTGCCGATAACCGTCACCCACAGAAAATCGAATTCCTTCCAGTAGTCCATAATAACCAGCGCGGGGATTGTAAAGACCACCCCGGCGGCGAGGGCCTCGCCGGACGACGCCACGGTTTGTACCATATTATTTTCGAGTATGGTGCTTCGACGGAACAGCCTCAGCACGGCCATGGACACCACCGCTGCGGGTATGGACGCCGACACCGTCATTCCCGCGAACAGTCCCAGATAACCATTGGCCGCCGCCAGGACAACTGCCAGCACCACACCTAAAACAACCGATTTGACCGTAATTTCCGCTATTGATTTTTCCTTCAAATCCATCGCTCACCTATTCCTAAATAACTGCAAAGTGATATCGCCGTCCAATGGGTCTGCCTTTTCCGGGCTGTGTTATATGTTGTTACTTGACGAATTGAGCCACGAAGTATTTCGGCGTCAGGGGCTCGCCGGTGGCTTCTTCGATCATCTTGTTCCAGCGATAGGTCGAGCCGGGCTCGAAGACCTTTTCGCGCAGAAAATCGCCGACGCGTTTCTGGCCGACGTAGCTGACGTTTTGGTCCGACTTGAGTTTCAGAACGTTGTGCACGATATGATGATGCAGTTGAGAGGCCAGCAGCTCGCCCAGCAGGTAGTTGTGGTAATAGCACGGATAGAGCGGCAGGTGAATCTTGGCGGCCCAGTCCGGCTCGTTGCGGCCTTCCGGCTTTTTGATGAGCTGGTATTTCTCGACAATCTGCCACCACAGCGCGTTAAGGTCCTGGTCGGGATTGGCGTAAAGCTGCTTCTCGAACTCATACATCACCATGGCCCAGCGGGCGAAAATGAGCTGCTTGAGCTGAGCGTATTTGTCACTGACTTTCTCGATGTCGGCCCGCTGCCGGTCAGACAGGTCCAGCATCTGCTGCATCCATGCCGGGTTACGGCTCAGGCGGCCGAAGAACATGGCGATCGCCTCGGTGGTAAACGTGTGCGCCGGCTCGCGAAGCAGGTAAGGTGTCTCCGTGTCGTGGTACAGAAAGTAAACGCCGTGGCCCAGCTCGTGCAGGATGGTTTCCATCCAGTATTCGTTGTTCTCGAGATTGACCAGAATGCGGACGTCCCCTTCGCGGTCCATGTCCTCACAGAAGCCGTGCGGATTCTTGCCTTCACGGTCGTACAAATCGCTCTTGGCAAGGATCGAGTCCGCCGGCAGACCGATGCCGGCGTAGAATCGCGACGCCAGGTCCCTGACGTCTTTGCCTTCATAGTAAACGTCCAGGTCCAGCTCATAGACCATCGGGGTCTCCTGGAAGAACCGGTCGTGGTAATGCCAGGGCATCAGCTCGGCGACGGCGACGCCGTACTTGGCCGCCAGTGTGCGGTCCAAGTCGGTCTTGAGCCGGGTGAAAGGCTCATTGGTCAACTCGTAAAGCTGCTGGAAAATCCGGTCCATCTCCTTGACATCCTGCTCGGCGGTCGCCAGAGAGAGCGTATGGTAATTATCGAAGCCGAGCTTGCGGGCCGCCTGGTTCCGCAATTTGACCAGCCGGACCGTGTCCTGTGCCACCGCTGCCCCCACCTGTTTGCTCGCCAGCCACGCCTGCTTTCTCCTGGCCGAATCGGTCTGCGTTTTTAGAATCTCCGTGATCTGGTTATCGGTGACTTTCTCCCCGTCAATGACGCCGCGAAACGTGCTGAAGTCTCTTTCGATCTTCGAGCCCAGATCGACGATTTGTTTGAGCAGCTCCGGCTCAATCTGGTTCGTCAAATAAGCGTTATAGAGTAAATCCAGTTGCCGGGCCGTTAAGGGATCTTTAATTCGTTCGGAGTCTTTTACGCGCTTGAGGAAGGCAAACTCCTTCGGATCGCTGTAGATTTGGCGAATCTTGAGCGTCAATTCGCTGGCCTTGTTGTAGTCTTCTTCCTTACCGCTGATGGCGGCGTCCCATGAGGCCAGGTTCCGCTGCCGGGCCAGCGGCTTGACTTTGTTCACGTGCGCCGAAATGAATTTTTGAAGCTCTCCTTCTCTGGCGTTGGGTGCACAGCCGATCATGCTCATGGTCAGGACTCCCGTCAAAAGCGAGTTTCTTTGCATTGCAGAAAGTGCGGATGAAATTTTCATGGCTTCGTACTCCTAAATTGAATCCGGCGTCGCCAATTTCGTACTCCGTGCTGCGTATTGCGTGTTGTCATTCCTGCGAAAGCAGGAATCCACTTGCTCTCTTTGGCAGTGCGCACCACGCACGACGATATTACCGCCCGGGGCGGGCGGAATCAAGCGGCTTTCGGGCGTTCCTATCGCCGAGAACGCAGAAAGCAAAAGTGAGCTAAAGTGACTAAAGTGAGCTAAACTGAACCGGCGCCGTCTCTACTTTAGGCACTTTAGTCACTCTTAACTTTAGGCACTTTATTTGTAATTTCTTCTTTGAATTCGGACGCCGGCGCCTGTACCATATCGCACTATGACAGAGAGCAAACACCTGACAGCCCCGGTCCCGTCGAAGACAATGCCCGGCAGCATGCCCTATATTCTGGCCAACGAGGCCGCCGAACGATTCGCCTTCTATGGCATGAGCTCCATCCTGGTCGTGTTCATGACCAAGTATCTCATGGGGCCCAACGGCGTGCTGGAGGTCATGACGAATGAGCCGGCAAAGGCGTGGTTCCATTGGTTCACCGCGGCCGTCTATTTCATGGCGATTGTGGGCGCGGTGATCTCCGACGTCTGGCTCGGCAAATTCAAGACCATCATTTTGTTCTCAATTGTTTATTGCGTGGGATACTTCGCCCTGGCCTGGGACCACACGCGGCTGGGATTGGCCGGCGGACTCGTGCTGATCGCCATCGGCTCCGGCATCATCAAGCCCTGTGTCACCGCCAACGTCGGCGATCAGTTTGGGCCTTCGAACAAGCACCTGATAGAGCGATTCTACGGCTGGTTCTACTTCTCGATCAATCTGGGCGCCGCCGTCTCGATGTTCCTCTGTCCAGTTCTCCTGGATAAATATGGCGCTGCGGTGGGCTTCGGCGTCCCGGCGGTCTTGATGGTGGCCGCGACGCTGGCTTACTGGCTGGGCCGTTCCAGGCTGGTAGACATCCCGCCCTCCGGCAAGCTCGACTGGCTGCAAACGCTCGACAGGGAAGGGGCCATTACATTAGGCAAGCTCTGCATCATCTTCGTCTATGTCGCGATGTTCTTCGCGCTGTTTTATCAGTCGGAATCCGCGTGGGTCCTCCAGGCCGAGAACATGGAGCTCAAGTGGCTTTGGATCACCTGGCGGCCCGCGCAAATGCAGGCGGCCAATCCTTTCCTTGTCATGATCCTGATCCCGCTGTTCACGTATGCGATCTATCCAGCCCTCAACCGGATGTGGCCGCTGACGCCGCTGCGCCGGATGGGCATCGGGATGTTCGTGACGGCCGGAAGCTTCCTGGTCCCGGTATGGATCGAGAACCAGATCGCCGGCGGCGGACGGCCCTCCATCGGGTGGCAGTTCTTTGCGTATATTTTCCTGACGGCGGCCGAGGTCATGGTCTCCGTCACGGCGCTGGAGTTCGCCTATACGCAGGCGCCCAGGAAGATGAAATCCCTGATTCAGTCGCTCAACCTGCTATCGATCTCGCTGGGCAACATCTTTACGGCGGTGGTCAATCTCCTGATCAGGAACCCGGACGGCACGAGCAAGCTGCCCGGCGCCAGCTATTACTGGTTCTTCATGATCGCCATGATTGTGACCGCCGTGCTGTTCATTCCCATCGCCCGCTGGTACAAGCAAAGAGAATACATCCAGGACGAAGTCCCGGCTTAGAGCGGCTTGAGCAGCAATTCGCGCACGACGATCTTCATCGGGCCGAATTCCGCGCCCGGATGGACCTGAAATCCTAACTTGCCCGAATCGGTCGTGTTATCGTGCACGTCGGCGGTCTTATGGCCGTTCAGCCATATCTGGAGATGGTCGCCCTCAGCGTGCACCTTGATCGTGTTCCAGCCCTCGTGGTTGATGATTGTCGGGTCCTCATTGATCGCCAGGAACATCTTGCTGGGGCAATAAAGCGTCCCCGACCAGGCCACGGGCTTTTTGTATTCGAGGATGTCGGCCTGGTAGGCCTTGTTGGGGGACTGATAGCGGAACCACAGGCCGCTGTTGCAGGGCCACTCGACGCGGTAGGTCAGGCTCGCGACGAAGTTCTTGTACGTCGCCTTCGTGAACAGATCGCCCGGGGCGTTCTTCTCGCCCTGCGTTCCGACGAGCATGCCGTCCTGGACGGCCCACTTGGCGCCGCCGGTAGCCTCCCAGCCGGTCAGGTCCTTGCCGTTGAAGACCTTGATAGCGCCCGCCATCTCCTTATCCGAACTTGCCTTCTTGCAGCTCTCGCAGCCGCCGGCCATATACACCACTACCGCCAAACATACTACAGCCAATAACCTTCGTGACATGATACGCTCCTTTTCATTTCATCAGATCAAATGTAGGGTGCGATGAATCGCACCAATTCCACTAATCCTGCCAGATATCCGCCGTCCGCGCCTGCACGTCAGGCATCGCCGGCAGCGCCGCGCTGGGGACCGGCTCGTACCAGAACGTCGAGCATGACCAGTCGTCCTGCGTCTCGGCTAAGCCCTGCTTCCAGGCGATCTGCTGGATCGTAATGCGGCACTCTTTTCGCCACGCAATCGGGTCGGGCAAATGCCAGCGGTACATCGAGACGAAGCTCTTCTCGTTGAGGCTACAGCCGTTATACAGGTACGGCGTCTGCTGCATGCCGTAGGACAGGCCCACGTAATCCTCGCTGCCCGTGCCGCAGATGGTGGGAAAGTCCTTGTCGCCGTCCATATAGACCTTGATTTCGCCTTCGCCCCACCACTGGCCCGGCGTCAGGTTGCGGATGCCGATAACGGCGCCCACGAAGCGGCCTTTGTTCTTGCGCTGCGGCAGCATCTCAAAGTCCTGTTTGGTTGTGGTCGTGTTCTCCCGGCGGAACAACACGTGCAGCCGGCCGACGTCGCCGGGGTGCCTATCGGCAATCGTATAATCAATCTGATAGAACAACGGCACGCCTTCCTTGCCTTCGTTGGTCAGCGTGACCTTGGCACGCTTCGTAAAGGGCATGGGCAGCCAGATATTCATGCCGGCGTTCTGGCCCACCGAATGAGCGGCCGAGTGATAGGGCATGACCTTGCCGTGCGCAAAGCCCATCAAGTCGCCGATGGGACATTCGATGCTCGGATGTCCTTGCCCGTCCCACCAGGCGCGCAGCACGAGGCTCCGCAGGTTGGCGGGATTCTTTCTGGTCGTCATCCAGATATGCCGGATCGTTCCCGGCCCCTCGATGTCGCAAAGCTGCACCTCCTGGCCGGCCTTCAGCGTGATTGAGGGCTCGCCTTTACGCCCGACGCCGAGCTTGCTGGCCGCCTTGCCGCCCTCGCCCGGAGCACCCGTCGGATTCTCGAACGAAATCGAACGCGAGACAAGCCCGGTATCCAGCAGGTAAGGCTTGCCGGTCACGTCCATCGCCTGCCCGGAAGGTCCGCAGCCCGAGACAACGACGCCGACCAAAAGACAAAGCATTGTTCCCGAAACAATCCTTGCGACCATGGCATCTCCTTTCTGTATTGCGAACTGAAATTTCCTAAGACCGGTTCTACATCGAGCCGTCGCAGGAGTCTATCGTAATGCCGCGAGCCCGTCAAGGCCGGAACCGCACAACGCTACGGCCAGGTGCATGTCACAAATGTAGGTGCAGCCATCCCCAAAGCCTGCGGCTTTGAGGCTGCCACCCGTTTTCCACCAATCCTGATTGGGTGGCATCCTCATCCCGATTGTCGTTATCGGGATGGGGATGGCTCTTTCCGGGAAAGCTTGTCGTCTTTGCCCGTGATTCTTATGATGGGCAGATATGAAGAGAATTATCTCAGTGTCACGCAGGACCGACATACCGGCGTTTTACGGCGACTGGTTTATGAACCGGCTCAGGGAAGGTTTCGCCGGCGTGGTCAATCCGTTCGGCGGACGACGATACGTCGTATCGCTCAAGCCGCAGGACGTCGTTTGTTTTGTGTTCTGGTCTAAGAACTTCAATCCCTTTCTGGAGAACCTCAGAATCCTCGACGGCCTGGGCTACAAATTTTATTTTAATTACACCGTGACGGCCCTGCCCGGCGTCTTCGAGAGCGGCCTGGACAGGCAATCGGCGATTGAAGGCCTCAAGCAGCTCAGCAGGATGTATTCGCCGCAGCATATCAACTGGCGCTTCGACCCGATCATTCTGTCCGACCTCTGCGACCGCAATTTCTTCCTCAAAGCCTTTGAAGAGCTGGCATCCGAATTCGAGGGCCTCGTCGAGCGCTGCATCTTCAGCTTCGTGACCGAATACGGCAAGGTCAAACGCAATTTCGCGGAATTCGAGAGGGCCGCAGGCGTGAAAATCACCCGCTGCAGTAAGAGCTTCAAAATCGAGCTGGCCAATGAATTGGCGGTCATCGCCGAGCGCCACGGCATCCGGATGTCTTCCTGCTGCGGCGACTACCTGCTCAACGAAAGAATCGAAAAAGCCCACTGCATTGACGGCAGCGTCATTGAGCAGCTCTTTTTCCCCGGCGGCTTAGAGCACAAAGAAAAGCCCACTCGTCCGCACTGCGGCTGCACCGAGAGCACCGACATCGGCACCTACGACACCTGCCCACACGGCTGCGTCTATTGCTATGCCAACGTGAATAAGGACAAGGCCACCGAGGCGTATCGAAATCACGACAAAGACTCCGCCTTCTTGGGTTACAGCAAATCCGATTCGGACCGCTGGCTCGCTGAAATTCAAAATGCAGGGACACAAGCAATAGTGAATTGCGGATACTCGATTAATAGAGATTTGTAGGTGCAATATGGTAAGGAACCTAAGCCATGATGATTGGGTAAGACAGCAGTTCGAAGACAAATATCTAAAGACATCCTATCGTAATGTCCTTGTTCATTCATCAATTATTGAAGGCACGTTGAGGAACGAGAGTGGGCGGAAAACGTTCGACTTGGCAAACAAGCAGTTATTATGCTCTGGGAAGATAAGCTCCTCTGAGTTTTGCATATTCGATGAGATAAGAGACATAAGAAATCGCTTGGTCCACGATAGTTTTAAGAACGGGTTTGTGCAAAACGAAATAGACGGCTTGCGCGACGAGCTAATGAAGAAGATACTCGAGGCGTATAGGATTAGCAGTTTTCTAAATGTTACACTATTCATGGAATACAGAATCGTCCGCGTGGCCAGAATTCCATTCAATTCAGTGTCCAATTAGAACGGGTGTTATACTGTGATGGTAGTTGTCTGCGAGAAGTCCGGTGACGGTTTACCCATTCCGGTCTTGAATCGAGTGTTGCCGCGTGATAATCAGGAGAAATCATGAGACCCGACCGGCGAGTACGAATCGGAATGATATGTGTGATGCTGATTGTGTTTTCGGGTGCCTCGAAGGTGACATGTGCGGCCGGACCTTCGTACACGCATCCGACGGACCCACGCTATTCCGCCAACGAAGACAAGCGAGCAATCCGCCCGATCACTTCGCCATCCTTCACAGTTGGACAACCTTCTGGCGCCCTGGTACCGACCATCGTGTCGGATTGGTTCCGGATTGTCGAATACCCCGAGAATCACCTGAATGACTTCTGTCTCTTCCGCGATCAGAGCGGCCTGTGGCACGCGATCGGAATCATGGGCACGGGCGATGCGAAAAGCGAATTGCGCTTTTTCCACAGCACGGGGGAGAGTATTCGCCGGCGATTTACCAATCGCGAGCCGCTGTTCGAGGGCTTGCCCGAGTGGATCGGCGAGCCGCGTTCGAGCAACGTGAGCCTTCGCAAGCACGCGCCGTTTGTTGTCCACCACGAAAACGAATACCACATGTTCTACCGCCGCCCGAACGGAACTAACCTGCACGTACGCACACGCGATCCTCTGCGCTGGCCCAACCGAGTAGAGTTGGCGTTCGAGGAAAAGGATGCGCGGGATTCGTGCATCATCCGGGTTGACGAGGTGTTTTACCACTACTCGTGTCAGGCGATGGAGATCGATGGCGTCTGGCGGAGTTGCGTGGCCGTGCGGACGTCACACGATCTGCGCGATTGGAGCGATGCGAAGCCGGCTCATGTTGACACCAGCCATGTCACGGATCATTCGCGCATGGAGTCACCATTCGTGGTCAAACGGCCGGAGGGTTATTACCTGTTCGTGCGCAATCGCATGTTTGACGACCCGTCGTTGACCACGATTTACTTCTCGCAAACGCCTGAGAGGTTTCCCTCGGGGAACAAGGCCTGGTTCGCCGAACTGAAAAACGTCCATGCGCCGGAGATTGTGGAGGAGCCGGGGCGATACTTTATCGCACGCGTCAGCGGAGCCCATCACGCGAATCGTCAGGCCCCCGAGCAAGGCGGCTGGATCGAGGTGGCGGAACTTGCCTTTCGATCTTCGAGTTTTCGCAACCGAGGGGAAACGGGGAGCCTTCCTTGACAATAATCCGTGACAATCCTCGATGATCCCGGTTCTGCGACCTCATGCATAAGAGTGTTGTTTCTTATGAAATCAGGTGATTGCAAGTGGTGGTTTGTGATCGTGGAATTACTCTGCGTTGTGCAGCAACGCCGGCGGTCAACCTGCGTTTCCCGGCACAGAGGGTTTCGGCGCGAATGCCCGTGGCGCGCAGGCAGGTGCGGTGATGGAAGTCACCAGTCTCGATGACGGCGGGCCGCAAGGTCACTCAGCGCGGGAATCGGCGACGAATGACCTTCTTGCAGGAGGACCGCAACGCGGCTTGTTAGATGTCGTCGAACGTCGGAGGACAGCGGGGAATATCAGAGTCGCTGAAGTATCATCTGGCCGAAGCACCGGCAAATTCGAGGACTAACTGTTCCATGGCGACGGGGGCTTTGGTTCCGCCGGTTTTTATGGCGTAGTCTGTTTCGGCCAGATGCTGGAGGCACTTGCCGATTTGCCGCAGGCTCATTTGCCGAACCTGGGCGAAGAAACCATCTGTGTCGCCCCACATTCGCAGTCTCTTTGCGACCTCGCCGGCGGCGAAGCCTTTTTCGAGCAGGACCTTGGCGTTGAACATCCGGCGGAAATGAAAGGCGAAGGCGCCGACGACCGTGTACTCTGTGGATTTGTCCTCTTCGAACATGCCCCGTAGCCGCTCGACCGCCTGAGCGACATTGCCCGCGACAACGGCGTCGATCACGGCAAAGGCGTTGAATAAGCGATTGCGCCCCGTGAGCGATTCTATGTGCTTCGGCGTGATGAGCTTTTCGTCGCCAATAAACAAGGCCAATTTGTCGATTTCACTGTACAGCCGCGTCAAATCGTCGCCCGATAGCTCTACGAGAAACTCCGCGGCGTCCCGGCTGAGCCTCTTTTCGTGGGCTTCGGCCGCATACTGGACCAGGCGCTGGGGCAGCTCCCAGGGCTTTGGCGCCGTGACGCTGATCAGTTGGCCCACCTTCGGCAGCGCCTTGGCTAGCCGGGTGCGCGCGTCCCAGTTCTTGACCGTCAGTACGAGCCGGCCCGTAGGACAAGGATGCTCCAGATATTTCTCGAGCAGCTCGCGGTTATTGGAGATGAATTCGTCCGCCCTCCTGATGAGCACCACGCGCTTGTCGGTCAGAAACGGCGCCGTTCGCAGCTCATCCAGCACCTCGCAGGCCGAGACCGAAGCGGCCTCGGCGTCCAGAAGCCCCGTCACCCGCTGCGACGGGGCCAGCAGCGTATCGAGAAGCTCGCTGCACCGAGCGCCGACCAGCGAGTCATCTTCGCCGGCAATGACGTAAACCAGCTTGTGCCCAGGGTACTCGTGCCCCTTCCGGTTCGCACTACTTTCTGCCGGTCTTTTTGTCGCCGTTGGATTTTCGTCCGGCTTGCGCTTCCGGCTCTGATTTTGAGCTGCCCTTGCCGTTGGAGTTACCCTTGCCATTGGAATTACCGTTGGAATCACCGTTGGAGCTGCCGTTCACGTCCTCTTCACCGCTCTGTGCTTCTTCAGCGATGATCTTTTCAGCCGCCACGAGCTTGTCGTCCTCCTTGAGGTTGATCAGCCGCACGCCCTGCGTATTTCTGCCGATCGAGCGGATCTGGTCCAGCCCCGTGCGAATAATCATCCCGTGGGCGGTGATCATCATCAAATCGTCCGTGCTCTGGACGGCTTTGAGCGCGACGACCTTGCCGTTGCGGGAGCTGGTCTTGATGTTCTTCAGACCCACACCGCCCCGGCTCTGCACGCGGTAATTTTCAAGCCCGGTCCGTTTGCCGTATCCGTTTTCGCAGACTGTAAAGAGGGCCGCCTTTTCCTCGACGATGACCATGCCGACCACGGCGTCGCTGGGCCGAAGCTTGATACCCCGCACGCCGCGCGAGGCCCGGCCCATCGAACGGACCTGGCCTTCGTCGAAGCGAATCGTCATGCCGTCGTGCGTCCCTAAGACGATATGATCGCTTCCGGTGGTCAGCGCCACGCCGATCAAGTCATCGTTGGGATCCAGATTGATGGCAATCACGCCGCTGGCTCGCGGGTTGCCGTATGCGGATAGCGCCGTCTTTTTCACCGTGCCGTTCTTCGTGGCCATGACCAGTTGCCGCTGCGGCTTATTCTCGCCGGCCTCGTCCTCGAAACTGCTGACGTTGATAATCGAGGCGATCTGCTGGTTGCCGAGGTTCAGCAGGTTGACGATATTCCTTCCTTTGCTCTGTCTGGACAGGCTCGGGACGTCATAGACCTTCAGCCAGTAACACTTGCCGCGGTTGGTGAAGATCAGCAGATAGTCGTGCGTCGAGGCGATAAACAGATGCTTGATAAAATCGCCTTCCTTGATGTCCGAGCCGATGATGCCCCGGCCGCCGCGGGCCTGCCGGCGGTAGGTATCAATCGGCAGGCGCTTGACGTAGCCGCTGTGGCTGACCGTCACGATTACTTCCTCTTCGGCGATCAGGTCTTCCACATCCAACTGCTCGGCCTGGGCGGCGATCTTTGTCCGCCGGGCGTCGCCGTACTTTTCCTTGATCTCGTGGATGTCTTCGCGAATGATATCCAGCAGAACCTGGTCGCTGGCCAGGATCGCTTCATAACCCTCGATCTGCTCGGTCAGCTCGGCGTACTCCTGGGCGAGCTTTTCGATCTCCAGGCCGGTCAATCTCTGCAACTGCATGGTCAGGATCGCGTCGGCCTGGGGGGCCGTCAGGAAGTGGTCGCCTTTGCTCTTTGCCTTGATAAACGCTTCGGGCAGGATCTTCTTGAGGGTGGCCAGCTCAGCCAGATGCAGGGGCTTTTTCATCAGGTTCTGCTTGGCCGTGGGCGCATCCGGCGATTTCTTGATCAAGTCGATAATATCGTCAATGTCACTGACGGCCAGAATGAGACCTTCGAGAATATGAGCCCTGTTCCGGCATCGCTCCAGGAGAAACTGGCTTCGCCTGCGGATGACGATTTTGCGATGCCCGATGAAATAGTCCAGCATTTCCCGGATATTGAGGGTCTCGGGCCGGCTGTCCACCAGGGCGATATTGGCGATGGCGAAGGTGGTCTGCAAAGGCGTATAGCGATACAGCTTATTGAGCACGATATCGACGTCGGCGTCCTTTTTCAAATCGACAACGATCCGCAGCCCGTGGCGGTCCGACTCATCCCGGACGTCGGCGATTTCCGGCAGCGTGCTGTTCTGAACGCACTCGGCGATCCTCGATACAATGGTGGTCTTGACGACCATGTAGGGTATTTCGGTGATGACGATTTTGTCCCGGCCGCGTTTGTTTTCTTCGACATCGACTTTGCCGCGGACCATCAAATGGCCCCGGCCGGTCGAGTACGCCTCCAGGATCCCTTTGCGGCCGCAGATGATCCCGCCGGTCGGGAAATCCGGGCCGGGCAGACGCTTCATGATGTCCTTAAATCCGCAGCCCGGCTCATCGATGACCAGCAGCAGCGCATCGCAAATCTCACCGACATTGTGCGGCGGGATGTTCGTGGCCATGCCGACCGCGATCCCCGTCGAGCCGTTGACTAACAGATTCGGAAACTTCGACGGCAGGACCGTCGGCTCCGTCCGCGTCTCGTCGTAATTCGGCACAAAATCGACCGTTTCGTACCGGATATCGTCGAGCATATCCATCGCCGAGGCCGTCATGCGGGCCTCGGTGTATCGCATCGCCGCCGGCGGGTCGGAATCGATGCTCCCGAAGTTGCCCTGCGGATCGACCAGCGTGTAGCGCATCGCCCAGTCCTGGCCCATTCGCACCAACGTTCCGTAGGTCGCCTGGTCGCCGTGGGGGTGGTAGTTGCCGCCCGTATCGCCGACGATTTTCGCACACTTGCGGTGCTTGCTTCGCGGGCCGAGGTTCAAATCGTGCATCGCAACCAGGATGCGTCGCTGCGAGGGCTTCAGCCCGTCGCGGACGTCCGGCAGGGCACGCGAAACAATCACGCTCATCGCGTAGTTCAGATAGGAATTCTTGAGCTCGTCGAGGATACGCATATCCTCAAACCCGGCCCCCGCCGGGCGGCCAGGCTGCTCCTGTGGTTTATTGGTTTCCTTCATAGGTTTTCGGCTATCCTTAAATACACACTTTTACGGGCAACGAGATTACCCGCAGGCGGCGAGAAAGTCAAGGGGCGCCAGCCATCCCTTAGCGGAAAATACCGCCGATTTGTGAAGAACATCGGGGAGTTTTTCACGTATAGAACGCATATTTGCCAGCCGATATTGACAGTGAGGAATATATGAACATTAAAAGAATCAAGCAATTCGTGTGCAAATCCTGGAAAGAATGTCGAGCGACCATCCTTTTCATCGTTCTGGTGGTGATTCCGGTAAAATCGTCACTGGCCGACTGGAACTGGGTCCCGACCGGCTCGATGAACCCGACCATCCTCGAAGGGGACCTGATCTACGTGGATAAGATTGCCTACGACCTGCGAGTTCCGCTGACACTGCACCGGCTGGCCAAATGGTCCGACCCCCAAAGGGGTGACATCGTGGTATGCTTTTCCCCCGACGACGGCGTGCGGCTGGTCAAACGCATCATCGGTCTGCCCGGCGAGACCGTCGAGATGAAAAACAACGTGCTTTTCATAAATGGACAGCCCGTCCCTTACACACAAGCCGACCCCAAATACGAAGAATATCTGTCCGGCGAGCTGCGAGAAAGTAGCATCTTAGCTACCGAAGACCTGGACGGCTCGGCCCATGCAGTCATGAGTATTCCGTCGATTCGCGCCATGCGGAGCTTCGGACCGGCCGCCGTGCCGGCGGGCAGCTACTTCGTGATGGGCGATAACAGAGACCGCAGCAGGGATTCGAGATTTTTCGGATTCGTGGATAGAGCACAGATCGTCGGACAAGCCAAAGGCGTCATCGGCTCATTCGACATCACCGACAAGTACCAGCCCCGCCTCAAACGATTCTTCGCCTCCCTGAAGTAACCGGCCTGCTCCCGCTCCTGTCTTCCGCCAGCCGCAATCGTGGTGGCAAGAAAATAACCGGTCGCTGTCCATAGGATTCAGAACTTGCCCTTTGGACAGATAACTCTTATTCTGGTTCACTGTGAACGGTTAGATTTTAGCCAACTTCTATGAGGAGACAGGAATGACTTCACGGTACTACATTAATGGCAGAAGACCTAACAGCGGATTGGACTTAAAAACATTAGCTACTGAATGTTTGACTTGCAAGGATATGATCGAAAAAGACAATCATGAGTCAGAAAATAAGGACCCGGAACCTCTCTGCTTAATGGAAGTGGTTGATTATAGAGGTATGGAACAGATTGATCTGCTTGCTAATAAAGAAATCAGAAACATAATCATTGATAAATTCTCTGAATTTCAAACTCACGATATAATTCAAAAATGTAAGGTCTTTTATGATCCTGTCTACAATAAATTGGAGATTATCACTGATCCTGAAAACGCAACTGTGGCTTATAAACCGAAGTTTAAAAGTTATTAATATACCCGATTTTGCGAGGCCCCAAGCAACTGGTCAAGCTATTCCTTTAGGGGATGGTCAGCCTTTTTGTACAGCGTACCCGGCTACCAATAGGTAGCTGTGTCGAGTTCTTGTGTGCACTGTCGTCTCTCACGTTTTGAACAACTCCCTCGGTTCCTTCACATTTCTAAGCTGCAAGCCCATTTGTGCTTCTATGCGATCTATGCCCTCATGGGTTAAATGCGCCTCGACAGTATTAGTCATGATGAGGTGGTCGCGGCATGCCAAACCAAACCCAGCGATTCTCTGGAGCCCCTGTAACTCGATCACTGCAATAGAACCAAGCAGGGTTCTCAACCCAGGGTGTGAGAGTTCCGGCGAACCTCTTGTGGGCATGGGAATTGCGTCCACAAATGCAGGACTCCTCAGAGTGGCAGAGGCGTCAAAAGGTATGTCCTTTTGAGACACGAGAACAGTAGAACCTGACATAAGCGGTTCCGTCATCCAGGTAAATCCTTCATATGTCATCTTCCCACCGGCGCGCCTTACGTTCAGGAACTCCCGAGCAAGCAGAAGAAAGATCCTCGTTAACTTTTCCAAGCCCTCGGAAACTAACTGTCTATCCACGAGGTTCTGCGGGAACAACCGAGAATCCTGCTTGGCATGGAACAGGCGGCAGCGTATATTCTTGTATAGGTCATTGTAGATGCTCTCGATTATATGCGGTTCCTTTGCCCTATATACTTGGGATAGCGGCACAGTCTCGTCGACTTTACTCAACGCACGGCGCAACCAAGCGCCTTCTCCCTCAGCACGTCCGCGTTTGGGACACTTGTGCTCCAGAAGTAGTTCAAAGGCTAAGTACATGTTTCTAAAGGCATCAAAGAGGTCTTCTGTGACCTGGGAAAGCCGAAAGTATCGCAAGCTTTCGTGATAGATGAGCTTTGGTGGCGCAGGCAGTTCAATGGGATTGCCGTCTCTGTCTCTGAGTCTCTCCGATCCTCCCACACTTATGGGCATGATGCTGCTTCCGACCACTCGCAGAACCTGACGTGAATCCTCGCGCCACCAAACGATATGTTCATCGGGGTAATCCGTCAGTTACGGGTGGGAAGGCGGTTTTTTTCCGCTGCGAAGGGACAGGGATGTTTTCTGGGCTTTTCCCCATTTCAAGGTCTTATTTGCCGTTGTTTGCTCTGAGGCTCAAGTACGATCC
>Ga0210377_10000813_pt1 | contig 29597 bp, 22 predicted proteins | sample PLM4_65_b1redo_FD_155480 | JGI IMG/M metagenome (GOLD analysis project Ga0210377, IMG submission 155480) | Groundwater sediment microbial communities from an aquifer in East River, Colorado, USA - PLM4_65_b1 redo | ecosystem: Environmental > Terrestrial > Soil > Riparian zone | place: USA: East...
GGGTCAGCGTGTAATTGACCTGACTGCTGAGCAAAAACTGACAATAATCTAATCGGGAGACTTTCTTTTTATGAGTATTTGTCATACTTCGATTATGTCATCTCAATAGGCTTTTGCGTAAGTCCAGTTAGATATCAAACATGATGAAGCCGCGTATTTTAATACTGACATCAAAATTAGACCTGTCGGGTGGCTCAAAAGCACACCATAATTTGCCAAACCATCAAATAGAATTTATCGCTATAAGTGCCCTTTGTGTTTAATAAAGAGGAGTTAAAAACTGAATGCTTGAGATCGTTTCCTTCACATTAGGTCCTGCACAGACGAATGCATATCTCGTTGCTGATTCTGAAACTAAAGAGGCGGTGGTGATTGATCCCGCCTGGGATGGTCACATCATTTTGGCTGAGGCGCAAAAGCGCGACTGGCGGATTGGTCATCTTTGGTACACACACGCGCACTTCGATCACATCGGCGGTGCGGGCGCGATCGCTGATGCATTGAATCCGCTGCCATTGGTGGCTTTGCATCCGAATGATCACGTTTTGTGGCGCGCGGGTGGTGGCGGTGCATTATTCGGATTCGATATTGATCCTGGACCTGAACCCACGATTGATTTTGTGCATGGCATGAAGTTGCGACTCGGCAATGTGGAATTTGAAGTCCGCTTCACGCCGGGCCATACAACTGGTCATTGCAGTTTATACGTTCCCTCAGCGGACATCTGCTTCTGCGGCGACCTGATCTTTGCAGGCTCCGTTGGTCGCACTGACCTGCCTGGCGGAAATTGGGATGCCTTGGTGAAAAGCATTAGAGAGCAAATTTACACATTGCGAGATCATACACGCTTGCTGTCAGGTCATGGACCTGAGACAACGGTTGGCGAAGAGAAACAAAATAATCCATTTGTGAGCGGCTCGTAAATAAAAACTGGGCGATAAAATGTCGCCCAGTTTTTATTTATCTAAAACCCGTTCTTCTTGATCACACCCTTATACCACTTGGCGCTATCTTTCAGCGTTCGTTTCTGCGTCTCGTAATCCACCCAGACAATGCCGAAGCGTTGACTATAACCAAACGACCACTCGAAATTATCCATTAATGACCAGACGAAGTATCCCGCCAATGGCACGCCCGCTTGAATGGCACGATGCGCAGCCGCAAAGTGCGTTCTGAGATAATCTGTGCGGTGAACATCAGGTATGTTGCCTTTTTCATCGGGTGGCGTGGAGTAACTTGCGCCGTTCTCGGTAATGTAAATTTTGCGTGGATGGTAATTGAAATAGACACGACAAAGAATGCCGGTTAAACCCTCGGGGTAATTCTCCCAGTTCATCTCTGTCCAGTTTTCAGGAGTCTTGGGCTTGGGAAAATCAATTTGCGGATCATTGTTAGGTATATTTGAGCGGTGCAGATTTCGGTCATAGTAGTTAAGTCCAATAAGATCTGTGGGGACGGCAATCACATTCATATCGCCCGTTTGCACAAAATCCATGCCATTCGGCAGCGCACCAAACTTTGAAAAGGATTCTGTCATATCGGTGGGGTATCCACGCCCATAGATTGGGTCAGCAAACCATCGGAACCATTTGCCATCATCGAAGCGGGCACTCTCCAGGTCTGCGACGCTATTGGATGCCGCAACTTTCCAGCCGCTGTTGAGCGTAATACCAACTTCAGCATTCTGGCTGTTCTGGCGAATGACAGGTACGGCCAGTCCATGCGATAATAAAAGATGATGAGCGGCCCGCAAGGCGCGAGCATAGGTTGGGTCTTTGATGCCAGGCGCATGCTCACCGTTTTCGTATCCGAGCCAAGCGGAACAGGCTGGTTCATTGAGCGTGATCCAGTTCTTGACGCGGTCACCCAATGTGCGCGAAATCACATCTGCATATTCAACAAAAGCGTCTGCTGTGGAGCGTACAGTCCAGCCGCCCTCGTCTTCCAGTTTTTGCGGTAGGTCCCAATGGTATAGTGTGGCGAAAGGTTTGATGCCTGCCTCCAGCAAACCATCCACGAGCTTGCTGTAAAAATCCAAACCTTTTTGATTGGCTTTGCCGCGCCCAGCTGGCAGAATGCGTGGCCATGCAATCGAGAAACGATAGGATTGCAAGCCAAGCTTCTTCATCAAAACGATATCTTTTTTCCAAAGTCGATAATGATCGTTGGCGATGTCGCCAGTATCGTTATTCCTGATCTTGCCGGGCGTATGCGTAAAGCGATCCCAGGTGGATTCGCCCTTGCCATGTTTATCCCACGCGCCTTCGATCTGATACGAGGCAGTTGCAGCGCCCCAGATGAAATTATCAGGGAAGATGATTTTATTTGCCATTTGATTCTCCATTCATTTTATGATTGAGATAATTGCTTATTGAGCTTACGCGCTGTTTCCAGCGTTGCGGGAAAGTCTCCCGTTGTTACCTGCCATGTTTCCGAGTGCTTAACTGTATCGCCTTGTTTCAATGTTTTCAATGGACCCAATGTTTCCAATTCAATGCACGAATCCTTCACGTAGGCTTCCACGTTGCAATCCATATCTGAATATCTCTCGGCATGGGTTGCAAATCTTTTGGTGAACACCACATCACCCATTGTACAGGCGATCCAGCCATGCGAATTTCTGTTGCCAATTTTGCAGGCATGTTCACTGCTTCTTCCGTGCAATAATATCAAATCGTCGTGAAGTTCCAAACGTTCATCTTGCAGTTGTGTGTAGGGCCACAGCACGAGATTACGGTTTGGTAGTAATTCATCTGCATTCGATAGCGGCAGGATTGCCATGCCGCCCAGGCGCAGTTGTGTGATTGCCCAGGGCGCAAGTTCGATCGGTTCGCTTCCATGCCACGTCACGCGATGTTCAAGATGCACACAGTTTCCATCCAGTTGAATCGCGATCTGTTTTTCAAGACCAGACTTATCAACCATGCCTTTCAAAATGACCTTGTTGCCATCCTGCGTCACATCCAAACCATCTTCAGGGCACGTGTAAAAAGGATTCTCCGGCGCAGTCCACAAGCGATGCCCACCTCGTAGATAATACTCGCCGTGTGGCGTGGACCAGTGCACATCGGGAGTCTCTGCGAGCAAATTGCTTTGTACTCCACTTGCATACAAGCCAATAATTCGCGGACCCGTCGACGTCAAATAATCGAGCCGCAAAAAATCATTTTCAAGGGATGCAAATGGAAGCGGGTACGACATGATTTATCCCATCTCCACTTCAACAGTCACTTCACCCGAGCCTGCTTCCGCGCGGATCAGACTCCCATCAACCTGCTTCCCGTTGACTGTGACCTTTTCCACGCCTCGGCTAACGTGTTTGGGGTTTTTCACAGTGATGTTATAAGTCGCGCCACGATATTTGCGAGTTACTGTGAAACCATCCCAGCTAGAGGGAATCACTGGCGAGATTTCCAAACCATCTAATGTGGGGCGAATCCCTAGAATGGATTGTGTAATAGCAGCATAATTCCATGCCGCAGTTCCAGAAAGCCATGAATTCTTTGCTTCGCCATGTGTGGGTGCATCTTTGCCCGCGATCATCTGAGCATAGACGTAAGGCTCGCACTTATGTAACTCACTGATCTCTTCACGTGCCGAGGGATTAATGCGCTTGTAATAATCGAACGCCTTATCCCCGCGCCCGACCATTGCTTCCGCGATCATGATCCACGGATTGGTGTGACAGAAGATGCCAGCGTTCTCTTTATATCCAGGTGGATAGGATGATATTTCACCCAGATGCAAATAATACTGACTGAAGGCAGGTTGTTGCAAAACGATCCCATGCGGTGTGGCGAGATGTTCAGCAACTGAATCTAATGCCTTTACGGCATTGCCATTTTCGACTCCCAAGCCAGCCATGATGCAAATGCCTTGTGGCTCAATGAAGATTCGTCCCTCGGTATTTTCCTTTGAGCCCAACACATGACCATAATCATCATACGCGCGCCTGAACCAATCACCGTCCCAGCCTGCTGCCCAAACGGTCTTTTCCATTTCAGCAGAGGCTTTGGTGACTTTATCCACTTCAGCCTTGTCGTTGCGATGTTGAGCAAGTCCCTTCATTTCGCTACATGCCAATACGAATAGACCTGCGATGAACACGCTCTCGGCAGTTGTGCCATCTTTGTTAGTGGTGGTTTGGAAGGATTGTCCCGGTGTATCAGAGAAACAGTTCAAGTTCAAGCAATCGTTCCAATCTGCGCGACCGATGAGGGGGAGTTGATTGGGTCCGAGACGGTCGAGGGTATATTGAATCGAGCGCTGCAAATGCTCATACAGCGGACTCTCTGTCCCCGGTTCATTTTCGTATTGAACGAGTTCGTCCAGAATCGACCAGTCACCGCTTTCTTTGATATATGCTGAAACGCCGAGCACCAACCATGCCGGGTCGTCATTGAAGCCAGAACCGACATCGTTGTTGCCACGCTTCGTCAGCGGTTGGTATTGATGGAAGGCGCCGCCGTTCTTGAGTTGGGTGGCGGATAGATCAAGAATGCGTTCGCGCGCGCGTTCGGGGATCATGTGGACGAAACCCAGCAAATCTTGATTCGAATCACGGAAGCCCATGCCGCGTCCGATGCCGCTTTCAAAATACGAAGCGGAACGGCTCATGTTGAACGTCACCATACATTGGTACGCGTTCCAGATGTTGACCATGCGATTGGTGTCTTCATCAGGTGTGGTCACTTGCATCTTGCCCAATAACATTGTCCAGTACTCGCGCAGGTCGTTGAAGGCTTTGTCCGCATTGGCTTGGTTCAAGTATTTTTCAAGCGTCTGCTTTGCGGATTTCTTGTTGATGATCTGTGAGCCGGGCGGATCGAACTTGTCATCTTTGGGATTCTCTTGATAACCAAGAATAAAGATAATTTGTTTGGATTCGCCAGCTTTCAAGCTGACTTTGACATGATGCGAGCCAATCGGCTGCCAGCCATGCGCTTCGGTGTTCGTCGATTTGCCTGATGCGACAACTTGAGGTTCATTCCAACCTCGATATTGACCCAGAAAGTCTTCACGGATGGTATCGAAGCCCGCCAATTTTTCAGAGCATGCAAAATAAGCAAAGTGATCGCGGCGTTCGCGATATTCGGTCTTGTGATAGATGACCTCATCCACGATCTCCATTTGACCGATCGAGTAGTTGCGTTGGAAGTTGGTGGCGTCGTCGTTGGCGTCCCAGAGACAAAACTCGATGGCGGAGAACAGGCTCAGGTCCACGGATGAAGCGCTCTCGTTGGTCAGAGTCATCTGCCAGATTTCGAGTGATTCCCCAAGCGGGACAAAGTAGCGAGTGGAGGATTTAATCCCATTGAGTTTGGAGGTGATGATTGTATAGCCCTGTCCGTGACGGCATTCGTATTCGTCGAGCTTGGTGCGGGTGGGCATCCACGAAGGCGACCAGAAGTTACCGGTGCTGTTGCGGAGGTAAAGATAGCGACCGCCCATATCGAGCGGGGAGTTGTTGTAGCGATAGCGCGTGAGACGGCGGAGGCGCGCATCTTTGTAAAAGGAGTAGCCGCCCGCCGTGTTGGAGATGAGACCGAAATAGGCTTCACTGCCGAGATAGTTGATCCAGGGCAGAGGCGTATCAGGCTGGGTGATCACGTATTCACGTGAGGTGTCGTCGAAGTGTCCGAATTTCATAATTGAGTTCCTTTTCTAAATCCTGGTGGTCTCGATATGCCTTCGGCTGTCGCCTCAGGCTACTCGACCACCATATTTTTATTTGCAATCCAAAATTTCAGGCGTGGACTCGCCGTTCGTCAAGCCATAACCAAATGGGAAGAGTGGTGCATCGCAACCAGTTTTGTCTGCTGAGTTGTTGATGTTGATGGGCAGTTGTTGATTCGAGCGGGGCCATGTATAAGCGGTCTTGCCAGTGAATGGATAATCACCGAACAACACATCGGCGATGCCTGCGCCTTCTGTACCCGGCAGCCAGGCTGCGACCCAAGCCTCAGCCAGCGGAAGTCCATCCGTGATGACACGCGGACGACCGGATAATAAAATAACCACCACGGCTTTGCTTTGCTTTTTTACTTCGGTCAATAATTCGATTTCTTGATTGGTTAATGAGATATCGGCGCGATCGCCAACACCTTCGGCGTAGGGGTTCTCAGCCAGAACTACAATGCTAATATCAGCGACCAGTGGATTTCCTGTAGCATCTTTAAAATCACTAAAATCGCCATCGCGATTGAATTCGATTTGTGAACCCGAATTAACCGCAGACCTCAATCCACCGAAGATGGTCGTACCTTCGTTGTCGTTGCCTTTTTTGCCCTGCCATTCCAAAGTCCAGCCGCCAGATTGCAAGCCAATATTATTTGCGCCTTCGCCAGCGACGAAGATAACCGATGTGTCTTTGCTCAACGGTAAAACATTATTCTCGTTCTTGAGCAACACCAATGACTCGCGTACTGCCTGACGGGCAATTTCCAAATGTTCCCGCGAGCGGACAGAGGCTTGATATTTCGTATCAGGCATGGGACGTTCGAACAAACCCAAAGCAAATTTCACGCGTAGAATGCGACGCACTGCTTCATCGATGCGTGACTCGGGGATATCGCCATTGTTGACGGCGGTCTTCATGGTGTCGATCCACATGATGTAATCGTACGGCACCATGTTCATATCCACGCCCGCGTTGACCGAGGTAACGATGGAGGCGTAATAATCATCAGGGTAGATCTGATCCATCGCCTGCCAATCGGAAACGATGAAGCCGTTGAAACCGAGTTCGTCTTTGAGAACTTCGTTCACTAAATATTGCTCGGCATGCATCTTCGTGCCCTTCCAACTGCTGAAGGAGGTCATCACGTTCAGCGCGCCAGCGTCTACGGCGCTTTGGTAGGGAGGTAGATATAACTCGCGCAAAACTTCTTCTGGGACTTGCATATTGCCCTGATCGAGTTCATAGCGTTCTGTGCGTGATGAACCCCAGATTGTTGCCCCATCGCCGAGAAAATGTTTCGGTGTTGCCAATGTGAAAATGGATTGACCCGGAGTCGCTGCATCGCTGGCTTCCAAAGTTTGCATGCCTTTGATGTATGCTGTACCAAGTGCTGTGACGATTGCAGTGTCTTCGCTAAAGCCTTCATACGTGCGTCCCCAACGTACATCCTGCACCACAGCAATTACTGGAGAAAAATTCCAGGGAATGCCTGTTGCCAGAATTTCTTCCGCCGTGGCACGTCCGATCTTTTCAACCAGTTCGGGGTTGTTCGTCGCACCCAAGCCAATGTTATGCGGGAAGATCGTTGCGTTGAGCAAATTGCCGTGTCCATGGACAGCGTCTACGCCATAGATCATCGGAATTCCCAAACGCGTATCGAGTGCTTCGTTTTGGAATCCTTCCACCATCTCATACCAGGCTTGCGGGGTATTACTGCTAGGTGAACCGCCGCCGCCACTTAGAATTGAACCGATAAAATACTTTGTAATATCACCCGGCGCGATGCTGTTTTTTTCCACTTGCGTCATCTGCCCGATCTTTTCATCGAGTATCATGCGCTTAAGCAGATCTTCCACGCGCGCTTCGACAGGTTGCGCTGGGTCAGTGTAAATGACTGGACCGAGATTAATGACCTCCGTTGGCTCTGCGATAACGACAGGCGTGATGGTTTGCTCTCCACAGGCGGAGAGGATGAAGGAAAGAAGGATGAGAAAAGAGAGAATACGTTTCATAGTTTTATTTATCTTCGCCCTGAGCGGAATGACGAGCGACAGCGAGGAATGCAGTCGAAGGGCAGGTTGCTATGCAACTCACGCTTCGACTACGTTCGCCTACCGGCTCACTCCGCTCAGCGTGGATTATTTTCTACAACACCATCTTTTAACACCAACACCTGATGGACATACGAATCCACCAGCGCATCATGTGACACCATCAGCATCGTGATGTGTTGTTGTTCGATCAATTCGCGGAAGAACGTCAGTAGTTCGCGTGTGGTCTTACTATCGAGTTCGCCGGTGGGTTCATCGGCGAGGATTAACTTCGCTTTATTCGCCAATGCGCGCGCAATCGCCACGCGTTGTTGTTGCCCGCCAGACATTTCAAACGGACGATGATCCTTCCATTTGCTGAGCCCAACGATCTCCAAACATTCCAACGCGCGCTTATGCCGCACATCATAATCATCACCTTTGATGCGTAACAGCAGTTCGATATTTTCATATGCTGAAAGCGTCGGCAGTAAACCAAACGACTGAAACACCAAGCCAATTTGTTCGCGCCGCCACACCGTCAGCTCCTGGTCGCTCATTTGCATGATGTCATGCCCAAGCACCAGCGCCGAACCCGATGTCGGTTTATCAAGTCCCGCCAGACAATTCAACAGCGTCGTCTTGCCGCTGCCCGAACGCCCCTTCAACGCCACGAACGCGCCCGCCTCCACGTTCAAATTCACGCCGCGCAATGCCGGCACTTCTGTGCCTGTCTTCGACGTATACACGCGCCACAGATCTTTCGTTTCGATCACAAGACTCATTGCTTTTCCCCTCTCACGAATCTGGATTTAATACTCTGCCATAACATTGACCAACGCGATGGGACTTGCAACGCTTCTTCCTCCGTCTCAACCTGTTCGCTGGACGATACGCCTTGTTCGCCACTGTGATGATCGCCCTCCGGCTTGCGGATAAGAATCCCTTCGGCGGTGGTTTCGATCATTACACGTCGTTTGATATTGAACTGTTCCAAATACTCACGTGGAAGTTGTACACGTCCTGCGGCATCCAACACACTCAACTCCACATGATGTTCACCGCCATCTGACTTTTGCACGCGAACAGTTTCACTTGCCAGCTTGCCATCACGCACCGCGACAACGCGGTCCACGTGTTTGGCAATGCCCGGGTCATGGCTGACGATCACCATCGTGAGTCCGAGACGTTTATTCAAATCCCGCAGTAGATGATAGATCGTCTGCGCGGTGACCGTGTCCAATTCACCAGTGGGTTCATCAGCGAGTAATAATAAAGGCTTGTTTGCCAAAGCGATTGCAATTGCCACGCGTTGCTGTTCACCGCCGGATAATTCTTCGAGACGATGTCCCCTGCGATCAAGCAACCCAACTAGTTCGAGCAACTCCAAGGCGCGTTCCCGCGTGGATTTGCCAACTTGCCCGGAGAGGGTGAGCGGTAATTCAATATTCTCCGCCGCGGTCAAATAAGGGATGAGATTGCGCGCGCCCTGTTGCCACACGAAGCCAACTGTTTTGCGGCGATACACGTCAATGGCTTGTGCACTCAAACGACCCAAATCCTGTTTGCCAACGAGCGCACGTCCACCAGTGGGGCGGTCGAGTCCGCCAAGCACATTGAGCAGAGTCGATTTGCCGCTGCCGCTGGCACCCACGATGCCAAGCATCTCGCCCTCACGGACGGTAATATCGAGTCCCTGTAGTGCCTGTACTTCAACAGACGACCCACCCTCCTGATTTAGGCGGTAGATCTTCACAAGGTTTTCACAAATGATTAAAGGTTCATTCATAATGGTTGATTGTGTAATGCGAGATTTATCTCGCAAGCTGTAAAAGCGACATAAATGTCGCGTTACGTCGTTTCTCCTAACTTAATAGCCTGGAAGATTTTCATGCGGACGAGTAATGCTGAGAGCGCACTCAAGGCGGCAATGAAGAGCAGGGCAAATAACACATAGATCTGTGCTATCGAAAGCCAGGCAATTTCAATTTGAAATGGCGGATATTGCGATTGGGCGCTTGCTCCAATTTGCAGAAATGGAACGAATAACCGACTCGCGAATACACCAAGCGCAGTCCCGACGCCGATACCGAGCAAAACTAAAAAGGCAAGTTCGGCTGCAAGCAGCGATGTCATTTGTTGAATGGACAGACCAATAGCGCGTAACATACCCATCTCGATAAAGCGACGTCTGAACGAGAACAACGCATAGAGCAGGAAACCCAGAACTGTGAGCAGTGCCGATGCTACGAAACCCACGGAGAGTAAGCCGAACAAGCCTTGTCTTTCCGGTCGGCGTTGCTCGGCGCGGATGTTGAGTTCTGCCGATGACCAATCCTTGACGATGGTGTTCAAGCCGTTGCGCTCAAGTTTGGTTTGATCGGCTTGTTGGTCGAGTAATATGCTATAACCGCGGACTGCATAGGAAATGGTTTCAGGATCAGCATCGCGCGATGTTCCGAGCCAAACCTCATGCGGATATTCTGCGCCAGTGTTCAGGAACAATTCTTCGAGATTGCCCACGATCATTGTTCCGCTTTCAGGATACCAGGTGGGGAAGAGGTCGAAGGAACCGACGATATGCGCTTCCAACGGAATGGACTGACCTGCAATGCCGGTTGTGATCCCGAGTCTGAGCGTATCCCCGACCTTGAGTTTTTGTTTTTCCAGCAAACTATTTGGAACAAGGATTCCATTTGGGTCAGCTGCGAGTTGATTCATCAAGGTGCCGAGTTGTTCAGTTGCAAAATCCCGTTGCCAGTATGCAGCGGAGGGGAAGGTGAGTCGGTCAATACCTAGGTATACGCCACTCAATGAACCAGTGGTCGCAGCACCTGTAAATTTATAGCGCCCTACACGCGTAGCTGATTCAACCCCGGGAATGCTCAAATGATCATCTACAGGACCGAAGGTGTACACTGGGTCTGGCGCATCTTCATTGAAGGTTGTCCCAAATTCGTAAAGATTGATATCTGCACCGACTTGATAACGCATTTGTTTATCGAGTTGAACATCGAGTGTGCGCGCCAGTGATGCTGTGAAGGCGGAGAGTCCCAGTGTGAGCACTAATAACACCAACGGTGCGTTGTATGTTGCTGGACTGCGTGCCAGATAACGTGCCGCCATCAGCAAGCCGACACTCTTGGATGGATTCAGCAAGCGGGAGATAAAGTCCATGAAACGGGGGACAAGCCGAAGGGTGAAAAGAGCGACGGAGAAAATTCCCAAGGCAGGCACCAGCAACAAGAGTGGATTCTGCAACGGGTCAGGAATCGTCTCCGATCCACTTAATGCTTGTTTGGATTGTTGCGTGAGTTGCCACAAACCATAGCCTGCGGGGATCAGCAAAAGAACGTCGATATAAAAGGTTTGCCACCATGGCACGCGGAGCGCGCGCGCGCGTTCCTGTTTGTAGGTAACAATGGTATTTTCGGCAGCACTCAACGTGGGCAGCAAGACTTGGATAAGCAGAATGATCCCGATGCCGAGCAGGCCATAACCGAGCACTTGCGGTGTGAGGCTGACACGCAGACCGCCCACCGCGCTGAAATCAAGAAAACTGCGCGCCTTGCCAATGGAGTGCGTGATCCAATAGCCCAAACCGATGCCGCCCGTGAGCGCAACTGCGCCAAGGATAACGCCCTGCAACAACGAGATGCCAACAACTTGAATTGCGCTCGCACCGCGGCTGCGCAGGATCGCCATCTCACCGCGCTGTTGCCCGACGAACAAGCCCGCCACCAAACCAATGAACGCAAGGATCAAACTAAGAATGGGAACGCTGAACGCGAACAATAGATAGGTCAGCGTGGGTGCGTTCGCTTGATAACGGGCAAGCGCATCGAGCGGAGATGCGATCAAGGTTGTCTTGGGGAGTAACATGCCTGCCTGCGCTTCAATGGCAAGAATGCGGTCTTTCAACCCTTGAACTGCGTTCGCATGTAAGGACGAACCATCAGCAACGATACTCCACGTAGCACTGCGCAACTCATCGCTGACGGTGTCGCTGATGATGCTTTTATACGTTTCTTCATGGACGAAGATCCAATTCTCTTTTTTGACATCCCAATACGGAGCGGTTGGATCAACGGGTCGCCACAAGCCAACGATGGTAATTGGGAGTGCACCTTTTTCTGTGCGCAAAGTATAGATGTCACCGACCTGCACGCCGAATTCACTGGCAAGGCTTTCATTTGCAATGGCTTCGATCGCATCACCTTCGCGTAATAGGGAGACAAATGGTTGTGGAAGAGTGCCTGCCACGATCACGATGTTTTCTTCCAACGGCGTCATGAACGTGATGTTGGCAGTTGTGAGCGGATATTGCGTGCCTGGGTTGTTCGGGTCACGCGGCGCGAACATGGGGTAACCATCCGTGCGGAAGCGGCGCACCACTTGCAGGATCGGAAAGCCGATGGAACGTAAAGCAGTGTTTGACAAGTATTCATCCACTGCCACTACGTTCTTCCACTGCGGACTGTCCTTGCCTGCTGCTTTCAGTTCAAAGACGAACGCAAGCGGCGCATAATCCACTGGCTTTTGGGTCAGTTCAAGTTCGCGGTTGACTAATATTTCTTCGCGCAGTAAACGGAAGTAGGTGGCATCGGCATATAACGGCACGCTCAAAATAAATCCAGACGCGATCATCAATCCCGCAATGGATGCGAGACTGAGAAAGCGTTGGGTGAGCAGTCGTTTAAAAGCGATGCCTGCGGTTGCCCAGATTAGTAGTGCGAAAGAGACAATACGAGAGATGAAAGTCATTAAAGTTTTTTCAAAGTAACATGGTGGTTGAGTAGCCAAAGGCATACCAAAACCACCAGTCAGCCAAGTACCTTTTGTTACAAAATTATGATTGAAACTTGTTGGTTTCGACACCTGCACTTGCGTGCTGGTGCAAGTGTACGTCCCGCTCACGCTTCGACTTCGCTATCGCTCAGCGCGGCGGGACTACTCAACCAACGGAGCATCTTATGGTCCTAAAACAACCTGACCCTCTGTGAGTCCGGAGACGATCTCCACCATGTCACGAGTTTGTAAACCGATCTCAATATCCACGCGCTGCGGACCGGTATCACTGTTGATGATCACGAATGTTCGTCCGCCAGCCTTGCGGATCGCATCAGGCGGAAGCCATAGAATAGCCGGTTTGCTGGCGAGTTGCACGGTGGCTGTTATCTTATCGCCAGATTGATATGTGGTTGCAGAGGGTGCTACATCCAACACAATATGGACCACGCGATCTTCACTGGAGCCGGTTCCAAATGGCGATGGCAACTGACGAATCGTGCCGTTAAATTTCACGTCCGGCTTAGCATCCAGGCTTACGACCACAGGCATGCCCTCGAACATTTCCTTTATTTCAGAATCGCCTTTGCTTTCATCCAAAGAGGCGATGATCTCCAATTGATTGGGGTCACCTAAAATGAATGCGGGGGTGGATGTGGTCACTTTGCGTCCAACAGTGACCGCCGCGATGATCGTCCCGGCGGCGGGTGCAAAGGCACGGGCTTGCGCGATCTGCGCATCGATCTCATTAACGACCGTGGCGTTGGGATCAATGCCCAGTTCAGCCAACTTTTGATCGTATTCCATTTGAGCGAGTTCAACTTGCAGCTCCTGGATCTTGATCTCATTCGGCGACTTGCCTTGTGACTTATATTGTTCAAGGGTCAATTGGGCGATCTCAAGATCGATCTGGATACGCCGAATGGCGCGTTGAGTTTCTTCGGCATTGGCTTTGATCTCACGAGCTTCCGCAAGTTCACCAAGCAGTTGACCTTCGGTCACCACATCGTTGACATTGGCAAGCACTTCGCTCACCTCTCCGCTGATCTGGAAATAAACGGTGTGCAATGCCAGCGGCGAAACACGCCCAGTGAGTTTTGCGTCAATGGCAATATCGCCGCGCTGCACCGTGAACGTTGCTTTGACTGGTGTTGGGTAGGGAGTGGGTGTTGCTTCAACTCCAACAGATGGCGTCCCACAGCCAGCCAACAGAATCACGAAGGCAACGAACAGAGTCAGAAATTTTCTTTTCATGCTATTTGATATTCACCAATTCTTTTTCGATTTGAGCAAGCAGTTCCTGTGTTACAAAGTTCGGATGGTTGGATGCAATTTGCTCGAGGGTCATGTCGACAGCCATGCTCATATCTGCCATCAACAGGAAGCCGCCGGCAAATTTCGTAAGTACAGTGCGGCTCTCTGGATTATCCAGCAACGCTTTGACAGTGAGACCGGTGTGGAAACGTGAGGCACGCGGCTCTGGTTCAAGGATGACGCTGCGCTTCTCACTTACATCACGGCTTGATCCGCCTACTAGGATCTCAAACTCGCCTGATTCCGTGCTCCATGCATTCCTAACCGTATCGAAATACCAGAAGGCTTCACGGTCCAACGTGAATGTGACGGTCTTGGTTTGTTTCGGCTTGAGCTCGATCTTCTCAAAATCTTTGAGTTCTTTATCCGGACGTGCAAACGTGGCTTTGACATCGCGCACATACAGTTGCACGATTTCTTTGCCCGCGACTTTGCCGGTGTTGGTCACATCCACTTTGACTTTGAGCGTGTCATTCGGCGTGATGGATTTTGCGCTCAATTTCAGATTGCTGTATTTGAATTTGGTGTAGGAAAGTCCATGACCAAACGGGAAGAGTGGTGTGATATTTTTCTTGTCGTAATAGCGATAGCCAACGAAGATGCCTTCGCCATAATGGACTTTGCCGTTCTCGCCGGGATAATTGATGTAAGCAGGGTTATCTTCCAAACGAACGGGGAATGTTGTGGGAAGCTTTCCGGATGGATTGACATCACCGAACAAAATATCCGCGAGAGCATTGCCTTGTTCCTGGCTGTTGTACCAAAGTTGTAATACCGCAGGTACTTTCTCGATCCACGGCATTTCCACCGGGGAACCAACGTTCAACACCACGATCGTGTTCTTGTTGGCTTTGGCAATCTGTCGGATGAGTTCGTCTTGTGCGCCGGGCAGTTTCATATCCACGCGGTCAGCGCCTTCAGTTTCCCATTGACCATTCAAGCTCGCGACCAACACAACGACATCCACTTTCTTCGCGAGTTTGACGGCTTCAGCAATGAGGTCAAGCGGTTGCGGAGGTTGATGACCGAGCGCCACTGAACGCCAGCGCGGATTGCCTTTCCAGTAATATTCCACTTTAATGGGATAGGCTTTGCCGCCTTTGAGTTCCACTTCAGCGATGATCTGTTTGCCCATATCTGAATCATCGGAATGGTCAACGATCATTTCATTATCAAGAAACAGTTTGCACCAGCCTACGCCTTCGAGGCTGAGTTCGTGAATGCCAGATTCTTTCGGCGTGAAGAAACCTTCCATGCGCATGGAAAATTCTGATTGATTGGCATTTGGAACTGAGTAGTGAAACCAACCATGCTGAACATGGGTCGTCACTTCAGAATAGACCGGGGCGCCGGAACATTCGGTTCCATTGAACAGGTTCAGGCTGAGTCCGAGGCGTCCGTCTTCGGTAGATAAAGTTTCGGGGGCAGGGGCAGGTAAATTTTTGTAAATGTGGCAGCCGGGCACGGTGTCCACTTTAATTTTCTTGCCCGCACGATTCTTAATGCCTTCGAACGGCGTGACTACATAATGCGGCGTGACCGATGAGCTACCGCCGCCAAGGATCTGCGCCGCGTTGGCATACGGACCAATGACCGCAATCGATTTAACTTTCTTGAGCGGCAGCGTGCCATCATTCTTCAGCAGCACGATCGCTTCGCGCGCCGCATCGCGGATGATCTTGCGATGTTGAGGCTTATTCTCACCACGCTCAGGGTTTAATTCAGGCTTGCCAAATAAACCAGCCTTATCCAACACACCCAGCAAACGCCGGACCTTGTCATCGAGCCCTGCTTCGGTCAGTGGACCATCATCGAGCGCGCGCTTGACCATCTCCTCCGACATCCAGCGTGCCTCACCGGGCATTTCGAGATCAAGCCCGCCGCCGGGAACATCCTTATCGTAGGTGCCGAACCAATCGGACATGACGATGCCCTTGTAACCCCATTCACCTTTGAGAATTTCAACTAGCGTATGATCGTTTTCAGCGGCGTAGGTGCCATTGACGCGATTGTAGGCAGACATGACCGCCCACGGATTCGATTTGCGAATGGCAAGGCGGAACGGCTCAAGATAGATCTCGCGCAGTGTGCGTTCGTCCACTTCGGAGCTCATCGAGAAACGTTCGAATTCCTGATCGTTGGCGACGAAATGTTTAATGCATGCGCCTTTGCCTTTATCTTGAATCCCTTTGATGTAGGCAGATGCCAGCATGCCGCTGAGGAAGGGATCTTCAGAATAACATTCGAAGTTGCGCCCTGCAATGGGTGTGCGATGAATGTTGACCGTGGGGGCGAGTAGGATGTGCGCGCTCTTCGCTTCGAGTTCATCTGCCAATACGTTGCCGACTTTTTCAACGAGATCGGGATTCCATGTTGCGCCGAGGGCAATGCCAACGGGCGTAGCCACCGAGGGGGTTGACATGCTGCCCCACGCGCCGCGTGCGCCGTTGGGTCCGTCTGTGGTTTTGAATTGTGGAATGCCCAGGCGCGGAATGCCAACGCTATGCCACAAGTCCGCACCTGCGAGCATGGATATTTTTTCTTCGATGGTCATTTGTTTGAGCAGATCATCTATACGCGACATGAGTTCCTCCGAAAGGATGAAATGGAAAGTGATTAAGCAAGATCGGCGAACGTGATCAGTTCAATACCAAGTGTTTGAATGGCTTGTTTGATGGCTGGGTCGGTGAGAATTTTCAATTCTCTTTCGCGTTGAAAGTTGTAGACCGATTCTTTGGCGAAGGTCTCATCCACATAGCCAGGGTGGCACATGATCTCGTAGGTGCCGTTATCCACTTTGGTGAGGATATCCAAAAGGTTTTCATGGGTTGCGCCATCATCGTAAAAGTTGACGAAGATCGAATCGGTGCTGCGGGCGTTGAATTCCCTCATCAAGCGCGGGGCATGGTCTACCATGGGGTCTGCCACATTCGGCATGCCTGCTGTGGGATTCTCTCCGTATGCGATCGGGTTGCGAATCGGGCAGCCATATTCCTGGGCAATTTCCAACATGGCGCGGAAGAGTTCCGGTGTAAAGAAAGATGAATGATGATGCGAATCGAGATGATCTGGTTTGCGCCCGGCGGCTTTGATGAACGCTTCGATCTGGGCACGCCATTCGGCTCTGACTTCAGTCAGTTTGAGCTTTGGAATATTGGCGATGAACGGATCGTATTTGAAATGGTTCCCATTGGCATCCACGATGGATGGGACCGCTTCGCGCGGCAGGATGGGCTTGCCCATTGTCAAAACAAGGTGGACGCCCAGCCCAAGCTTTGGCGTTTCCACCACAGCAACAGCGACATCCGCTGGGGTGGTGGGGATATTCATCATGCAGGTGGTGGAGGTCACCACACCGTTAAGGTGCGCTTCACGGATGCCGCGTGAAATATCGGGCGTGCGTCCGTAATCGTCTGAGTTGATGATAAGTTGTTTAGGCATTTTCAACTCCTTTCAAATATTGTTGATAAAGATCGATCAAATAACCAAGCGGTTCTTTATAGAATTCATCGGGGTTGACGGTTAATTTTGCATAGTCAGGGATCGGTTTGACCTGTGGATTGGTCTTTGCAAATTCCTGAATCACTTTGGCATGTGGTTTCAACGAGCCATCTGGTCTTACCAATCCAAAGAACCGCTCATGCCGAGAGTTCTGGCAGGGTGGCAGGTCCCACAATTCAGGGACATAATCTGCATAGCACCATAGCATCGCACCAGTCGCGCCGCTGTCTTGAAGTTTCGGAATGGTGAGGCTGAGAAATTCAGCGAAATCTTCTTCACTTGCCATGAATTGTTCATGGTCGCGTCCGTTGGTTTCCACCCATTTCCAGGTGTACGTTGCTTCTCCAGGTAAGGCGGTGCAACCACCAAATTCTTCCATCAATACTGGCTTGCCACTTAAGGCAGAAGTCAACGCGCAGGTGAATGGGACAAAATCTGGGTCGAGCGGTTTGCGCGCCCAGGGTGTGTACATGGGATACGAGTGCATCACAGCGACATCAGTTTGGGCGTAGACTTTGTCAATGCGAAGTCCGTTATCGCGATGCAGTCCATCGCCGTGTAAGCCAATGGTGACAGGATGCTTCGGGTCGATGGATTTGATCAATCCAACCATTTCCTTGACCCATGCTGCGCCTTCGTCAGATGAATTGGGCCACGCAAACAGATCGGGTTCGTTGCCGAGATTCCACATCCATATTGCAGGATGATCTTTGAGAGCGCTGACAACCGTCTTCAATAACAAGCGGGTGGCATTCAAAGCCATCTCATCATGGAACATGTTGCGATAGCCCTGATCAACCTTTTTTCCGTTGCTGACCACATCACGCAGCCAGTGTTGATGCTCAGAAGGCGGAAGGGGACCACCCAATAACCAGCGTGGACTCCAGTTCGGTCCGCTCATGTGACCGGTGAAGAATGTGACATCGAGTCCGAGTCCATATTCAGCGGCGATATCGGCAACCTTTACCAGGTTATCCAGTTTGTCTTTGGCAACGCTGGTGGGTTCGGGCTGAAAATCATCCCATAACAAAAACAAGCGGACAACGTTCAAACCGATCTCTTTGATGATCGCAAATTCTTCGCGAACTTCGCCTTCATCAAAGTTGCTCCACCAGTACATGGCTTTTTTGCGGGGCCAGTAGTTTACGCCGAGCGTGAATGGTTGGGTCATGGTGCTCCTGTTCATCCTGAGCGGAGCCGCACAGTTTTTGTGCGGCGCAGTCGAAGGATGTGCTGTTAAAAATAATATACTTGCAACTGCGCTTCGTCTTCGTTCGGACGATAAAACTGTCCTCACTCCGCTCAGCGCGAAGATTATGGATGTGCAGTCTGATAGATCGTATTCACCAAAGACAAGTCGCCTTGCGCATCGAAATCTAAAGTCCAGAACATGATGCCGCTGGCTTGTTCCATGGCAAGCTTTGTTTTGGCTTGCACTGTTGGAATGCCGTTGTAGTGAAATGTGGTTCCGAAATATTCAAATGTATCAGTCTGCGCGGCAGTGGGATCTTCCGCAACGATCTTGAAGTAGGGTAGATTTGGGTCGCCGTAAAAAGGCAAGCCCATCACAATTTTTTCTTTTGGCAAACCACGTGCGGTCCAAAACGAAAGTCCCTGTTCGAACTGTTGCATGGTTCCGTGATCTGGACCGTCATACGTCATCACATTGATAAAGTCGAAGAGTGCAAATGTTTCCGGCAAAATGCCCATGCCGTTCTCGCCATGCGAAACGACCGCGGTAGTAATTTCCTTATCGGGCATTGCTGCATCTAATTCCTGGATCAATGCCAAAAAGTTTTGAGCTGAATCTCCGGCATCGGGATATTCCCAATCGATGTCCACGCCATCAAGTTGATATTCATCCACAAAGGCTTTCAGGTTTTGGACGAAGGCGGCTCTTAACTCAGGGTTTGCTCCTACGGTTTCAAATTGTGAGTCCCAGCCCCAGCCGCCGACTGAGATAAGCACTTTGACATTGTGCTTATGTGCGTTCTCGGCGATGAGTTTTAACTTCCAACCGTTGTTGATCGGGTTGAAGGTGCCGTCATCTTTGGGTGTGAGAAAGGAGTAGTTGATGTGAGTCAACTTATCATATGGGATGAGACTTTCAATGATCCCATCGGTGGCATATGCCACGATACGAAAAGCTGGCGGCGTGGGTGTTGCGGTTGGTGCCAGTGTGGGAGTCATCGCAGGCATATCGGGTGTAGCGGAAGTGAACGAGGCAGAGCATGAGGCTGCTAGTACAGCGAGCAGGCACAGGCTTGCGCGAAGCGGGAGGCGGCGCATTTTATCCCAGTGTTAAGTTCAGGCGGTCTGCCAGTGAGTTCATCGTGTGCGTTATGGTTGCATCCAGGTCTGCATTTGGATTCTGCATGAGCTCTTTTGCCGCGGCGCCAAGCTCCACGCCGAATTGATGTTCAATGCGATGCCAGAGTGCGATGGGGCGGTAGGAGCGTCCGGTTGAAATGAGTTGGAGCATCACAGGGCGCAGGGCGTGATCGGGTGGAAATAGTTCATCGAGCGCGTCTGTGCGCGAAGGCAGGGTGAACGAATTGTTGGTGAGTTCGAGCATGGTTTGCTTGCGCGTTAGAAACTCAGCCAGTTTGTAGGAGGCTTCGAGACGGTCTGGGTAGCCGTGCGTGTGACGCCATACCACCACACTGCCGCCGCCAGACCAGGGGATGCTCATGAGGCTCGCCGCGCCAATATTTTCGATGTTGGGTCTTTTGTTTTGAATGGCTGCAATTAAAGCGCGGGCATCGGTGATGACTGCTGCGGCTTTGCCTGCGATCAGCGCGTCCATACATTGGTCTGCGCCTAGGTAGTCCGTGTTCGGGACACGGCGCAATAAACTGATGAAAGATTTCAAGCCTGCCAATGCGGCGGGTGAATTGAACACGACCTGCTTGCCGCGGTTATCCATGATATGCCCGCCCGAACTCCAGATCCACGATGCCGCCATGTGGACGAGATCGTTAAAGGGATGCGGGACGATCGGCATGAGCCAGGTGTTTTCAACCGCTTTGAGCGCATCCAGTTTTTGTACACTTTCTTCAAGTGCATGTGGGGTGGCGAAGGCGGTCTTGCTATTCAACCCGGTTTGGGCTAACAGGTCTTTACGATAGGCTACGATGTAAACATAGGCGCTCAAAGGAATACCGTAGATGTTGCGGTCTTCCTCTGAAATAACGTTTGTCCAGGTGGAATGTACGAAAGCTTGTTCGCCTCCGATCTTGGAGATCAGGTGGTTGGGAAGCGGACGCACGGCATTCATGGTCATCAAGCTGCTTACCCAGGTGGAGCCGACGTGTGAAATATCAGCGCCATGTCCCTGCGTGGCAATGCTGATCAATTGCTGCCAGGCATTGCCCCATTCCATCCTTTTGAGATTAACATCTATGCCGGTCTCGCGTTTGAAATCAGACATTAAACGCACGATCATTTGATAATCTGACTCAGCATCGGGGATCAATGAAAATTCAATTGTGGTCATGGCTGCCTCATTACAACATTTCGAATGGACGAGATCGTATTTACCATTGTTTTGCGGATCGAAGGTGTTACCGATATGCCTGCGGCTTCCATGCCAAGCATGACTGCGCCAAGCACGGGCGGGGCGGTCAATCGAACCAGTCTTGCTTTGGGCGCGAGTTGATGGATCGTTTCGCGCATTGGTTCAATGAGCATGGCTCCGCCTTCGAACATACTGCCGGTCATCACAACATCGAAAGCCAGGTTTTCAAATTCCAATTGGCGGATGACCGCGTTTGCCATTTCGCCAAGTTCACAACCAGCCCAACGGATCAAGTCCCGTGCCACCTGGTCGCCAGCTTCTGCCACCTGGAATACAAGCGGTGCGGCTTCTGCGCCAATTTGATATTCATTGGTGGTGTAGCCGCGGATCAAATCATCGAAATCTTTTGCACCTACATACTTGATCAGGGCATCGGTAAGCTTGGTAGCGGGCCCGCGTTTGCTCCAGGCGTACCCAACCAATTGCATACAACGATGCATCAACTCAGTTCCACCAGCGCCTTCGCCCATGGTCACGCCATGACCTGTGACACGCCCTTCACGTTTGTGTTCACGATCCCAACCACGGCAGTTCGTTCCGGTGCCCGAAACAACGACCACGCCCCAGCCTTCTTCCGACCCGGCGACAAGTCCGGGCACGGTGTCATTGACAAATTTATACGGTGCAGTCAGACCAAGCCGATCAATGGTCTTGGCTGTGATGTCATATTCGGACAACCAATCGTAGCCTGCCACGCCGAAGCCTGCTCCAGCGATATCAGCCTTTTTCAAGCCTGAAGCTTGTAAGGCTTGTTCCATGCCATCGCGCATGGCTGCGAACATCATGTCGTAGCCGATCGATTCGTGGTTGCCGGGTCCGCTTTCGCCAAAGCCCAGCGCGGCGCCGGTCTCATCTACAAGGAGAGTATGGGTTTTCGTTGCGCCCAGATCGGCGCCAAGGTAATATCGCATGATTATTAGTTAAGAAAAGGGGCGACCGGTTGGGTCGCCCCTTTTTCATCGGGTTAATTCCAGAATTGGGGCAGATGTTCTTTATGCGTCTCCAGCAGATCATCCAACACTGCCTGTATTTTGTCTGCTTTGGGACCGAGCGGATTGGCAAGCATGGCTTGGTAAGCGGCTTCGCGATCGCCATGCACAGCGGCTTCCACAGTCAGCAATTCGTACGACTTGACCGCTGCGATCAATCCGAATTGTGACTGGGGCAATGGTTCAGTGGGGATGGGGGTAATCCCACTCCTTCGTACTGTGGATGGAATTTCAAGCACCCATTCCGCAGGCCATTCTTTGACCGCGCCATTGTTCTTGATGTTCACGACATGGGTTTCGCCCAGATCGTTGTAGTGAGCGTTCAATAGTTGCGTGGCAACTGTCGAGTAGTAAGCGCCGCCGCGTTTCATCAAATCTGCGGGAGGTTCGTTGAGATTTGGGTCAGCATATTCGCGCAGTAGATCTTTTTCGATCTCGATCACTTCTTCTGCGCGTGAAGGGGGCCACTTTTCCTGTGCCTTCAATTTCTTATCGGTATGATAGAAATATTGCAGATAATAGTTCGGCATCATCCGCAGAACTTCGATCGTGCGCGGATCCCATTCAGGATGTTCTTCTTTTTTGAGATCTTCAATGAAACCCTGAATGACCTGGGGCCAAACATCTTCACCATCAATGGTGAAGCCGCGATGCCAGGAAAGATGATTAAGCCCAAGCGTTTTCAGTTCGGTGTGAGCAGGGTCGATCTTTTTGCCCGTGGCTTTCTCCAGGCCCTCGATGATGTGCATCTTTGTTGTGATCGGAACATTACACACGCCAACCGCCGGAACATCGGGCGCATATTTACTCAATGCCTGTGTAACTAGTCCAGCCGGGTTGGTGAAATTGACGAGCATGGTGCCGGGCTTGGCAACTTCTTTAATATCCTGTGCGATCTTCATGATCACAGGAATGGTGCGGAGCGCCTTTGCCATACCACCGATACCGGTAGTTTCCTGACCGATCAATCCATGACGGAGACCAAGGTATTCGTCCCGGCGGCGTGCTTCCATGTGACCGACACGCAATTGGGTTGTTACGTAGGAAGCGTCTGTGATCGCCTCGCGCTGGTTGGTGGAAAGGATCACTTTGAAGGGCGAACCTTTGGCTGCCACCATCCGTTGGGCAAATCTGCCCACGATGTTGAGCCTTTCCTCGTCAATATCCATTAACCACAGTTCGGTGATGGGAAATTGATCCAGACGCGCGAGAAAGCCATTAACAAGTTCGGGGGTATATGTGGAACCGCCGCCGATGACAGTAACCTTGAGCATATTATTTTTCTACACCTGTGACCACGATGCCCTGGATGAAGAAGCGTTGGGCAACGAAGAAGAGAATGACAGGCAAAATGAGTGCTAGGAGTGCACCAGCCTGAATTAGCTGTGGTTGAGACCCATAGATACCATTGAAGGAAGTTAGCGCAACCGAGATGGGCCAGTTCTCTCTTGCCGTTGAGAGATAGATGAGGGGTCCAAAGTAATCGTTCCATGCAAACACGATATGGAATACGACCACAGCGATAATGACGGGATAAGATTGTGGGATGATGATGGACCAGAGGATTTTCAAAGGACCAGCACCATCGATCATGGCGGATTCATCCAATTCGCGTGGCAGGGTCATAAAATACTGCCGAAACAGGAACACGTTGTAAGCATTCGCAAAGAAATGTGGAATGATGAGTGGGAACCAAGTTCCAACCAATCCCAGCTTTTGCCAGAACGAATAGGTGGGGATGATGGTTACAGCACCGGGTAGGAAGAGCGTGGAGATGAGCACCACGAAGAGCAGATCGCGACCAGGGAACCGAAAACGTGCAAAGCCATAGGCGACCAGGATGCACGAAATGACGGTGCCGATCATGGTGACAACGGCATAAAAGGTTGTGTTACCCAGTAAGCGCCAGTAGCCGTTCGGAATGGTATTCCAAACCTCTGTATAGTTTGCCCAGGTGGGGGAAAATATCCACGGACGATCCAATGCCCGCCATGAGACCTGACAGAGAAACTCACCTTTATCTAAATTATTTGGGTCGACAAATCCGCTTTCCTGACGCCCCTTCGTTACCAACGCAAAGTTTTCGACTGCTGTACTATTCGCATCAAAGCCGGCACATTGGGCAACCGGAACTTTAAAGACATCTTGTTCTTTGCCATCGTGGGTAAATTTGGGTTGAGCCGCGGGCCAGATCGGCGCCCCAACAACCGAGATCTGCTCCCGTGTCTTCAAGGAAGTGAAGATCATGAAAGCGAATGGCGAAAGGAAAACAACCAGCAAGCTTAGCACAACCAGAGTTACAAAAGTTGAATTGATGCCTTCAAGTATCTTTTTGTTCATGCTTGGCTCCTTTATGACCGCGCCTCACCAGCGTAGTAGACCCAATATTTTGCGGTGGCGAATAATAATATGGTGATGATCAAGATGACCACAAATAGAAACCATGCCAGGGTTGAACCGTAGGACATATCCTGATAGGTGAAAAACGTTTTGTAAAGATAGAGGTTGTAAAACATCGTCGCGCCGCCGGGGCGACCTGTACCGTTATTGACGACCAGCGGTACCAGAAAATACTGGAATAACCCGATGATATTTAGCGTCAGATTGTAGAAAATGACTGGCGAGATCATAGGGAAGGTGATATTCCAAAAAGTTTTCCACGAATTGGCGCCATCCACCTTTGCCGCATCATAGAGTTCGGTGGGGACACCTTGCAAGCCCGCCAGCATGATCAACATGGCGTTGCCTACTCCCCAGATGCCCATGATCACGTAGGTGGGGTAAACCCAGTTCACATCATTAGCCCATTGCGGAACTGCATCCCTTGCCATGCCCAAGGCGATCAATATCCGGTTGATCCAGCCGGTTTCGGTATTGAGCATACCGCCCCATAAAAAGACGCTTGCCACAAAGGGGACGATATAGGGCATGTAAAATAAGCTACGAAAGATAAATTGCCCTTTAAGATGCTTGTTGTTCATAAGCAATGCCAATAACAGCGGAGCGAAGATGCCAACCGGGAGGGCGTAGAGCGCAAATTTGATTGTAATAAACAGCGAACTGGGCGTTTTGCTGGAAAACCAAAAGCTTGGAGAGACACCAGCCTGGGGATCTCTGAACAAATGAGCATAGTTATCAAACCCCACCCATTTTGGAGTACTAAAGATGCCGTCAGTGATGTTTAGATCTATAAAACTGAAGAATAACGTTGCGATCATCGGCAGGAAGGTGAAAGCGATGAACCCAAACAACCAGGGTGAAAGAAAGAGCAGTCCGTTATTCATCTCCTTTCGGCTGATCGGTGACATCTTGCGCACTGTAGCGAGTGTGGGTAACTTGGGTAATTTACTGGTGAGTTCCTCAAGCATGGCGGCGCTCCTTTTTGATGGAAGGATATTAATTTATTGGGCAGGTCAATGAATTTGACCTGCCCAATCTTACTTCAAAATACTCTTATTCGTTATACAGAACGTTGAGGTCATCAACCAATTTCTGGAATTCGGCGTCAAAGTCCAAACCTTCAGTGTTCTTCATCAAGTCAAAGAATGTCGCAAAGCGGGCATTGGCTTTGATGGAGTTCGGCTGATATTGTTCGGCGCTTGGGGTGTCGGGGTAAGCGAGACCCTGAATGAAGACGTTCCAGCTTTCATCGGTCACGAACGGATACTCTGAAGATTTCTTCTCAAAGAAGGCGTCGGTCTTGTCAGCGATCGCGGGCATGGCGCCGTATACAGGGAGAAGTTTATCGCCACCGGTGGTGATGAGGTAAGCGAGAACATCAAAAGCCTCGGCGGGATGCGCTGAGCCCTTGAGAATGCGGAAGGTATCTGCGTCAACGCGGCCAGCAACTTCGCCGTTCGCGCCAATGGGTTGAATACCGACCTGGAATTCAATGCCGGCTTTTACGAGATCAGCCAAACAGCAGGTATACCAGGTTTGGGTCAAGCCCATGGCGGCTTTGCCAGAGTTGAAGGGGTTGCCGTTGCCGAATTCAGGAGCGCCAGCGAGCGGGCCAGTGGCAACGAAGGGTTGTTCGCCGTACATGCCATCGTAGTACCACTTAAAGCCTTCTTTCCAGCTATCGGGAATGGTTGAGGCAAAGGAGCCCTTAGCGGTACCGGAATAAAGCGGGGCAGCGCCGCCGTAGAAGGTGCCTACGGAGAGAATAGACTGCCACTGTGCTTCATAACCAACCTGAACGATCTGGGTGCGGTCAAAGCCTTCTTCAGTGGAGTTCTTGCCGTTCACATCAACGGTCAAAAGCTTGGCGACCTGGGTAATGGTTTCCCAGTTCCAGTCAGCTTCGGTGCCATCGGGGAACACGTACTTTTCGCCATAAACCTGGGGAGGATAAGCCAAGCCAGCTTCGTCGAACATGGCGGGCTGGAAGTACATACCACCAGGGAACACAGCGAAGGGCAGACCAACCTGACCTTCTTCGGTCTGGTAGAACTTGACCAAAGCAGGATCAAAGACGGAAAGGTCAAAATTGGATGACTCGATGTACGGAGTGATATCAAGCCACTGACCGTAGAAGTCATTGGAACCACCCCAACCGACTGGACCAACGATGTCAGGACCAGCGCCGGAGGCGATCTGTGTGGAGAGAGTGTCGCGAGCGCTGTCGTAAGGAACGATTTCGATCACGAGCTCGATCTTGTCCTGAGAAGCGTTGAAGTCAGCGACAACTGCATTTTGAGCTTCAATCTGCTCAGGATTGGTTCCAGAGCCGAGACCGACGAACCAGCGGACCTGAACTCGGTCAGATGTGGCGGGGGCTTCGGTTGCAACAGGGGCTTGAGTCTCAACGGGGGCTTCGGTCGCCACAGGGGCTTCTTCGGTTGCAGCAGGGGCAGCGCCACCGCAGGCAGCCAAGACCATCGAAGCGATGATCAAGAGAGACATTACGTACAAAATTTTCTTCATGGTGAGTTTTCTCCTCATACTAGTATTTTGATTCGACAGATATTGAGCACGTGATAATGATTATTGGTGAAGGGTCTCACCTCCTTTTCAAAAGATTTACGCTCAGTTGTTACAACCACATGAGCGACGGAAAATGATTTCAGTAGGGAGCATAATAACTTCATCAGAAGGTTGGTTTTCAAGCAAGCCAAACAACCGTTCAGTCGCAATTCTGCCTACTGCCTCAGTTGGAGCGCGAACCGTGGTCAAAGGCGGGTTTAAAAATGGAGCAAACCCGAGATCGTCAAATCCGATCACTGCAATTTTCTCAGGGATCTTGAGATTATGCTGATGCAAAGCCTGGAGCACGCCAATCGCGGCATCATCGTCGCCTGTAAACACGGCGTCAAATTCAGCATGATTGTCGTTATTAAGAAATTCATTCATCGCCTGAAGGGCAATGTCACGCTCATAGTCCCCGTTGAGTACCAGGTTTTCATCATAAGGAATCCCATTTGCTTGCAAGGCAGCTTTGTACCCCACTTCACGCCGCACCGAATCCTCTTGATGGATTGGACCACGTAAAAACAAAATGCGCCGTTTACCGTGTACTTTAATAAGGTGTTCTACCAAGGTTTGGGTAATTTCGACATTTTCCACGGTAACGCTGGGAATTGATAAAGAAGGAGGGGGGGTGCGATGTACCAGAACCATGGGAAAGCCAATCGAGTTCAAGTGGACTAGATCCTCATCAAAAAGACCATCAGAAAAAACCAATAATCCATCCGTGTTATGCGGTCCTATTGGTGGAGGCATTTCGCCCCGGCTGTCTGCATGATAGGTCGCAATGATCAGATTGTAGCCTTTTTTGCGAACAACTCCCTCCACGCCGTTCAAAAGCGGCACGAAGAAGTCGTTATGCAAATTATTCAGTAAAAGTCCAATGACCCGGGTTTTCCGGCTTGCCAGATTGCGGGCGGCGGCGTGCGGTACGTATTTCAGTTCCGTCAGCACCGAATCCAATCGTTCAGAGACCTCTGGCGAAACCGTGGCATTGCGGTTAATGTAACGGCTTACCGTGGCAACGGAAACACCTGCTTTTCGTGCTACATCGCGGATCGTGACAGAAGAAGAACGTCGGCTCATAGTTGTCATGTAAACGGTTACTGTAACCGGTTACATTATTTCACAACCCACAATGAAAGTCAAGCAACGCTTCTCTTAAAAAATCCGTTAATATGATATTAACAGTGGTTTTTGCCTCTGCACCCTATAAAATGTGAAAACTGCATCGGAAAATAGAACTGTTGGATGGTTCCAACGTTTTGGCAGTTTCCAGACCATAAGCAGGGTCAAACATCCACGCTTCAGTCCGAACTTTTAGCCTGCTCCTGGATATGAAGGCTTTTGCCTGCCCTTCACAAATGGCACTGAGTCAAACTAACTTGTTGATTGGCATGCATAAACAGGGTAAAGTAGTTGCTAATTTCAATTTATTGTAGTGATAAAATCATTGAATTCAAACATCCAATATATTCTATAGGAGGTTAGTGATGAACAAAAAACCAATAAATGAATCGAATACAGGCGGTGGGCGCTTTGCGAACTTTCGAATTCCCAAGGGCTTGATTTGGGGGATTGTGATTTTTGTAGCTATTTTGATTCTATCTGCATCGCTGCGGCCCTTCTGATATTTTGAGGTCATCGAAAATGACGAGATAGGTATTGCGATCGAGGCCGGGCAGGTTATCAATGTAAAACAACCCGGTATTGCCTATGATATCGGCTTGTTCGTGCGGTTGGTAAAGATCAAAACCAGCGCTGTGGCATTGGTTGAAGATGACCCTGAATTGATCACATCTGATAAACAGCGTATTGGTTTGCAGGTAGCAGCGGATGTCTTTCGTCCCCGTGAGACCGATATCGTTACGTCTAACGTAGGTCGCTATCTATCCATTTACACAAGTGATGAATCGCTTATACAGCGCATGACAGCCTTTACGCTTCAAGCCATGAAGGTCTGTGTGGGCGATAAAAAATTTGACGATGCGGTTATTGGCTCCGGACGCGATGCTCTGCGCACTTGCATAGATGATGAAATGAGCAGTCTGGCTGAACCTCTTGGTCTGGAGGTTCGGAACGTGGCTGTACCGCAGGTGACCATTTCGCCAGAGGTTCAAGCTGCGCTTGATTCCATTGTCCAAAGCCGTTTGGCTACAGAAAAAGCGAAGCAGGAATCCGCCGCGCAACAAGCGGTAGAGGAAGGTCGTATTCGTGTTGAGCAATCACGATTACAGGAAGAGGCTCGTCAGCAGGTTACGCTCCAACAGCTGAAAGAACAACAGTTGGAAGCAGCGCTGGCAGTTATCGAGCAGGAAACGATCAATGCGCAGGCGCAACTGGGATTAACCAAGGCACAACAGGAAATTGCGGCTGAACAGGCAAGGGTGGATATTGCAAAAGAACTGGCTTTGGCAAAGCTTTATGCTGATAATCCTCTGTATGTAACGCTTCCGATTGCGCTTGCTAATGCCGCTGCAATCAAAAATACGGACAAATTGATCTTCACTCCTGAGGGCGTTTTCCCGGATTTGATATTTTCGAACAGTAATTTGTTGCCAAGCGTAGATGTGAAATAGGTCTCACAGAATCAAAACGAGTTGCCGTGTAATAGCAACTCGTTTTGATTTAACTCTATAATTTCTAGCGACCTGACAGTTTAACAAAAGAATATTGATCGGCACAAAAAAGCAGGTAAAGTTGTTTTGCGACAAACCACTTTTTCCGGAGCCACTCATGCCGATCAACGAGAC
>Ga0210377_10000814_pt1 | contig 29586 bp, 27 predicted proteins | sample PLM4_65_b1redo_FD_155480 | JGI IMG/M metagenome (GOLD analysis project Ga0210377, IMG submission 155480) | Groundwater sediment microbial communities from an aquifer in East River, Colorado, USA - PLM4_65_b1 redo | ecosystem: Environmental > Terrestrial > Soil > Riparian zone | place: USA: East...
GGATCTCCGGCTCCTCGCCGCGCACGTCGACACGGCGCGCGCGCAGCGCGAGGTGCTCGGCGTCGAGCAGGTAGACGAGCTCGGAGAGGAAGCGGCGCAGCAGCCAGTCGAGACGCGTGTCGTCGAGCTCGACGCGGCGCTCGACGACGTCGCGCACGGCCTCGGGCCGCTCCACCGCCGCAGCGAGGAGCGCCTCGGACGCAGCCGCGAACAGGTCGCCGAGCGTCGCGCCACGCGCCTCGAAGGTGAGGTCGCTGGTCACGTCGTCGATGAAGCGAAACGCCTCGTCGCCGGTCATCCCTTCACGTTCCCGACCGGCGTCAGGCGCGCGACGCGTCGCGAGAGCCCGGCGATCTCGGTCGCCTCGGCCACCTCGTCGACGCTCTTGTAGGCGATGCCCGCCTCCTCGGCGAGCCCGCTGAGCGACGCCGCGTGCACCAGGATCCCGCGCTCGCGCATCGCGCGCTGCAGCTCGCTGCCGCGCACGAGCTTGCGCGCGCGGGTCCGGCTCATCGTGCGTCCGCTGCCGTGCGCGGTGCTGTGGAAGCTCGCGCTGCCCGTCGCCAACCCGGCGAGCAGGTACGAGCCGGTCTCCATGCTGCCGCCGATGATCACGGGCTGCCCGGTCGCGCGGTACGCGGCCGGCAGCTCGGGGTGCCCGGGCGGAAACGCGCGCGTGGCGCCCTTGCGGTGCACGAGCAGCCGGCGCGCGCGCCCGCCGACGGAGTGGGTCTCGAGCTTCGCGGTGTTGTGCGCGACGTCGTAGACCGTCGCGAGCCCGAGCGTCTCGGCCGGGCGCTCGAACACGTCGGCAAAGACCTCGCGGATGCGGTGCAGGATCACCTGCCGGTTCGCGAACGCCATGTTCGCCGCGCAACACATCGCGGCGTAGTAGGCGCGTCCGTCGTCGGACGTGAAGGGCGCGCAGGCGAGCTCGGGGTCGATCACCTCGAGCCCGTACTTCGTCGGCATCGCGCGCAGGAAGCGATCGAGATAGTCGGTCGCCACCTGGTGCCCGAAGCCGCGGCTCCCGCAGTGGAACATCAGCACCACCTGGCCCGGCTGGCCCAGGCCGAAGGCGGTGGCGAGCTCGCGATCGAAGATGCCGTCGCTGCGCAGCAGCTGGACTTCCAGGTAATGATTGCCCGAGCCGAGCGTGCCGAGCTGCTCCAGGCCGCGCGTGATCGCCTTCGCCGAGACGGTCTCCGGATCCGCGCCGAGAAAGCAGCCGGAAGCCTCCGTAAACGCGAGGTCCTCCGGTGTGCCGAAGCCCTTCCGCACGGCCCAGCGCGCGCCCTCGCGCAGCACGTCCTCGAGCTCGGCGCGCGTGAGCGAGACGAAGCCACGCGAGCCCACGCCCGCCGGCACGCGCGCGGCGAGCGCGTTCACGAGCCGCCCCAGCTTGGGCTGCACCTCGCGGAACGAAAGGTCGGAGCGCACGAGCCGCATTCCGCAGTTGATGTCGAAGCCGATCCCACCGGGCGAGATCACGCCGTGCTCCGCGTCGGTCGCCGCGACGCCGCCGATCGGGAAGCCGTAGCCCCAGTGCGCGTCGGGCATGCACAGGCTCGAGCCGACGATTCCGGGCAGCGTCGCAACGTTCGCGGCCTGCACGAAGACCTGGTCGTCCATCGCCTGCACGAGCTTCTCGGTCGCGAAGATCCGCACCGGCACGCGCATGTGCTCGCGAAAGCCCTTCGGAAGCTCCCACTCCGCGGGCCCGACACGCGTGAGCGTCGCCGGAGCGCTCATCGAACATCCCCCGCGCGCGCCATCCGGACCGCCGGCTCGCCGAGCGCGAAGCGCTTTGCGGCGTCCGCGACCGCGGCGCGCCAGTGCTCGTCATCGGTGCGCACGAGCGCGCGCGACTCGGCGGGGAATTCGTCGGGCGGCTCCCAGCCAGCCGCGCTCGACGCGTAGAGCTCGGGCCCGGCGTCGGAAGGATCCTGCCCGGCGCGCGCGCGTGCCGCGAGCCGCGCGCGCACCAGCGGCTCCGGACAGGTGGACTCGATCAGGAAGGCGCGCAGCGCGTGAGCCGACGCCCAGGCGCGCAGCTCGCTGCGGTTGCTCTGCCGCGCGTAGGTCGCGTCGAGGATCGCGACGCGGCCCGAGAGCACGACGGGCGCGGCGCGCTCGAGCAGTCCGGCGTAGGTCGCTTCCGTACGCTCCTCGGTGTAGAGCTCGCCGTGGCCACGCGCGCTCGCGGGCAGCTCCGCCTGGCGCTTGCGCACGCGGTCCGAGGCGACCACGACTCCCCCGGTCGCGTCGGCGAACGCCTGCGCGACGGTGCTCTTGCCGGTGCCGACGATCCCGGCCATCGCGACCACGCTGCCGCGGCGCGGCTCGACCAACGCGCCCTCGGCGAGCGCGAGGTGCTGCTCCGCGCTCAGCGCCGCCGCCGTCCGCTGCCCGGCCGGAACGAGCTCGTCGCGCGCGGCGAGGCACGCGACTTTCGCGCGCACGGCCGCGCGATACGCGGTGAAGAAATCGACCACGCCGTAGAGATCGTAGTCGTCGCTCGCCTCCGCGTAGCGGCGCAGGAATCGCTCGGCCAGATCGCGTCGGCCGCGGTACTCGAGGTCCATGGCCAGGAACGCGACATCCGAGGCCGCGTCGATCTGCCGGTAGTCGTCGCGGAACTCGAGGCAGTCGATCGCGAGCGGCGGGGCGTCATCTCGCTCGAACCAGACGTGTGCGAGGTGCAGGTCGCCGTGGCCGTCGACGACGCGGCCCGCCACGCGCCTGCGCTCGAAGCGCTGCGCGTGGCGGTCGAGCAGCGCCTCGGCGCGCGCGCCGGCCGCCCGGGCGCGCGCGCCGAAGGCGTCGGAACGCCCGATCTCGCCGAATGATTCGCGCACGGGCCCCGCGACCCGCGCGAGCCACGCCTCGGGCGAGAACGGGGCGGGCGCACCCAGGCCGTTCAGCGCGTGGAAGCCGGCAATCCGCAGCGCGATCGCATCGACGTGCTGCTCGGACAGCGCGCCGCGCTCCAGCATGGCCAGCGCGTCGCGCCCCTCGGGCAGGCGCCGCATCACCACGCAATGCTCCGCGTCTCGAGCGCCGCGAGCCGGCGGTGCGAGATCCTCTCGGAGCGCGCCGAGGTGCATCGCCCCATCGTGTCGCTCGACGGGTGCGACACCGAGATACACCTCCTTCGCCAGCCGGCGATTCAGGCGCAGCTCGCGCAGCGAGTCGGCGTTGCGCAGCGCGCGGGTCGAGAAGTCGACGAAGCCGAAGCGCACGGCTTTGTGCAGCTTGTACACGCGCTCCGCGGTCAGGAAGACGTGCGAGAGGTGCGTCTGGATCTGCCGCACGCCGCGCGCGGCGCTCGCGTCGTCGGGGTACGCTTTGCGAGTCGCGAGACTCGCGACGAGCCCCGGCTCGAGCGGCTCCACGCGATCGTCGTCGCCTACCATCAGGACCCCGGACCCGCAAGGCCCGTGCCGTCGGCGGCACGCCTCCTGCACGTCCAACCGAAAGGAGGACCGTAGCATGATGCCGAAGGCACGGGACGTGATGGAGACCGGCGTCTTGAGCGTGGGGCCGACCACGTCGCTGCTCGACGTCCATCGCCTGTTCACGGAAGAGGAGATCAGCGGCGCGCCGGTCGTCGACGACGACGGGACGCTGCTCGGCGTGATCACCGCGACCGATCTGCTGCGCGCGGTCCAGGAGGAGCACGACGCCGGGCGCGTCGCGCAGAACTACTTCCGCGATCTGCTGCCCTACTCCAGTCCCGACTGGTCTTCGGCTCCCGAGGACTTCCAAGACCGGCTGCGCGAGCTACGCGCCGAGGACGTGATGACGGTCGAGGTTTTGACCATCGCGCCCGAGACGCCGATCCCGCTCGTCGCGCGCGCGCTGCGTGAGCACCGCATTCACCGCGTCTTCGTCTCGCAGGACACGCAGCTCGTCGGGGTCATCTCGGCCTTCGACCTGCTGAAGCTCGTCGAGGACTGGAAGGACTGAGGCGCGCTCCGATCAGGGAGACGGAGCATCGGGCGGCGCTGGGAGCACCACGGTCGCCTGGAGTCCCTCTTCGCCTGGCTCGAGGTTCAGTCCGATCCGCTGGCCTTCCTTCAGACGCTCGAAAGCGAGCCCGCCGGAGACTGCGTTGCGGTGGAAGTACACCGATCTGCCGTCGTCGGTGATGATGAAGCCGTAGCCCTCGTCCGCAAGCACCCGGTCAATCAGACCCAGGTGCGGCGGCGAGTCGCTGCGCTGTGGCGGACGGGCAACGCGCCGCGAGCGCAGATGCCGGACGTCGTGCACGAAGGCGTCGACGGCGTCGTGGAGCGCGCGGCTGAGCTCCGGTCGCACGCGCGAGACAAACAAGTCCCGCCCCTTGCCCTTCCCCACGATCCGCACCTCACGATCGCCGCGGCGGTGATGCCCCGAGTAGTGGCCGCTCAGGCGCAGCGAGAGCAGGTCATCGTGCTGTGTCGCAAGGGCACGCAGCCGCGCTTCCGCTTCAGCCTTCGGCGCATCCGCAACTTCATCCAAGTGATCCCAGTGGATCTTGATATCCGGCATCGTGAACCCCCGCGACACAGCTGAATTGTCGTGACCGGGGCTGCTGCAACTAGCGTTCCCGCGCTTTGGATCGGTACGGCACGGCGACGGCGATCTTCAGAAGCCGGTCCGCGGGCAGCGCGGACGGCGTGGCCATGGAATTCGCGACCGCCGTCCGCTCCGGACTCCAGACGTTTCCCGTGCGCGCGCCGAGCGCCGCCAAAGTCTCACCTGCGCGCACGGTCGCGATGCGCAGCACGTGCGCTTGGATCTGCCGGCGGTCGGCGTCGTCGAGCGGCCGGAAGCTCCGGGTCGTGCTCTCGCACAGCGGGGCGAAGCGCGCGAATCGCGCCTCGGCCGCGACGCACTCGATGCGGTAGATCTGCCCGCCGTGCGCGATCCAGGTGAAGAGCCCTCCGATCTTCCCCTGCTGCGACGGTTGGCTGAGACGCACCTGGTAGCCGCGCAGTGCGCCGATCGAGACGGGACCGTGCTGCACGACCGGCACGTCCTGCTTGGCGAGAGCCTGCTGCGCGGCCGCGCGCGGGTCGCTGCCGCTGCCGGCGAGGGCGAGCTGGATCAGCGCCGATTGATCGGACGCAACCGCGCCGACGGAGCTTTGCGAGTTCGCGGTCCTCCACTCGGGCGGAAAGGTGATCCGGAAGTCCAGCTCCGGCTGCCGGAAAACCGCGCCGTCGAAGAGGCCGCCGGCCGGATCCTCGTCGACCACGAGCCCGTCGAGCTTGCCGAGATACGCGGCTCGATCGCGCGCGATCGGCCTTCGCGGCGCGCGCGCGAGCGTGCGGGCGCGGGCCCACGCGCTCTCGACACGCTCGGGTGTCGCGGGGTGGGTGTCGAGAAAGGACGGTCGGCGCGTCTGGCCGGGCAACGCTTGAGTCTCGCGCTCGAGCGTGGCGAGGAACTCCGCCATGCCCGACGGGTTCCATCCGCTGCTCGCGGCCAGCGTCTGTCCGATCTCGTCGGCTTCCCGTTCCTGGTCGCGGCTGTACGCGGCGAGGAAGCCGGCCCCTGCGATCTGGCCGAGCTGGCCGGCGCTCTGCGCAGCCTCCGCGCCGCCGAGCGCCGCGGCCGCGAGCGTCCCGAGCACGGAGAGCACGCCGACTTGCTGCTGGCGAGCCTGCTGCTGCGCGTGGTGGCGCGCCGCGACGTGCCCGATCTCGTGGCCGATCACGTTCGCGAGCTCGTCCTCGGAGTTCGAGATCGCGAGCAGTCCGCGCGAGACGTAGATGTGCCCGCCGGGCAGCGCGAACGCGTTCGCCTCGGGCATGTCGACGACGTTGAAATCGTACGCGAGGTCCTTGCGCGGCGAGAGCGCCGCCAGCCGCGCGCCGAGAGCGCGCACGTACGCGACGAGCTCCGGGTCGCGCACGAGCCCCAGCTCGCGCTCGACCTCTTGCGCCGCGCCGCGGCCCAGCGCGATCTCGCGCTCCGTCGTCATCGGCGCGCAGGCAACGGCAAGGCACGCGACACTGCACGCGAGGAACGCCGCCTGCACCGCGCGCGCGGGAGATCTCACGCCGCGCCCGTCTTGCGCGCGAGGTAGGCGACGAGCTGGTCGAGCGTCGCGAGTGCTCCGTAGTCGGCCTCGGGGATCTCGACGCCGGTGCGCTGGTGGACGGCGACGAGGAAGTTGAGGAAGTCCATGGAGTCGAGATCGAGCTGGTCGCGCAGCGCGATGTTCCCGCGGAGCGTCCCGAGGTCTGCCTCGGGGGCAATGCCGGCGAGCGCTTCGAGCGTCTGCGCGCGCAGCTGGTCGCGCGTCACAGAGACTCCGGGTCCTGCAGCAGACGCGCGATCGCGGCGAGGAAGCGTCCTCCGCGGTGACCGTCGCTCGCTCGGTGGTCGGCGGAGAGCGTGATCTCGACGACGGGCTTCACGCCGAGCAGACCGTGGTCCGCGAATGGCTGCTCGGAGATGCGCCCGAAGCCGACCAGCGCGACCTGCGGCGGCATGATCACGCCGAAGACGGTCTCGACGCCCTGGTCGCCCAGGCTCGTGACCGTGATCGTTCCGCCCGCGACGTCGGAGCTGCGCAGCTTGCCCGAGCGCGCACGCGCGACCAGAGCGCGGAACTCGGCGAAGAGCGCCGTGACACTCATGCGTGGCACGTCGTGCAGCGCGGGCGCGAGGATGCCGCCCTGGCGCAGCGAGACGATCACGCCGACGTGCACGCCGTCGCCCGGCACGAACGCGCCGTCGCGCCAGAAGCCGTTCACCTCGGGCACCTCGAGGGCCGCTTTGCCGACCGCCTTCAGGAACAGCGCAACCGGCAGCACGCGCTCCGCGAGCGGCCGCGACTCGTTCTGCTCCGTCAACCAGGCGAGCGCCCGAGACACGTCCACGCGCGTGGCCAGGTAGTACTGCGGGATCTCGCGGTGCGCGCGCTCCATCGCGGCGGCGATCGCGCTGCGCATGGTCGCCTGCTTGTCGGCGCGCACGGCCGCGGGAGGAGAGGTGGCCGGGGGCGCGGCGGCCGGTCGCGCCGCCGTGCGTTCCACGTCTTCGCGCGTGATCGCGCCCTCGGGCCCGCTGCCGGTCAGCGTGGCGAGATCGAGGCCGAGATCCGCGGCGAGGCGGCGCGCGAGCGGCGATGCGTGAATCCGCGCGCCTGCCGGCGCTGCGACACGTTTGGGTGTCGGCGCCGCGAGCGTGGGCCTGGTGGCCGGAACGGGCGCGGGCGGCGGCGGGGTCGGCGCCGCGCTCGGCTGCTCGGCCTCGCCCGTGCGGATGCGCGCGATCGCGGCTCCCACTGGCACGGTCTCGCCTTCGCGCACGAGCACCTCGTCGAGCCAGCCGGCGCTCCAGCTCTCGACCTCGATCTCGGCCTTGTCGGTGTCGACGAGCACGACGATCTCGCCGCGCTCGATCCGGTCGCCGGGCTGCTTGTGCCAGTGCAGGATCGTGCCGCGGTCCATGTCCGCGCCGAGCGATGGCATCAGGAAGTCAGGCATGGGCGCTCATCAGCTCGCGCACCGCCGCGACGATCGCTTCGGGCTGCGGCAGGGCGGCGTCCTCGAGGTGCTTCGGGTACGGGATCGGAACCTCCGCGGAGCAGACACGCCGGATCGGTGCGTCGAGCTCGAAGAAGGCGCGCTCCGCGACGCGCGCCGCGACCTCGGCGGCGAGGCTGCCGCTGCGCCAGCCCTCGTCGACGATCACCACGCGGTGCGTGCGCGTGACGGTCTCGAGGATCGCCGCCTCGTCGAGCGGGCGCAGCACGCGCAGATCGAGCACGTCCGCCTCGATGCCCTGCGCGGCGAGCGTCTCCGCCGCTGCGAGCGTCTTGTCGAGCGTGCCGCCGTAACAGACGAGCGAGACGTCGCCGCCGCGTCTTCGGAGCCGCGCGTGCTCGATCTCGACGGCGCCCGCGTCGGCCGCGAGCTCGCCCTCGACCGGATACAGACGCGCGTGCTCGAAGATCAGCACCGGGTTCGAGTCCTCGAGCGCGCTCGCGAGCATGCCGCGCGCGTCCTCGAGCGTGCCCGGCGTCAGCACCTTCAGCCCGGGGATGTGCGCGTACCAGCCCTCGAGGCTGTGCGAATGCTGCGCGGCGAGCTGGCGCCCCGCGCCGGTCGCCATGCGGATCACGAGCGGCACGCAGAACTGTCCGCCCGACATGTGCGAGAGCGTGGCCGCGGAATTCAGGATCTGGTCGAGCGCGAGCAGCGAGAAGTTCACGGTCATGATCTCGACGATCGGCCGCATGCCACCGAGCGCCGCGCCGATCCCGGCGCCGACGAACGCCGACTCGGAGAGCGGCGTGTCGCGAATGCGCTCGGGCCCGAACTCGTCGAGCAGGCCGCGGCTCACGGCGTACGTGCCGCCGTAGCGCCCCACGTCCTCGCCCATCAGGAAGACGCGCGGATCGCGCAGCAACGCCTCGCGCAGGCCTTCGCGCAGCGCATCCCGGTACGAGATCTTGCGCGTGACCGAGGCGGCGTCGCTCACGGCACGTGCCTCTCGCAGTACACGAAGCGCGCGAGCTCCTCGATCGGCTCCCAGGTGCCTCTCTCTGCGAACTCGACCGCGCGCATCACGTCCGCGTCGGCCGCGGCCTCGAGCCGCGCGAGCTCGGCGTCCTCGAGCAGGCCCTCGGCGCGCAGCCGCGAAGCAAAGTTGGGGATCGGGTCGCGCTTCTTCCACTCCTCGACCTCGCTCTTCTCGCGGTAGAGCTGGGCGTCGAACATGGAATGGGCGCGGAAGCGATAGGTGCGCGCCTCGAGGAAGAGCGGACCGTTCGCGCGTACCGCGAGAACCGCGCGGCGCGCGGCGTCCTCGACCGCGCGCACGTCCATTCCGTCCACCGACCACGCCGGCAGCTCGTAGCTTGCGGCCTTCACGCACAGATTCGTCTCGGACTCGGAGCGCGCGAGGGCGGTACCCATCGCGTACAGGTTGTTCTCGCAGATGAACAGCACCGGCAGCTTCCAGAGCGCCGCGAGATTCAGGGACTCGTGGAACTCACCCTCCGCGACCGCGCCCTCGCCGAAGAAGCACGCCGTGACGCGCGATCGCCGCTGCAGCTTGTCGGCGAGCGCGAGGCCGACGGCGATCGGGAGCCCGCCGCCGACGATCGCGTTCCCGCCGTAGAAGCGCTTCCCGGCGTCGAAGATGTGCATCGATCCGCCGCGGCCGCCGCTCGTGCCCTCGCGCTTGCCGTACATCTCGGCCATCAGCGCGCCCGCGTCGATGCCGCGCGCCAGCGCGTGGCCGTGCTCGCGATACGTGGCCACGATCGCGTCGTCGGGCAGAAGCGACTGCATCACGCCCACCGCCACGGCCTCCTGGCCGATGTAGAGGTGCAGGAAGCCGCGGATCTTCTGCTGACCGTAGAGCTCGGCGCACTTCTCCTCGAAACGGCGGATCCGGATCAGCTCGCCGAGCAGCGCGTGCGCGTGATCGCGTTCCGCGCTCACCCGCCCGACTCCAGCGTCGAGGTGTCGCCCTCGGGCAGCCCGAGCTCGCGCGCGCGCAGCAGCCTGCGCATGATCTTGCCGCTACGCGTCTTGGGCACGGCGTCGCGGAACTCGATCTCCTTCGGCGCGACCGCGGCGCCCAGCCGCGACCGGGCGAAGCCCTGGATTTCGCGCAGGAGCGCCGCAGACGCCGCGTGACCGGTTCGCAGCACGACGAACGCTTTGACGCTCTCGCCGGCGACGGGATCGGGCTTGCCGATCACCGCCGCTTCGATCACCGCCGGGTGCTCCATCAGCGCACTCTCCACCTCGAACGGGCCGATCAGATGTCCCGCCGACTTGATCACGTCGTCGGCGCGCCCGATGAACCAGTAGTAGCCGTCGGAATCGCGCCGCATCAAGTCGCCAGACAGATACCAGCCGTCGGCGAAGCATCTCCGGTAGCGCTCCTCGTCGTGCAGGTAGGCGCGGAACATCGACGGCCAGCCTGCGCGCAGCGCGAGCTCACCGGTGACGTCGGGCTCGGCGATCACGTCGACGCCTCCGTTCTTGCTTCGCGTGACGATCGCGGCCTCGACGCCGGGAACCGGGCGTCCCATCGAGCCCGGCCGGATCGGCTGCGAGGCGAAGTTCGCGATCATGATCCCGCCGGTCTCCGTCTGCCACCAGTTGTCGTGGATCGGAAGCCCGAAGGCCTGCTGGCCCCAGACGACGGCCTCGGGATTCAGCGGCTCGCCAACGCTCGCGACGAAGCGAAGACGCGAGAGGTCGCGGCGTTTCGCGAGCTCGACGCCGGCGCGCATCAGCATCCTCACCGCCGTCGGCGCGGTGTACCAGTTGCTGACGCGCTCGCGCTCCAGGATCTGGTACCAGCGCTCCGCGTCGAACTCCGCCTCGTCGACCACGCAAGTCACGCCGAGCGCGAGCGGCGCCATGATTCCGTACGAGGTTCCGGTGACCCAGCCCGGGTCGGCGCTACACCAGAAGATGTCGTCGGGCTGAAGATCGAGCGCGAGCCGAGCGGTCTCGCGGTGCGCGAGCACCGCGCCGTGGACGTGCACCGCCCCCTTGGGCGCGCCGGTCGTGCCGCTCGTGAAGTGGAGCAGCGCCATCTCGTCCGGCTTCGTGGGCGGGATCTCGAAGACCGGACTCGCGGCCGCGAGGCGCTGACCGAGATCGTGCGTTCCCGGGCGCAGCGGCCCGGTGTCATCGCGACCGACGAGCAGCGCGTGCGCGAGCTTCGGCAGCGCGGGCCGGAGCGCCTCGACCTTGCGCGCGTAGAGCGCAGCGCTCGTGACCAGCACACGGCCGTCGCCGCGCTCGAGGCGCGTGCGGATCGGCTCGGGCCCGAAGGCGGAGAAGAGCGGACAGAAGACGCTGCCGTTCTTGAGCGTGCCGAGCGCCGCGATCCAGAGCTCGGGGATGCGCCCGGCGAGCGCGAAGACGCGCTCACCCCGGCCCACGCCGAGCTCGCACAGCAGATTCGCAAAGCGGTTGGTCTGCTCCGCGAGCTCCGCGAACGACAGCTCGCGCGTGACGCCTTCCCGCGACAGGAACCGCAACGCGACGCGCGAGGCGAGCGGCCCGCGCGCGTGCCGATCGACCGCCTCGTGCGCCATGTTCAGGCCCCGGCCGCCCGGCAGCCCGTCGAGCGACCGCTGCGCGGCCTCCCAGGAAAATTCTCGGCAGACCTGCTCGTAGTCGGCGAGATTCGGGGGCACGCGCCAGTCGGCCCGTGGCTTCTCGATCGGCGCGATCGACATAGGTGACTCCGTTGGAGCAACGCGCGTGCCCGGTCTCATGGTGCGCGCGGCGGCATTGTGAGAGCAATCGGCACATCATTGCGACAGGCAGGCGCATGGAACGGCGCTTGCTCGTGCTTCGTGGACAAGGCAGGTGGAATGAACGGCTCGGACACCGAGGCGGGCGCAGCGGTGCTCGCGGCGCTTTGCGCCGCGCCGGGGGAGCGAGGTCTCGCCGAGGTCGCCGCGCGCGTCGCGCGTGCGGTCGCCGAGGCCGAGCCGCCGGGCGAGGAGCGCGCTCGAGCTCGCGATCTCTTCGCGGATCTGATCGCGCGGCGCCGCTTCCTGCCGAGCGTCCCGATCCTCGCGAACGCCGGCCGCTCGAACCTGCTCGCCGCCTGCTACGTGATCGAGCCGGAGGATTCGCTCGCTTCCATCTACGAGACCCTCGGCCTGGCGGCGCGCATCCAGCAGGGAGCAGGTGGTGCGGGCATCCACTTCTCGAAGCTGCGGCCACGCGGGACACCGATCCGGCGCTCGGGCGGCACGAGCCCCGGGCCGCTCGCCTTCATCGAGCTCTTCGCGCACTCCGCGCGCGTGAACGAGCGCGCCGGGCGCAGGCCGGGCGCGCACCTCGCGGTGCTCGAGGCCGACCACCCCGACGCCGGCGAGCTCGTGCGGGCGGCGCGCGCGAATCACGGGCGGCTTTCCGGCATGGGGCTCGCGCTATCGGTCAGCGATGCATTCCTGTCGCACGCCCCGCCCTTGCTCGACGAGATCTGCGAGGCGATCGCGCAGACCGGTCAGCCGAGCCTGCTCTTCGCCGACGCGATCGAGGCCGCGAACCCCGAGCCCGAGCTCGGTCGCATCCGCGCGACGAACCCCTGCGGCGAGCAGCCGCTCCTGGCCGGCGAGAGCTGTGTGCTCGGATCGCTCGACCTGCCCGCCTTCGCCGATGCGCAGGGCGAGCTCGATTGGGAAATCCTCGGCCGCGCCTGCGAGCTCGCGATCCGGTTCCTCGACGACGTCGTCGAGATCGCGCGCTTCCCCGACCCGGCGATCGAGCGAGCCACGCTGCGCACGCGCAAGGTGGGTCTTGGCTTCATGGGACTCGCCGATCTCGCGCTGGAACGTGGCATCGCCTTCGACGGTCCAGAGCTGCGCGAGCTCGCCGCTCGGCTCGCGCGCTTCGTGCGCGACCGCGCGCTTCACGCGACGACCGTGCTCGCCGAGCAGCGCGGGCCGTACCCGGCCTGGCGGGGAAGGGGCGCGCGCCGGCGCAACGCGACCACGACCGCGATCGCGCCGACCGGCACCCTTCGCCTGCTCACCGGCTCGAACGGGGGAATCGAACCTCTGCTCGATCCGGTGCGCGCGATCGCGCTCGCCGACACCGAATTCCGCTTCGTCGATCGCTGGCTGCGCGCCTGGCTCGAGCCGCGAGCCGCCGACCTCGAGGCGGTGCTGGTCGCGCTCGCGGCCGGCGTTCCCAGCGAGGACCTTCCCGGCCTTTCCTACACCGATCGGCGTCTGCTGCGCCGGGGCGGCGAGCTGGATGCGCGCGCGCAGATCACCGTGCAGGCGGAAGTACAGCGCTGCGTCGACGGCGCGGTCGCAAAGACCGTGCACCTTGCGCCGGCCGTGCGCGCCGCCGAGATCCGGGAGCTCGTGCTCTTCGCTCGGCGGAGCGACTGCAAAGGCGTCGCCCTCTACCGTGGCGGGCCCGGCTGCGCGCCGTGCGCGCTCCCCGAGCGGAGCGGCGAGTGGCTCTGAGCGAGCTCGACGCGCGCCGCGAGCGCATGGTCGAACGGCAGATTGCCGCCCGCGGCGTGCGCGACGCGCGCGTGCTGCAGGCCTTCCGCGACGTACCGCGCCACGCTTTCGTTCCACCGGAGTTCGCGGCGGCGGCCTACGACGACCGCGCGCTCCCGATCGCCGCCGGGCAGACGATCTCGCAGCCGTACGTGGTCGCGCTCATGGTCGAGGCGCTCTCGCTCGTGCCGGGCGACCGCGTGCTCGAGGTCGGAACCGGCTCGGGCTACGCGGCCGCGGTGCTCTCGCGCCTCGCGGCCGAGGTCTACACCATCGAACGACACGCAGAGCTCGCGGACCTGGCGCGCGCACGCTGCGCCGCGCTCGGCTACGCGAACGTCCAGGTCCGGGTCGCAGACGGGACGCTTGGCTGGCCGGAGGCGGCGCCGTTCGACGCGATTCTGGTCTCGGCCGGAGGGCCGCGGGTGCCGTCCACGCTCGAGGCGCAGCTGGCGATCGGAGGGCGCCTCGTGATTCCCGTGGGCGCCGGGCGCCACAGCCAGAATCTCTTGCGAGTCACACGCACGGCGGCGGACCAGCTCGAGCGAGAAGACATCGGCCTGGTGCAGTTCGTGCCGCTGGTGGGCGCCGAGGGCTGGGGCGAGGATCCTCTCTGAATCCAGGCCGCTCAGCGCGGCTGTGTAACGAAGACCGGCAGCAGCGCTCGGCGCAGCACACGCTCGGCGACGCTGCCGAGCAGCGCGTGGGCGATACCCGTGCGCCCGCGCGTGCCCATCACGATCGCGTCGGCCGAGACTTCCGCTGCCGCTTCGATCACCGCAGCGTCGGGGGCGCCGTAGCGGATCGTGAGCCGCGCATTCACGCCGGCGAGCGAGCCGCGCAGCTTCTCGAACTCGGCGCGCGCCCACTGCTCGGCGCGCGGGTCCTCGAGCGGCCGCTCGGGCGCTCCTGCGGACAGCACGGGAGCGATGGCGTGCAGCAACAGCAGCTCGCCACCCGGCTCGAGCAGCGTCCGCGCGAACGCGAGCGCCGCCAGGGCTGCGGGGGAGTAGTCCATCGGGACGATCAGCGTGCGCAGCGGGCGGGGCTGTGGCGAGCCCGCGTGCAGCGCCAGGACCGGGCAGCGCGCGAGCCGCGCGGTGCGCTCCGCAACGCTGCCGAGCAGCACGTGCGCGAGCCCGCCTCGCCCGCGCGTGCCGATCGCGACGAGGTCCGCCTGGGTCTCGACCGCGCGTGCGCAGACGCCGCTCGACGGATCCTCATGCAAGACCGTGCACTCGACCCGGATGCCTTCGCGGGCAAAGCGCGCCGCGACCTCATCGAGATGGCGGTCGGCCTGCTCTCGCACGTTTCGCAGGTAGTCCGGGGGGATGCCATACGAGTGCGGGCCGGCCGCCAGCGGCACGACGAACACGGACGTCACCAGCTCGAGCTCCGCATTGAAGCGCTTCGCGAGTGCCGCGGCCCAAGCGAGCGCACGATCCGCGTGCTCCGAGAAATCCGTCGCGACCAGGATCCTTTTCATTGCCCCATCCTGCCGGTCACTTGATCGAGATCTGGCGCGGCTTGACCTCTTCCTTCTTCGGGATCTCGATCGAGAGCACGCCGTCTTTGAAGCTCGCCTTCAGCTCCTCGCTCACGGCGCTCGGAGGCAGCGTGAACGAGCGGCTGAACGAGCCGTAGGTCCGCTCGATCCAGTGCGTCTTGTCCTTCTTCTCCTCGCGCTCGCTCTTCTTCTCGCCGCGGATCGAGAGAACGTTCTCGTGTACCTCGACGGTGACATCGTCCTTCTTCACGCCCGCGAGCTCGACGGTGATCGAGTAGCCCTTCTCGTCCTCGGAGACGTCCACGGCCGGCGCGAGCCGCGCGGAACGCTGGCTGGGCGACGTCCACTCCCGGAAGAAGCGCTCGGGCGAGAAGAACTCCTCGCCGAACGGGTTCCACAGACTGACATCTCGCCTCGTATTCTCCTTCGCCACGATGAATCCTCCTTTTGGCTTCGGTCTTTTCCTAGGCCCGATCCCAGTTCAAGCAAGCGATGTGCCGGTGATTGAGAAAGGCGCTCCGCTATGCTCCGCTCGATGGACGAGAAGGACCCGTACGCACTGCTCGGCGTAGCGCGTACCGCCTCGGAGGACGAGATCCGCAAGGCCTACCGGAAGCTCGCCCGGAAGTGCCACCCGGACGTGAATCCGAATGACCGCAAGGCCGAGGACCGGTTCAAGGAGATCTCGCTCGCGTACGAGGTGCTCTCCGACACCGAGAAGCGCGCGCGCTACGACGAGTTCGGCGCGCAGAGCTTCGCGCAGGGCTTCGATCCGGACCAGGCGCGCGACTATGCGCGCTGGTCGCGCGGCGCGAGGCGAAGCCCGTTTCACGAGAGCTCCGCCGCGGACGTCGACGTCGACATCGAGGATCTGCTCGGCGGGCTCTTCGGTGCTGCGCGGCGGGCGCGCGGGCCCGCGAAAGGCGCCGATGCCGAAGGGGAGATCTCGATCGACTTGCTCGACGCCGTGCGCGGCGGCGAGGTACGCGTGCAGGTCGCCGGGCGGGGAGCGCTGCGCGTGAAGATCCCCGTCGGCGCCGATGACGGCACACGCATCCGGCTCGCGGGCCAGGGCGACGCGGGCGTGCTCGGTGGACCGCCGGGCGATCTCTATCTGACGCTGCACGTCCGGCCGCACGCGTTCCTGGAGCGAAAGGGCAGCGATCTCTGGCTCGACCTCCCGGTGACATTGCCCGAGCTCGTGCTCGGGGCATCGATCGAGGTGCCGACGCCCGACGGGCCGGTGACGATGAAGGTGCCGGCGCGATCCGCCAGCGGCCGCGTGCTGCGTCTGCGCGGCAAGGGCGTGCCGAAGCTCGGCGGAGCTGCGCGCGGCGACCTCTACGTTCGGCTGGTCGGCGAGCTTCCCGATCCCGAAGATCCGCGGCTCGAGGCCATCGCGAAGGACCTGGAGCCGCTGTACGAGGGACGCGACGTGCGCGCCCGGCTGAAGGGCACGCCGTGACGTACTACACGCGCCGCCAGGTCGTCGAGCTGCTCGAGCTGGACGAGCTCTTCCTCGTCTCGCTCGAGCGCGAGGACATCGTGCTGCACGACGCGCCGCCCGAGGAGGAGGGCGAGTTCTCCGAGCGCATGCTCGAGCGCGCGCGGGTCGCGCAGAACCTGGTGCGCGATCTCGAGGTGAACCTGCCCGGTGTCGCCGTGATCGTGCGCCTGCGCGAGGAGATGGTGGGCCTGCGCCGGCACATGGAGGACCTGCTGGCACAGCTCGGCCAAAAGCCCCGCGCGCGTTAGCCGATACACCCCGGAGGGAGCAGCGAAGCTCCGAGGTGTCGCAATGTCACAGGCCCTGGCGGAACGCCTCGTGGCCGCAGGCCTCGCGAAGCGGGAGGATGTCGAGCTCGCGCTCGAGAACGCTCCACGGGGTGGCCGAAGCCTGGCGGAGATGCTCGTCGAGATGGGCGCCAGCGACGAGGCGGCGATCTTCCGCGAGGCCGCGGCCGAGCGCGGGCTGAAGCTCGATCCCGCCGAGGAGCTCTTCGCGCGCGTCGACGCGCGACTGTCGCGCTCGCTGCCACGCGTGTACCAGAATCGCCGGCGCGTGGTGCCGATCTGCCGCGTCGACGGCACGCTGCTGGTCGTCTCGTGTGACCCCGAGGCGCAGGTGCTCGAGCTCAAGCACGCCCTCGATGCGACCCGCGTAGAGCTGCGCCTGGTCACACCGACCGACTTCCGCCGCCTGCAGTGGGCGATCGACCTGGGCCAGCTTCCGGCCGCGAGCACGGCGCTGCGCGCGCGTCTGCGCGGAACCGATCTGCTTTCGCACGACGTGCGCATGGAGCCGCAACACCTCGGGCTGCTCGATTCGCTGCTCATCGACGCGGTGGGCGAGCGCGCGAGCGACCTGCACCTGGAACGCTACGGTGCGCGCGTGCGCGTGCGCCTGCGCGTCGACGGCGATCTGCACGACGTCGCGCACTACCGCCTGCGCGCCGAGCAGCTTGCGGGGATCGTGAACGCGCTCAAGGTGCGCGCCGCGCTCGACATCGCCGAGTCGCGCGCGCCGCAGGGCGGACGCTGCTCGCTGCGCATCGCGGGACGTGTCTTCGACCTGCGCGTGCAGACGCAGCCCTCGCTGCACGGCGAACACGTCATCGTGCGCTTCCTGCCGCAGGATCGGGAGCTCTTCTCCGTCGAGACACTCGGCTTCTCGCCGGAGCTCGCACAACGCTTCGTGCGCACAATCCAGAGTCCGGCGGGTCTCGTGCTCGTCGCCGGCCCGACCGGGAGCGGCAAGTCGACCACGCTCTACGCCGGTCTGCAGCAGCTCGCGCGCCAGCGCACGCGCAAGGTGATCAGCGTCGAGGACCCGATCGAGTACGCGATCGAAGACGTCCAGCAGACGCAGGTGAACTCGGCGGTCGGCTTCGACTTCGCGCAGGCGATGCGCTTCTTCGTGCGCCAGGATCCGGATGTGATCCTGGTGGGCGAGATCCGCGACCCGGAAACGGCGCTCGAGGCCCTGCGTGCGTCGCAGACCGGCCACCTGGTGCTCTCCACCATTCACGCGAACGACGCGGTCGACGCGGTGCAGCGGCTCTTCGACCTCGGCCAGCACCCGAACTCGATCGCCGCGGAGCTGCTCGCGGTCTTCGCGCAGCGACTGGCGAAACGGATCTGTGTCGCGTGCCGCGAGCCGAACGAGCCCGCCGCGGCGCTGGTGCGCGAGGTCTTCTCGCAGGGAGTGCCGGCGGGCTTCCGCTGCTACCGAGGACGCGGCTGCGAGCGCTGCCGCGAGCGCGGCAGCTACGGCCGGATCGCGCTCGGCGAGCTGATGCCGACCTCGCGCGAGCTGCGGCTCGCGATCTCGCACCACGTGGCCCTCGACGAGCTTCGCGCGACCGCGCGGGCCACCGGCCTGATCGCTCTTCGCGCGAGCGCGCTCGAAGCCGTGGCGGCGGGGACGATCGCGCTCGAGGAGCTGCCCAGACTCTTCTCGCAGGAGCTGCTCGCGGGCTGAAGCCGCTCCCCTTGACTTCCTTCTCTGTCGCCTCAGAGTGCCCTTCCAAATGAACGCACAGGACGACCGGCAGGTGCGGCTCGCGTTCCTGGAGATCGGCGAAGAGGACGCGGAGAACCTGCGGCGCCTGAAGCCGGTGCTCGAGAAGCATGCCGAGAATTTCGTGGGGGCGTTCTACCGTCACCTGCTCTCCTTCGAGGAGACCCACCGGCTCCTCGCCGACGTCGACGTGAAGAACCGGCTGCTCGTCGCACAGCGCGAGTATCTCGTCTCGCTAGGGGACTCCGCGTTCGACGACGCCTACTTCGCGAGCCGGATCGCGATCGGCGCGACGCACATGCGCGTCGGACTCGAGCCGCGCTGGTATCTCGGCGCCTACTCACTCTACCAGCGGCTGCTCGTACCGGTGATCTGGGAGCACTATCGGGGCAACTCCGCACTGGCCGAGCGGATCGTGACCTCGCTGCACAAGCGGCTCATGCTCGACGCGCAGCTCGCGATGGAGTCCTACATCGAGCGCCGCGAGGGACGGCTCGCCTTTCTGAACTCTGAGCTGACTGCGGCGTCGCGCGAGCTCGAGCGGCGTTACGACGTCGAGCACGAGCAGCTGCGCGAGACCTCGGCACGCGCCCGCGCGGCAGAGGAGCTCGCCTCGATCGCGACCATCATCGCCGGGCTCGCGCACGAGATCGGCACGCCCATGGGCGTGATCCAAGGGCATGCGGAGCTGCTCGAGTCTTCCGTCAGCGACGAGCGCGGGCGCCACCGGCTGAGCACGATCCGCGAGCAGATCGAGCGCATCTCGGAGATCATGAAGACGCTGCTCAACATGGCGCGGCCGCACGAGAAGGAGCACGTTCCGGTCGACCTCTCGAGTATCGTGCGCGAGACGCTCGCGTTCCTCTCGGAGAAGCTGCGGGTGCACGGGATCACGAGCGCCCTCGACGCGCCTCGCCGCGCAACCGTGCGCGGCGATCACGACAAGCTGCAGCAGCTCTTCATCAACCTGGTCATGAATGCCATCGACGCGATGCCCGGCGGCGGAAAGCTCTCGATCTCGATCGCGCCCGCGGGCGTTTCGATGCTCGAGGTGTGCGTAACCGACTCCGGACACGGCATGCCGCCCGAGGTCGCGGAACGCGTCTTCGAGCCGTTCTTCACCACCAAGCCCGCCGGCCGCGGCAGCGGCCTCGGACTGATCGTGGCCAAGGGCATCGTCTCCGATCACGGCGGAACGATCAGCGTCACGAGCGCGCCCGGAAAGGGCACGGAGTTCAAGCTCCTCTTCCCGTGCAGCGACGCTCAGTCCGAGGCGCCGTCGAAGTCCGGGGCGTAAGCCGCACGCAGCAGGTCGCTCTCAGTGACCAGTCCGATCAGCTGCTGCCCGTCGGATCCCTGCCGGACGACCGGCAGAAAGCCGATCTTCAGCCGCAGCATGCGGCGGGCGGCGTCTCCGAGCGTGGTGCTCTCGATCGCGGTGTACGGCTCTTTGTGCATGACCTCGACGACGGCGATGTTGCGCAGATGGTCCGCGCGCTCGACGCCATCGCGGCGCTCGAGCCGCGCGATCGACGCGTCGAGAACGTCGCGGTGCGAGAGCACCCCCACCAGGCGTCCCGCTTCCACCACCGGCAGATGCCGGATCCGAGCGAGCCGCATGATCCGATCGGCATCGAGCAGGCTCTCCGACGGCGCCACGCTCACGAAGTGCTTGCGCATCAGCGCAGCGACGGTGTCCTCGGCCTGACGGACCTGTTTTCGTTCTTTCATCGAGGGACTGCCGTGCATCCCGCGTGCCGCGTATCGCCGGCATCCTTGCAGGGAAGCGGGTCCCCGGGGGGTGTGCCCCTGTGGCACAATGGGACCAATAGACACAGTTCCGTGCCGTGCGGCTCCCCGGATGCGCCGCATCCTCTGGCACGGCCTCTGCTATCTGGAGCCGGCATGGGAGAACCTCGGACAGTCCTGGTCGTCGATGACGAGCCCGCGATGCGGGAAATGTTGGTCTCGCTCCTAGAGGAAGAAGGGATCCGCGCTCGCCCGGCGGCCAGCGCGGAGGAGGCGCTCGAAGTCACGCGCGAGACCGACTTCGACGCGGTCGTCTCCGACATCCGCATGCCCGGCCGGGACGGAATCGCGCTGCTCGCCGAGCTGCGCCAGGCACGCCCCGAGACGCCGGTGATCCTGATGACGGCCTTCGGCAGCATCGATTCGGCGGTGGACTCGATGCGCAGCGGCGCATTCGACTACATCACCAAGCCCTTCAAGCGGGGCGCGGTGATCGCCTCGCTCGAGCGCGCGTTCGAGCTACGGGCGCTGGAGCAGGAGAACCGCCGGCTGCGCCGCGCACTCGACAGGACCACGGCATTCGGTGACTTGATCGGCGCGAGCCCGGCCATGCACGAGATCTTCGCGCTGATCCGGAAGATCTCGAGCAGCCGCTCGAACGTGCTCATCACCGGCGAGAGCGGCACGGGCAAGGAAGTGGTGGCACGCACGATCCACTTCACGGGCGCGCGCGGACAGGCGCCGTTCGTGCCGATCAACTGCACCGCCATGCCCGAGGGCCTGCTCGAGAGCGAGCTGTTCGGCCACGTGCGCGGCGCGTTCACGGGAGCGCACGCGACCAAGCGCGGCCTGTTCGAGGAGGCCAACAGCGGCACGATCTTCCTCGACGAGATCGGCGACATGAGTCCGGCTCTGCAGAGCAAGCTGCTGCGCGTGCTCCAGGATCAGGAGATCCGTCCGGTCGGCGGAAACAAGGCCGTGCGCGTCGACGTGCGCGTGATCGCGGCAACGAACAAGGACCTGAAGAAGGAGATCGCCGAGGGCCGCTTCCGGCAGGATCTCTTCTACCGCCTGAACGTGATCGCGATCCACATTCCGCCGCTGCGCGAGCGCCCGGAGGACATCGCGCCGCTCGCGCTGAACTTCCTCGAGCGACACGCGCCGGGTCGTGGGGTCACGCTCTCGCGCGGCGCGCTCGAGCTGCTCAAGCACCAGCTCTGGGAGGGCAATGCGCGCGAGCTCGAGAACGCCCTCGAGCGTGCGCTGCTGCTCGCGCCGGGCAACGAGATCCAGGTCTCCGACCTGCCACCCGGCGGCGACGACAAGGGACGCGACAGCGCCGCACAGCGCCCGGAGCGCGCGCTGCTGGCGTCGGCGATCGAGAAGCAGATGTCGCTGCGCGAGCTCTCCGACCTGTACACGGATCGGATCCTCGACCTGGTCCATGGCAACAAGGTTCGAGCGGCTCGCATCCTGGGCATCAATCGGCGTACGCTGTACCGGCGCGGCGAAAGTCGACACCGTGAGGCGGGACGCAACGCCGCCAGGGAGACAAAATGATGCAGATCAAGACGATTCTCGTCCCGACGGATTTTTCGGAGCACGCCGACAAGGCGATCGAAACGGCCGAGATCCTGGCGAAGCCGCTCGGGGCGACGATCCACTTGCTCCACGTCCTGCATCTCCCGGTTCAGGCCGTCACCCCGGAGATGGCCGTCGTGCCGGTCGGCTTCTGGCAGGACCTGCGCGCGCACGCGGAGCGCAAGCTCGACGCGTCACGATCGGCGATCGAGAAGCAGGGCGTGCGCTGCACCAGCGAGCTCGTCGAGGACATTCCCGGATTCGCCGTGGCGGCTGCGGCCAAGCGCCTGAACGCGGACCTGCTCGTGATGGGCAGCCGTGGGCTCACGGGCCTGAAGCACGCGCTGCTCGGCTCCGTGGCGGAGCGCACCGTGCGCACCGCTCCCTGTCCGGTTCTAATCGTGAAGCACGATGGCACCGGGGCGCTGCGTCTGCGCACGATCCTGGTGCCGATGGACTTCTCGCCCGCTTCGCACCGCGCGCTCGACCTGGCCAAGGAGCTCGCGAAGGGAGCCGGCCCCGCGCACCTGATTCTGGTGCACGCCTACTACGTTCCGATCGAGCTCGAGCAGTTCCTGATCCAGCAGGGCGACCCGGTCCTCGAGCGCCTGTCGGAGAGCGTGACCAAGGACCTCGAGAAGATCCTCACCGGCCTGCAGGACGCCGGGATCTCGTCGGAGTACCTGGCCAGCCGCGGCGCACCGGAGCGCCTGATCGTCGAGCTCGCGAAGCAGAAGCACGCCGACCTGATCGTGATGGGCACGCACGGTCGGCGCGGGCTTTCGCACCTGCTCCTCGGCAGCGTCGCCGAGCGCGTGGTGCGCACCGCGGAGTGCCCGGTCATGACGGTGCAGGAGAAGACGAGCTAAGCGGCCGCCGTTACCCGCGCAAGACCGGTCATCCGAATTTGCCGCGGATGTAGTCCTCGGTCGCGCGAACGCGCGGCTTCACGAACAGCTCGCCCGTCTCGCCGAACTCGATCACGCGGCCCAGATACATGAAGGCCGTGTAGTCGGAGACGCGCGCGGCCTGCTGCATGTTGTGCGTGACGATCACGATCGTGTAGCGATTGGCGAGCCCGCGCATGAGCTCCTCGATCTTCTGCGTCGCGATCGGATCGAGCGCCGAGCACGGCTCGTCGAGCAGGATCACTTCGGGCTCGACCGCGATCGCGCGCGCGATGCAGAGCCGCTGCTGCTGCCCTCCCGAGAGCCCGAGCGCGCTCTCGCGCAGGCGGTCCTTCACCTCTTCCCAGAGCCCCGCGCCGATCAGGCTCCGCTCGACGAGATCGTCGAGCTGGGCGCGCGCGCCGATCCCGTGGATCCGGCAGCCGTAGGCGACGTTTTCGTAAATCGACTTCGGGAACGGATTCGACTTCTGAAACACCATGCCGATGCGCCGGCGCAGCGCGAACACGTCCACGTCCGGATCGAAGATGCTGCGCTCGTGGAAGAGCAGCTGCCCCTCGACGCGCACGCCGTCGATCAGATCGTGCATGCGGTTGATGCAGCGCAGCAGCGTGGACTTGCCGCAGCCGGACGGGCCGATCAGCGCGGTGATCTTGCGTTCGGGAACATCGAGGCTGATCTCATTCAGGGCCTGAGCGGCGCCGTACCAGAGCGAGAGCTCGCGCACGCGCAGAACGGCCTTCTCGAACTCCGGAAGTCGGGCCAGCTCGGGGCTCTGTGCGGGCTCGGTCATCCGATCGCGCTCCCGGCGTACTTCCGGCGCAGGTGGTTCCGCACCAGGATCGCCGTCAGGTTCGTCAAGAGCACGACCAGGATCAAGAGCAACGCGGTCGCGAAGACCAGCGGCCGGACAGCCTCGATGTTCGGACTCTGGAATCCGACGTCGTAGATGTGAAATCCCAGGTGCATGAACTTCCGCTCCAGGTGCAGGAACGGGAACTCGCCGTCGAGCGGCAGGCTCGGCGCGAGCTTCACCATGCCGACGATCATGAGCGGCGCCACCTCTCCGGCCGCGCGCGCCATCGCCAGGATCAGACCGGTGAGCACGCCGGGGAGCGCCGCGGGAAGAACGACACGCAGGAGTGTCTCGAATTTCGTCGCGCCGAGCGCCAGCGACCCTTCGCGAACCACGCGCGGGACCGCCGCGAGGCCCTCCTCGGTCGCGACCACGACGACCGGCACGGTCAGTAGTGCCAACGTCAGACTGGCCCACAGAATCCCGCCGGTTCCGAAGGTCGGCGTCGGCAGCCGGTCCGAGAAGAACACCGAGTCGACCGAGCCACCGACCAGGTAGACGAAGAAGCCCAGACCGAAGACGCCGAAGACGATCGACGGCACGCCCGCGAGGCTGTTCACCGCGATGCGCACCGAGCGCACGATCACACCCTGGCGCGCATACTCGCGCAGGTAGAGCGCGGTCAGCACGCCGAACGGCGCGACCGCCAGGCTCGTGAGCAGGACCATCAACACTGTCCCGAAGATCGCGGGGAAGATCCCGCCCTCGGTGTTTGACTCGCGCGGCTCTCCGGCGAGGAACTCCCAAAGACGCGAGGCGTAGAGCGCGAGCTTGTCGCCGGCGCCGAGCGCGTTCGCGCGCACCGCGCGCACGATCTGCGCGAGTGGGATCGCCTTTTCGGTGCCGTCGGCGGTGCGAACGATGAGGCGATCGGAGAGCACCTGCGCTTCGCGTGCCGACAGCGCCGACGCCGCGTCTTCGTAGCGGACCTGCAGGTCGGCGACATCGCGACCCGCGCGGCGCAGGCGCTCGATCTCCTGGTTCAGACCGCGGATCTCGGCGTGCAGAGCATCGACCTGCTTTGCGCGCTCGACGCGCTTGGCACGCAAGAGCTCCGGAAGCGCCGCCCAGACCGCATCCGGACCTTCTGCGAGAGCACGCTCGCCCTGCCGGATCGCCACGGGGAAGCCGTAGAATCTGCCCCACTCCTCGCGTTCCAGGACGGCGGCGTCGATCGGCCAGGTCTCGGCGGTCACGTCCGAGACGTCGATCCAACGATAGTCCGAGCCGCCGAGGTCGCGGTTGCCCACGGCGACGCGCAGCCGCTCGCGTGGTCGGCCTTGCTCGTCGACGTCGAGCTCGCGGTCGACGATCTCGCCGAGCGCCGTCGTTCCGTCGGTCTGCGACAGAGCCGCGAGATCGGCTTGCCAGAAGTGGCCGAGACCGTTCACGGCGACGAGCGCGACCAGCCCGCCGACCAAGAGCAGGTTCGCCGCGAGCGCGCCCGCGGTGAGCGCGATCATCGCGTCGCCACCCAGACCGCGTCGGAATCCGAAGGGCACGCTTCAGCTTCCCGAGTAGCGGCGCCGCAGGCTCTCGCGCACGAGGTCGGCGGCGGTGTTCAGCACGAACGTGACGATGAACAAGAGCAGCGCGGAGAGAAACAGCACGCGATACAGCGTCGCGCCGTGCGGCGCCTCGGGGATCTCCACCGCGATGTTGGCCGACAGCGAGCGGAATCCGTCGAACGGGCTCCAGCCCATGAGCGGCGTGTTGCCGGTCGCCATCAGCACGATCATGGTCTCGCCCACCGCGCGACCGAACCCGATCATCACCGCGGCGAACAGGCCCGGGCTCGCCGCGGGAAGCACGACACGCGCGAGTGTCTGCCAGCGCGTCGCTCCGAGCGCGAGCGAGGCCGCCGAGAGCGTCTTCGGAACGTTCGAGAGCGATTCCTCGGCAATCGCGAAGATGATCGGAATCACCGCGAAGGCCATCGCGATCCCGGCCACCACGGCGTTGCGCTGATCGTATGCGAGTCCTGTTCTGCGCTGCAGCCAGCCCGCGAAGTCGCCGCCGAATACGAGCCCCTCGATGCTGGCCGAGAGCGAGACCGAGACGGCGGCGCCGAGTGCGAGCGCCGCGGCCGCGAAGGCGACCTCGGTACCGGCCGGCAAGCGTCCGCGCAGCCGTGCCGGCAGCGCGCGGAACGCGGCGCCCGCGGCGAGTGCCAGAACGGGCGCAGCGACCAGCAACGCGAGCAGACCCGGGAAGTAGTGCTCGAGCCGCGGCGCGAGCCAGAGCCCGGCCAGGAATCCCAGCACTACACTCGGCAGTGACGCCATGATCTCGACGGCCGGCTTCACCCATCGCTGCAGGCGCGGGTCCATGAGCTGCGAGGTGTACAGCGCGCCGAGGATTCCGAGCGGGATGGCGAAGAAGAGCGCGTAGAAGGTGCCCTTCAGCGTGCCGATCGCGAGCGGTGTGAGCGAGAGCTTCGGCTCGAACTCCTCGGAGCCGCCCGTCGATTGCCAGACCCAGGTCGGCTCGGGGTAGTCCTCGTACCAGATCGGCTCGACGAGGCCCGCGAACGAGGTCTCGGGATGGGGATTGCGCACCGCGAACGCGCTCACGCCCGCGGTGTTCGCGAGGTAGAGCGCGTCACCGCGCGGCGCGAGCACGGCCGTGAGCGCCAGCTCGTCGCGCGCGCCACCGCGCCAGAGCGTGCGCTCCGACGTGGAGTGGTACAGGCCGATCGAGCCATCCGCGGCGAGCGCCGCGAACGTTCGCTTGCGCCAGGACGGCGCGATCGCACGGATCGCCGCGCCCTGCGAGCGGATCTCGTGCGCGCGCACGAGCTCGGCGTGCGCCCGTCCTGTTTGAACGCGAAACCAGATCGAGAGGCCCCCGTCCGCGTGTCCCACGACCACGCTGCGTCCGCCCACGAGCAGCGAGAGCGCCGTGATCGGCGAGCCCGTCTGCGACACCCGAGGCTTGCGCACGCCGTCCTCGGCGAGCTCCCACCAGTAGAGCGCGCCGCGCGCGTCGGCGCCGTAGAGCTGGCGCTGGTCGGAGTCGAGCACCAGGTGCGTGACACCCTCCGGTGCCGCGATCTGCGAGCGCACCGTCTGCTCTTCGCGCTCGCCGGTGAAATCGTTCACGCGGATCGTGCGACGCACGACCGCGAGCGTGCCGTCCGCGAGCACCGCCGCGGCCGCCGCACGTGTTTCGCGCGCGCGCGCCGAGAACGCGACGACCCGGGCGTTCGCGGGCTCGAGCGGGAGCTCGATCGGTGTGCCGAGCCGCGCGCTGACGCTGCGCGCGCCGCTCTCACCGTACTCGACCGGCCACTCGACCGGCACCACGATCACGCGCCCGTCGCGCGTCAGCGCGGTGAACGTCGACTCGCCGGGAGCGTCGCCTACGGCGACAATCTCGCCGTCGACCGGCGCGGCGAGCGTCGCCTCGAGCGTTCCCGTGGACGCATCGAGCACCGAGACGCGGCCGTCGCGCGCGACGCTCGCCAGACGGGCGAGCGACGCGTCGACGAGCAGCACGGCTGGCTCGCCGCCGGTGCCGGCAAGCGCGCGCGGCTCCGACACGTTCGCGCCGCGGAAGAGCGGCGCGACCTCGACCAGCAGAAACACGAGGATCCCGACCAGCGAGAAGACCACCGCGAACCCGCCGGCGCGCACCAGCACGCGCGCGAGGCGATCGCGAAGCAGGCGGCCCCGCGAGGTCGCCGCCGGAAGCGCCGTAGGGAGGGCGGGCGCATCCGCGGGCGGCTCGAGTCGCGGGGCCGGCTGCATCGCTAGCGGAGCTTCGCGAGCTCTTGCTCGACTACTCCGGCCTTGAGCGGCAGGTAGCCGTCCTTGAGAACGATCTCCTGTCCGTCGCGCGAGAGCACGAAGCGCAGGAATTGCTCGGTGAGCGGATCGATCGGCTTGCCCGGCGCTCGATTCACGTACACGTACAGGAAGCGCGCGAGCGGGTACTTGCCGGCGTACACCGCTTCGGGATCCGTGGTCGCGAAGGGCATCTTCGCGTCCTTCGCGAGCGCCAGCGCCTTCACGCCCGAGGTCTTGTAGCCGAGCCCGCTGTAGCCAATGCCGAGCTTGTCCTCGGTCACGCCCTGCACCACCGAGGCGGAGCCCGGCTGCTCCTTCACGGTGTCGCGGTAGTCACCGCCGCAGAGCGCGATCTCTTTGAAGTAGCCGTACGTGCCCGACGCGGAGTTGCGGCCGTAGAGCCGGAGCGGCTGCGCGGCCAGCGTGCCCTGCACGCCGACGGCGCCCCAGCTGTCGAGCGGCGCGGTCTCGCCGCAGCGGCGCGACTTCGAGAAGATCGCGTCGACCTGCGGGAGCGTCAGCTTCTCGAGCGGATTGTCCTTGTTCACGTAGACCGCGAGCGCGTCGACCGCGACACGGATCTGCGTGGGCGGGTAGCCGAACTTCTTCTCGAAGGCGTCGACCTCGTCGGCCTTCATCGCGCGGCTCATCGGACCGAGCTGCGCGGTGGCCTCGATCAGCGCGGGCGGCGCGGTCGACGACCCCTTCCCTTCGACCTGCACCCGCACGCTCGGGTAGGCGGCGTTGAAGGATTCCGCCCAGAACGTCATCAGGTTGTTCAGCGTGTCCGAGCCGATCGAGCTCAGGTTGCCGGCCACGCCGCTGACCTTGGCGTACGGCTGGATGGCCTTGTCGACGCTGGCCTCGGAGGCCCGCGCGGCGACCGGTGCCCCCCAGGAAGCTGCAGCCACCAACGCGATGCTCACTGCGATCCGATTCATTGGGTTCTCACCTCCGTGGATTCGGCGGGCAAGATGGGTCGAGCGGGTGTCGCGGTCGGGTCGCGCATTTGACGTTTCGGTGACGAATCGTTTCCCGGAATCGCTGCGGCGCCGTCACAGATTCGACACGCGGGTCCGCCGGGACCGGGCTATGCTCCCCGCGGTGATTCAGAAGCCTTCGACCAAGTCGGAGTCGATGATCGACGGCCTGCGCGAGCTGATCCTGCGCATGGGGGCGCTCGCCGAGGCGATCCTCGCGAAGGCGCTGCGCTGCGTCGCGGAGCGCGACCGGCCGCTCGGCATGACGGTGCAGAGCGACGACCTCGAGATCGACCGGCTCGACGTCGCGATCGACGACGCCATCCTGCGCGCGCTCGCCCTGCAGGCGCCCGTGGCCGAAGACCTTCGCCAGGTGATCGCGATCAAGACCATGGCGACCGATCTCGAGCGCATCGGCGACATCGCGCGCAACATCGCGAAGAGTGGCATGCGCCTCGCCGAGCGGCCCCATACTGCGCTGCCGGCGCGGCTCGAACGGCTGCAGAACGAGGCCAGCCGCCAGCTTCGCGCGGCGCTCGACAGCTTCCAGGCGCTCGACGCTGCCGCGGCCCGGGCCGTGATCGCGGGCGACGACCGGGTCGACGAGCTGCAAGACGCGCTGGTGCGCGAGCTGATCGAAGGCATCCAGGGCGAGCCCTCGATCGCGGCGCAAACCGTCGACGTGATCTTCATCGCCGAGAGCCTGGAGCGCGTGGGCGACCACGCGACCAACATCGCCGAGGACGTGATCCTGGCGGTCGAAGCCCGCAACGTGAAGCACGCCGAGAAGCTCGCGCGGCGCGCGCACGGGAGTTGAACATGGGTGCGCGCATCCTCGCGATCGACGACGAGCCGGATCTGCTCGAGCTCGTCCGCGTCGGACTCACGCAGGCGGGCTATGTCGTCGAGACGGCCAGCACCGGCAACGAGGCGCTGGCCGCGCTGCGGCGGGCACCTCCCGATCTGATCCTGCTCGACGTCATGCTGCCCGACCTCTCGGGCACGGAGCTCTGCTCGCGCATCCGCGCGGATCAGCGCCTGGCGTCGGTGCCGATCATCATGCTCACCGCGAAGTCCGAGGAGATCGACCGCGTGGTCGGGCTCGAGGTGGGCGCGGACGACTACGTGACCAAGCCCTTCAGCCCGCGCGAGCTCAGTCTGCGCGTGCGCGCCGTGCTGCGCCGGCGCGCGCCGTCGGGCGAGCGCGTGCGCGTGGTCGAGCACGGCGCGCTGCGTGTCGACCCGGAATCCCACCGCGCAAGCGTCGCGGGCCGCGAGATCGTGCTCACCGCGAAGGAGTTTCAGCTCCTGCTCGCGCTGATGACACGGCCCGGCCGCGTGATGACTCGCGAGAGACTGCTCGACGAGGTCTGGGGCTCCGACATCACGGTCACCTCGCGCACGATCGATACTCACCTGAAGCGTCTGCGCGAGAAGCTCGGCGAGGCGGGCTCACTGGTCGAGACCGTGCGCGGCGTCGGCTACCGCTTCGCCGAGTAGCACCCGGCAAGGGCCGCGGGGAGGCATGCCCAGGATCCAGCGAAGACTGACGATCGCGCTGGCGGCCCTGGTCGTCGCGGTCTCTGGTCTCTCGGGCTGGTGGGCCGATCGCTCGCTGCGCGCGCACGAGCTCGCGCAGATCGAGTCGTGGCTCGGCGCCAGCGCGCGGACGGTCGCGGAGCTCGTGCGCGACG
>Ga0210377_10000815_pt1 | contig 29579 bp, 23 predicted proteins | sample PLM4_65_b1redo_FD_155480 | JGI IMG/M metagenome (GOLD analysis project Ga0210377, IMG submission 155480) | Groundwater sediment microbial communities from an aquifer in East River, Colorado, USA - PLM4_65_b1 redo | ecosystem: Environmental > Terrestrial > Soil > Riparian zone | place: USA: East...
CCGGCCTGGCGCAGGGCGAAGCCGATCACCTCCGCCAGCTCGAGATCGTCATCCGCGACCAGGACCTTCAACCGGCGCCTCCGGCAGCAGCACGCACAGCCGCGCGCCCCGCTCGGTCGGGGCGCTCCAGATCCGGCCTCCGTGCCGTTCGACGATGGACCGGGCGATGAACAGCCCCAGGCCGATGCCGCTCTCCTCGGGCTCCTCGCCGGCGCGCCGCACGAAGCGCCCGAACAGGACTTCGTCGTCGCCCTCGGGCAGGCCCGGCCCCTCGTCCTCGACCGAGAGCATAACCCAGCCCGGCTCGGTCAAGGCGCCGACGCGGATGGTGGTGCCCGCGGGGGCGAACTTGTTGGCGTTGGCGAGCAGGTTCACCAGCACCTGGACGAGGCGCGGGGCATCGCCGATCACCGTCGGCAGCGGATGCGGCAGGTCGATGACGAGGGTCTGGTTGCGCTGGTCGAGGAGCGGGCGCATCGCCTCCGCCGCCTCCTCAGCCACCTCGTCGAGCGCCGTGGGGGCACGCCGCATCGACAGCTCGCCGGCGTCGAGACGGACGCTCTCGAGGAGGTTGTCGATCAGGCGCGCCAGCCGCCGCGCGCCGCGCTCGAGCGCCAGCACCAGGCGGCGCGACTCGGCCGGGTCGAGATCGTCGAGACGCTCGCGCAGCATCTCGATCGAGGCCAGCTGGGCCGCCAGGGGCGTCCTGAATTCGTGCGAGATGTTCGCCACCACCGTGTCGCGCAGGCGCCGGGTCGCCTCGAGCCCGGTCTCCTCGCGCAGCAGCTGGATCTGGCGGTCGTCCACCGGCGCCGCGCTGGTCACGATCACGGTGACCGGGGCGCGCCCCTCCGGCGCCAGGTGCTCGACCGCGGTGCCGCGCCCCTGCGCCCGGGCGTCGAGGATCGGGCAGCGTTCCTCGCACGGCCGGGTGCCTTCGGGGCCTTCCGGGCGCAGGACGTCGCCGCAGAAGCGGCCGAGGGCGGCGGCCGGATCGACACCCAGGAGACGCGCGGCGCGCTGGTTGAGAAAGCGCACGCGGCGCTCGCCGTCGACCGCGAACACGCCCTCGACGATCCCGGCGAGCATCGTCTCGCTCTCGGCCCGGCGCTGCTGCAGCCGGCGGCCGGTCTCCAGGAGGCGCAGGCGCATCTCGTCCATGGCGTGCGCCAGCGCCCCCACCTCGCCGCCGGCCGCCGTGGCCACCGGTGTCTCGAGGTCGCCCATGCCGATGCGGGTGGCGGTGCGCGCCAGCGCCTCGACCGGCGCGGCCAGGCGCCGGCCGATGATGAACGCGCCGAGCACGGCGACGGCGAGGACGACCAGGGCGATGCGGCGGACGCGGCGCACCCAGATGTCGCGCACGGCGACCGCCCGCGCCCGGGGGATCTCGGCCTCGGCGAGACCGACGATCGTCCCGCCGCTCCGCAGCGGCGCCACGGCGACCAGGGCGTTCTCCGGGGCGACCGCCCGGCTCGCCGATTCGCCGCCGAGCAGCGCGCTCTCCCACAGCGGCGAGCGCGGGCCGTATCCCTCGCGCGCCATCTCCTCGCGGCTCCTGATCCGGAGGGTCGCGTCGCCGCCGGGCGCGGCGAGCGCTTTGATGTCGGCCGTGGTGGCGACCAGCACCGTGACCCCGCGGTTCGCCGGGACCTCGGCGAAGCCGGCGACCCGCGCCCGGTCCGCGGCCCTGCCCGGCCGCAGCGCGACGCGGATCCGGCCGGGCGCTTGGGCGGCGAGATCGGCGTCGACCGCCGGCCCGGCGGTGGCGATGATCTCGCTGCCGCGCAGCACCATGCAGGTGTCGGCCCGGACGGTGACGCGGAAGTTGTCGAGGAACGCGGCGAGGGCGGCGCGATCGCCCCCGTCCAGGAGGCGGCTCAGCGCCAATCGCTCCGCCAGGAGATCGGCGGCGCTCACGACACGATCCTGCTCGCGCTGCAGCCCCTCGACGATCGACGCCGCCGCGACGCGGGCCGTGGCCAGCGCCTCCTCCTCGGCGATGTGGCCGAGCAGGCGGGCGGCCGACAGCGACACCGCCCCGATCCCCAGCACCAGGAGGGCGGTCGCCAGCAGCACCAGAAGAACACTCAGACGCGGTCCGCGCATGTTCCCCTCAGGCCGCCTCGCGCCGTGCGCCGGCGGCGGCGCCGTCGTGACCGTCGGCGCGCCCGCCGCGCCGGGTGAGAAGCGCCTGCACCCCGAGCGTGAGCAGTGCTATCAGGGTCAACAGCGACGCCGCCGCGAAGGCGGCGGTGAACTGGTACTCGTTGTAGAGGATCTCGACGTGCAGGGGCAGGGTGTTCGTGCGCCCGCGGATGTGCCCCGAGACCACCGACACGGCGCCGAACTCGCCCATCGCCCGGGCGGCGCACAGGATCGTCCCGTAGGCCAGCCCCCAGCGGATCTTGGGAAGACTCACGAGCACGAAGGTCCTGAACCCTCCCGCGCCCAGCGTCAGCGCCGCCTGCTCCTCGTCGCTGCCCTGCGCCTCCATCAGCGGGATCAGCTCGCGGGCCACGATCGGGGCGGTGACGAACATGGTGGCGAGGATGATCCCCGGAAGCGCGAAGATGATCTTGATGTCGCGATCGATGAACCACGGGCCGAACACCCCCTGGGCGCCGAACAACAGGACGTACACCATGCCGGAGATCACCGGCGAGACGCTGAACGGCAGATCGATGGCGGTGAGCAGCGCGTTGCGGCCCGGGAACCGGTAGCGCGAGATCGCCCAGGCGGCCGCCAGGCCGTAGACCAGGTTGAACGGCACGACGACCGCGGCCACCGTCAGTGTCAGCCGGACCGCCGCGAGGGCGTCGGGCTCGCGGATGGCCGCGAGATAGACCCGCAGACCCTCGCGCAGGGCGCCGTGGAACACGGCCGCCAGGGGCACCAGCAGGAAGGCGAGGAGAAACGCCACCGCGGCGGCGGTGAGCGCCCAGCGCGCCCAGCGCGACTCGTCCAGGTGGACCGAGCGCCCCGCCGCCTGTGCCGCCGCCCCGGCCATCGTCAGCCCTCCGCCCGGACGCGCCGCAGGGTGAGCCGGTTGGCGCCGAAGAGAAGCGCGAACGACATCAGCAGGAAGACGAACGCGATGGCGGCGGCCCCGGCATAGTCGTACTGCTCCAGCTGGATCATGATGAGCAGCGGGGTGATCTCCGATTTCGACGGCATGTTGCCGGCGATGAAGATGACCGAGCCATACTCGCCCAGGCCGCGCGCGAAGGCGACCACGAAGCCGGTCAGCGCGGCCGGCAGGATGCCGGGCAGGATCACCCGGAGAAAGGTCGTCCCCCGGGAGGCGCCCAGGCTCGCCGCCGCCTCCTCGATCTGCGGATCGAGGTCGCGCAGCACCGGCTGCACCGTGCGCACCACGAACGGCAGCCCGACGAAGACCAGTGCCACGACGACGCCGAGCGGCGTGTACGCGACCTCGATGCCGAGCGGCACGAGCCATCCGCCGATCCAGCCATCCTTGGCGTACACCGAGGCGAGGGCGATGCCGGCCACCGCCGTCGGCAGCGCGAACGGCAGGTCGACGAGCCCGTCCACCAGCCGCTTCAGCGGGAAGGTGTAGCGCTCGAGGACCCAGGCGACCAGCACGCCGAACACCAGGTTGATGCAGGCGGCGGCGAAGGCGGCGCCGAAGCTCAGGCGGAAGGCCGCCAGGGTCCGCGGCGCCGTCACCACCTGTGCTATCGACTCCCAGCTTGCCGAAAAGGTCCGCAGGGCGATCATCGACAGCGGCAGCAGGATCACGAGACTCAGGTAGGTGAGGGTCACCCCCATCGACAGCCCGAACCCCGGCAGGCGACGCTCGGCCACGTCAGTGCCCCGCGGCGAAGATGCGGTCGAAGACGCCGCCGTTGGCGAAGTGCTTCTCCTGCGCCGTCGCCCAGCCGCCGAAGGCCGCGTCGATCGTGATCATCTCGATCGGCGGGAAGGTGGCGGCGTGCTTCGCCATGACGCTGTCGAGCGTCGGCCGGAAGTGGTGCCGGGCGGCGATCTCCTGCCCCTCGGGGGTGTAGAGATACTCGAGGTAGGCGCGCGCCGCCGCCGCGCTCTTGCGGCGCGCCGCGACCTTTTCCACCACCGCCACCGGCGGCTCGGCGCGGATGCTCAGCGACGGCAGGACGATCTCGAACCGGTCGCGGCCGCCCTTGAAATCGTTGACCGCCAGGAGCGCCTCGTTCTCCCAGGCGATCAGGACGTCGCCGATGTTGCGCTCCACGAAGGTGGTCGTGGCGCCGCGCGCCCCGGTGTCGAGCACCGGGACATTCTTGAAGATGGCGCGCAGCAGCTCCTCGGCGCCCGCCTCGGAGCCGCGCGTGCGCACACCATAACCCCAGGCCGCCAGGTAGTTCCAGCGCGCCCCGCCGGAGGTCTTGGGGTTGGGGGTCACGACCGCGACCCCCGGGCGCGCCAGGTCGTCCCAGTCGCGGATGCCCTTTGGATTTCCCTTGCGCACCAGGAAGACGATGGTCGAGGTGTAGGGGCAGCTGTTGTTGGGGAGCTTCTTCTGCCAGTCGCGCGGCAGGTAGCCGGCGAGCGCGATGGCGTCGATGTCGTAGGCCAGGGCGAGGGTGACGACGTCGGCGTCGAGCCCGTCGATCACCGAGCGCGCCTGCTTCCCCGAACCGCCGTGCGACTGCTGGACCTCGATCGTCCGGCCGGTGCGCGTTTTCCAGTCGGCGGCGAAGGCGGCGTTGAACTCGACGTACAGCTCGCGGGTCGGGTCGTACGACACGTTGAGCAGTGTCAGGTTTCCGGGGGCCGGCGCCGCGGCCGCGGTCGCCACGCAGACGAGAGCGGCGACGGCAGCGGTGACCGCGGCGAGGGCGAGGCCATCGAGTGCAACGGTGTGGCGTGCAACTGTCAGGGCGGTGCGTTTCATGGTCGATGTCTCCCGGCGCTCAGAACGAAACCTGGAAACGGGTCAGGGCCGCCAGCTCGGTGTCGCGATCCCCTCCGGCGGCGCCGCCGGTGAAGGCGGTGCGGACGACGTCGGCCATCACCCGGATGTTGGTCGTCAGCGCGCCGTTGAGGCCGACACCAAGCTCCTGGGCGCGCCGCGCCGACACGGTCGGGTCGGCGTACACGGGGAACGCCTCGCCGTCGACCGACAACGCACCGGCCCGCGCCACGACCTCCCACGCCCCCGGCCCCTGCCCGAGCGGACGGCGCGGCACGATCCCCTTCATCGAGGCGTCTTCGCCGGTGAGCACCCACGAGGCGGTCGCCTGCCAGGCGGCCACGCCGATGGTGTCGGATGAAGCGTCCAGCGCCACCACCTGCCGCTCCGAGACATACTCGGCCATCAGTCCGAAGCGGCCGATCTCGAGCCAGGCCTGCGGTGACCAGCGCTCCCGCCGGCCGTCGGCGAGCACCGTCGTGGCGGTCGTGGTGCCGGTGCGCCACGAAAGGAAGGTCTGCTGCGCCGCGGTCTTGTAGGCGGCGAGACCGGTCGCTGTCGTGACCCCCTCCTGCGTGCCGGCGCTGCCGGCGACCCCGATGCCGAGCCCCTTGAACCGGCCGCTCCTGAACGGCTTGACGAAGACGCGGCCGATGGTGTCCTTGCCGTCGCTGGTGTCGACGTCGGCGCTCGACCCGTCGGGGACGCCGTTGAAGATCCCGAGCTGCCAGGAGAACAGCCCCTTGGATAGTCCGCCGTGACCCATGATCCCGAGGTCGCGGTTCGGCACCAGGTTGGTGGGCAGGGCGCGCTCGACGAACTCGATGTCGGTGGCCGACTGCAGCCGCTCGAGACCGAACGGCGACTTGAACTTCCCGAGCCGCAGCTTCGTCGACGATGACAGGCGCGCGTCGACGTAGGCGTCCTGCAACACCGACTTCCCCTCGCCGAAATCCGGCATGATGCGCCAGTCGAAGCGGCCGCCGAGCGTGCCCTCGAAGATCGGCCGGGCACGCCGGATGAGGAAGGTGTCGGTGCCGGGGCCGGCGCCCTCGTTGTCGATGAAGCGGCCGTCGAACTGGAGGTAGCCGCGCAGGCGGAAGACCCACAAGCCGTCCGCCGACTTCAGCGAGAAACCGTCCTTGCCGGCGCTCACGACCGGCGCGTTCTTCGCCTTTTCGTCCGACTTCTCGGCCGCCGGGTCGGCCGCCGGGTCGGCCGGCGGCTCCTCGGCGCGCGCGGTCGCGAATGACATCCAGAGCGCGGCGGCCGCGCAGGGCGCGATCGCCAGGAATCGGCGCAGCATGGAATCACCGCTCAATCGGGTCACCTCGGCAACGGTGCGCGGCGTCGGTGCGCCGGCGGCGCTCATGGCGCCAGCTCCGGCGATCGGATGATCAGCAACGGCTTGGCCGCCGAGCGCAGCAGGCCGGCGATCGGCCCGTCGAGCGGCGTTCCTCCCCATGGATCGGCGAGGGGGGCGCCGACGACGATGAGGTCGTACCCGCCCTCGAGCACCTCGGTGCGGATCTCGGTCTCGGCGTCGCCGGCCCTTTGCCGGGTCGCGGCGCGCACACCCAGCGAGGCGAGGGTGCGGGCGCTCGCGGCCAGGAAGCGATCGGCCTGCTCGCGCAGCGGGCCTTTGGCCTCGTGACCCGGGATGACGGTCAGGACGGTCACCTCGGCGCCGAGGTGGCGCGCCAGGCGGCCGGCGAACCGGATCCCTCCTTTGCCCGGCTCGCCGACGCTGGCGCAGATCAGCACGCGCCGCAGCTCGGGCGGATCGGGCGGCACCAGGAGGACGTTGTGGTCGCCGTGCCGCAGCGCCGCCGACGCCACCTCGAGCCCCGCGCCGGCGGTGATGCCGGCGACCACCAGATCGTAGGCGCCCGGAGGCGCGTGTCGCCGCAGCCCCTCCGCCAGCGTGTCGGGGTCGCGCACGACCGGTTCGTCGCCCGCGGGCGTCCGGCTGGCGGCCGGGCCGCACGCCAGGCGCGTTGTCCGCGAGCGGGCGAGACGGGCGATCCGCCCGCCGAGATCGGTGGCGGCGGACGCGGCGCTGCCGCCGTCGTCCACCAGCAGGAAGGCCATGCCGGGGTGGGCGAGCGCGTGCACGCGGCGCAGCCCCACCCAGGTCTTGTCACCCGGCCGCAGCGGGTAGCGCTGCGCGAGGTGCTGCGAGCGGACCGCCTCGACGACGACGTACTCGGCGCCGAACGGCGCCGCCGGCGCCAGAACGCGGACCCCCTTGAGGGGCAGCCGGAGACGCAGGCGCTCGAAGGCGCCCACGAAGGTCGACTCCTCGACCACCCCCTCGCCGAGGAGCGGCCACTGCAGCGCGTCGGGGGAGTCCTTGACGGCGATGTCCTCCGGCCGGAAGAGCAGCTGCACGCGTGACGGCTCCGCGGGCGCCGCCGCCCCCTGCTCCTCGGGGGGTCCCGAGGGCCCGCGCGGCCCCGCCGGCAGACTCGGCCCCGCAGGGAAGCGTGGGCCGGGCGGTGCCGCGGCCACGGCGCTCGACCCGCCGACCGCGAGGTCGACGTCGCCGACGCGCAGGCCGCGCGCCGTGCGCTCGGCGACCACCAGGTTGGCGGTGCCGAGGAAGGTCGCGGTGAATTCGGTCGCGGGGTGCAGGTAGAGCTCGCGCGGCGTGCCGCGCTCGAGCAGGCGGCCGTGGTTGAGCACGGCGATCCGGTCGGCCAGCTCGAAGGCCTCCTCCTGATCGTGGGTCACGAAGATCGTCGTGACGCCGAGCTCGCGCTGGATGCGGCGCACGGTGGAGCGGATCTCGGCGCGGATGCGCGCGTCGAGGGCGCCGAACGGCTCGTCGAGCAGCAGCACCTCGGGGCGGTGGGCGAGGGCCCGTGCGAGGGCGACGCGCTGCTGCTGGCCGCCCGACAGCTGCTCCGGGCGGCGCAGGCCGTAGCCGGAGAGGCCGACCATCTCGAGCAGGTCGTCGCGGCGCTGCGCGCGCTCGCGTGGCGCCACCCCGCGCACGCGCAGCGCGAACTCGACGTTTTCGGCGACCGTCATGTGGCGGAACAGGGCGTAGTGCTGGAAGACGAAGCCGACGCCGCGCCTCTGCGGCGGCACCCGGGTGACGTCGCGCCCGTGCAGCAGCACCCGCCCCGAATCCGAATCGGTCAGGCCGGCGACGATGCGGAGAATGGTGCTCTTCCCCGACCCGGACGGGCCGAGGAAGACACACAGCTCGCCGTCGCCGATCTCGAGCGACACGTCACGGACGACCGTCTGGCCGCCGTAGGTCTTGGTCAGGTGCTCCAGGACAATCGACAAGGATGCCCCCCGGAGCGGAAATGTACCCGCAAGGCGGTGACGGCGCGGTCGGAATCGGGTGACAGCCCTGGAACCGCCCAGCCGGCCGTACCCGCCGTCAGGTCACGCCGGCCCTTCAGGGCACATCCGTTCAGGACACATCGACGATGGTGAACAGGTTGGTCGCGCCGGGGCGGCCGAAGGGCGACCCGGCGAGGATGCCGATGCGGTCGCCCGGGTCGACGTACCGCTCCTCGCGCAGGCGGCGCACCGCCTCCAGCGCGAGCCGCTCGATCCCGCGCGTCCGCCCGATGCGGCGCGGCACCACCCCCCAGTACAGGGCCATGCGCCGGCGCACGGCGCGGTGCCGGCAGAAGGCGACGATCGGCACCGCCGGGCGCCACTTCGACACCAGGCGCGCCGTCCCGCCGCTCTCGGTGTAGACCGCCAGACCGCGCATCTTCAGATGATCGGTGGCGCGGGCCGCCGCCTCGGCGAGGGTCTCGGGAACGCTCAGCGGTCCCTCGTCGCGCCGGCGGCGCGGCGCGCGCTCGACCGCCGCCTCGGCCTCGGCGATGATCCGGTCCATCATCGCCACCGCCTCGACCGGGTAGCGCCCGGCCGCCGTCTCGCCCGAGAGCATGAGCGCGTCGGTGCCGTCGAAGACGGCGTTGGCGACGTCGCTCGCCTCGGCGCGCGTCGGCCGCGGGCTGTCGATCATCGATTCGAGCATCTGCGTGGCGGTGATCACCGGCCGGCGGCGCTCGTTGGCGCGGGCGATGATGCGCTTCTGCGCCACCGGGACGGTCTCGGGGCTCATCTCGACCCCGAGGTCGCCGCGCGCCACCATCACTCCGTCGGCGACCTCGAGGATCGCGTCGAGATTGGCCAGCGCCTCGGGCTTCTCGATCTTCGCCAGGACCGGCGTGTCGTGGCCGGCCGCGGCGATGAGCCGCTTGAGCGCCGTGACGTCGGCGGCGCGGCGGACGAACGACAGCGCCACGTAGTCGACCTCCTGGTCGAGAGCGAAGCGCACATGCCGCCTGTCGGCGCCCGTGAGGGCGGCGATGCGCATCCGGGCGCCGGGGAGATTGACACCCTGGCGCTCGCGCAGGGCGCCGCCGTGCACCACACGGCAGACCACCTCGCCGCGCGCCCGACCTTGAACCCGAAGCTCGATGAGCCCGTCCGACAGCAGGATCCGGTCGCCGGGGCGGACGTCGTGCGCCAGGCGGGTGAAGGTGATGCCGATGCGGCCGGCGTTCCCCTCCACGTCGCGCCCGACCAGGCGCACCACGGAGCCCGACCGCAGCATGACCGGGCCGCCGCCGGCGAGCGTGCCGGTGCGGATCTTCGGCCCCGGCAGGTCGGCGATGACCGCGACCGAGCGCCCGAGGCGGCGGGCCGCGGCGCGCAGCCGGCGGATCGTCCGCGCGTGCCAGGCGTGGTCGCCGTGCGAGAAGTTCAGGCGCGCCACATCCATCCCCGCCCGCAGCAGGGCGGTGATCGTCGCGGTCGTGTCGCTCGCCGGCCCGAGAGTGGCGACGATCTTCGCGCGCGAGAAGCCGGGGCGCGGAGGCACCCTACAGCCCCTTGAGCGCGGCGAGGACCGCCGCGCGCGTCCGGTCGCGCGCCGGGAACGGCTCCGCCAGCGCCAGCCGAACCTCGAGCGCCGCCAGGAGATTGCGGCCATTGTGCGCCGCCGCGTACCGCTCGGGGTCGATGCCGGCCTCGTTCTCCCACACCTGGTGCCGGGCGGCGGCGAAGCGGTCGGCGAAGGCCGCGAACGATGCCGTGTCGACGTCGGGCCGGCGCAGCAGTGAGATGACGGCCGCCGCCAGCCGATCGTCCTCGCCCCAGATCCAGACCGTCGTGGCGGCGCCGGTCTTCAGGCCGATGGCCGCGAGGATCCGCTGCGCGCCGGCGGCGTCGATCTTCGGGCTGCGGCCGAGGAACTTCAGGAGGTCGGCGGTGTGCGCCACCGAGTGGTGCCACCCGGTTCCCGGCACGAAGCCGCGCATGTCGCGCTCGCGCGCCATGTAGTCGAGGGCGGCGTCCAGGAGTCGCCCGACCTCCTCGCGCGTCAGGAACGACGCCTGGTTGTCGAGCGCCGCGATGAGCGACAGGTCGAGGGCCGAGAACGACCGCAGCAGGACCGATTCGTTCCCCGACTCGCCGATGTCAATCCTGAGATTGCGCATCCAAAGATCCATCAGGACCCGCAGGGTGGCGTCGTCGACGCGGCGGTCGCGGTCAATCCATGCCGCCGGGATGCCGTAGGCGAAGGTGTCGCGCCATTCGTGATCGGGGGAGCCGAGGTGGCCGCTCAGCTCGAGGAGCAGGTCCCGGACCGAGGCTCCTTCGGGGACGGCAAAGTCGGCGTCGACGATGGCTTTCCAGTAGGCCCGATCGTGGACCTGGGCCGTCGTGGCGGGCCCGGTGGCGGGCGGCGGGACCTGAACCGCGCCGGGCGCCGCGGCCGCCGCCGCCACGGCCGCAGGTGGCGCGGCCGCCCTGGCGACGCCCCACCCGGCGACCGACAGCAGGAGCGCCACGAGCGTGACGGTGGCGGCGGGGATTGGGCGGTGGCGATCCGGCACGGCGCGCATGGGGCAAAGCCTAGCACGGGCACCGGCCGCGACCGCTTCACGAGCGGGCGCGGATGGTGTAGGGTTCCCGGACGCCGATGCCACTCGCCCCCGGAACCCGCCTTGGACCCTATGAAATCGTCGGCCCGCTCGGCGCCGGCGGCATGGGCGAGGTCTACCGCGCCCGCGACACCCGGCTCGACCGCGAGGTCGCGGTGAAGATCCTCCCCGAGCGCTTCGCCGCGCGGCCGGAGACGCGCGCCCGGTTCGAGCGCGAGGCGCGGGCGGTGGCGGCGCTGTCGCACCCGAACATCCTGGCGTTGCACGACGTCGGCAGCGCCGGCGACATCGCCTACACGGTCACCGAGCTCCTCGAAGGGGCGACGCTGGGGCAGCGGCTCGCCGAGGGGGCGCTGCCGGTGCGCAAGGCGGTGGAGTATGCCCTGCAGGCGGGGCGCGGGCTGCAGGCGGCGCACGACCGCGGCCTCGTGCATCGCGATCTCAAGCCGGACAACATCTTCATCACCGATGACGGGCAGGTGAAGCTGCTCGACTTCGGCCTGGCGCGCGCCGCCGGCGCCGGCGAGGGGGTCGACAGCGCCGGCGGCGGCGCGGCCGAAGTCAGCCGCGTCGCCACGCGCGGCCCGATGACCGAGCCGGGCACCGTGCTCGGCACGGTCGGCTACATGTCGCCCGAGCAGGTCCGCGGCCTTCCGCTCGACGCGCGCAGCGACCTGTTCTCGTTCGGCGCCGTGCTTTTCGAGATGCTGACCGGGCGGCGCGCCTTCAGGGCCGACACCGCGGCCGACACCATGACGGCGATCCTGCGCGAAGACCCGCCGGAGATGCAGGGAACCGGCCGCGCCATGCCACCGGCCCTCGATCGCGTCGTCCGGCACTGCCTCGAGAAGAACCCGGCGGAGCGCTTCCAGACCGCGCGTGACCTGATCTTCAGTCTCGAGGCGCTCACCGGGTCGCAGGCTTCGGGCGAGGCGGCCGCGATCGCCGCGTCGGGCGGGGCGGCGGCACCCGGCCTGTCGCGGGCGGGGGGTGCGGCGCGCCTGATCGGCGGTCTGGCCGTGGGGATCGCGCTCGGTGCCGCCGCGGCGCTGTGGTATGGGAAGGGGCCCCTGCCGCCGCCACCGGCGCTCCGGCAGTTGAGCTACTCCGGCGCCGACAGCCAGCCGTCGGGCTCGCCCGACGGCCGTCTCATCGCCTTCATCTCGCACCGCGACAGCCGCGCGCAGATCTGGCTGCGGCAGCACCCCGGCGGGGACGAGATCGCCCTCACCAGCGGACCCGACTACAGGCCGCGCATCTCGCCCGACGGATCGCAGGTCCTGTTCGCGCGCCGCGATGGGTCGGTACTGTCCCTCTACCGCGTGCCGGTGGTGGGGGGAGAGCCGCGCCGGATCCTCGAGAACGCTCTCGATGCCGACTGGTCTCCCGACGGCCGCCGCATCGTGTTTCTGCGCGAAGAGGGTCCGGGAGAAAACCCGGGCATGAGCGTCGGCGTCGTCGAGGCGAGCGGCGACGGCGCACGCGAGATCGCCCGTGAAGCGGGAGCCAATCTCGACTTCCCGCGCTGGTCGCCCGACGGCACGCTGATCGCGATGCGCCACTACAGCGGCGAGAACAGCCCGCACGGAATTCTGATGCTCTCGCCCGATGGGGCGAGCCGGCGGATTCTCGCCGCGCCGCCGCCGTACGGCACGCTCACCTCGCCCGTCTGGATCGGCGACGGAACGCACATCGTCTACGGCGAGCTGGAGAGTTTCGCCACCGGAGGAATCGCCGTCGGCGGGGCGGGGCGGATCATCCGGCAGGACGTCGCCTCGGGACGGACGGAGACGCTGATGTGGGCCCCAAGCCTCGGCTTGGTCATCGACACCTTCGGCTCCGGCCGGCTGTTGATGGATTCCTCCATGCGCCGGTCGAACCTCCTCGAGGAAGCGACGGGGCGGGACGCCGACGGGCCGGCGCACCGCTGGCGGACGCGCGGCAACAGCATCGACCGGCAACCGGCCTTCTCGCCCGACGGCCAGTGGGTGATCTTCTCCTCGAACCGCAGCGGCAATCTCGATCTCTGGAAGCTGTCGATCGCGACCGGGGCGGTGCGCCGGGTCACCGAGGACGCATCTGACGACTGGGACCCGGCCTTCATGCCCGACGGCCGGAGCATCATCTGGTCGTCGAGCCGTGGCGGCCACTTCGAGATCTGGATCGGCGCCGCCGACGGCACCGGCGCCCGGCAGCTCACGAACGATGGTGTCGACGCCGAGAATCCCACCGCGACACCGGACGGCCGCCGCATCGTCTACAACTCGTCGAACCCGGCGCATTCGGGACTGTGGACGATCAACGCGGACGGGAGCGGCGCCACCCGCCTCGTGCCCGGGGGCTGGAGCACACCGGAGGTCTCGCCCGACGGCCGCTGGGTCGCCTTCCGGTCGCAGAGCGAGCCGCGCACCGTCCATGTCGCGAGCCTCGAGGATGGGCGGGTGCTTCCGCTGACCATCGTGCTTCCGGGAGCCAACCCGAACGGCCGGCCGCGCTGGCTCCCCGGCGGCCGGCGGCTCGCCTTCACGGGCACCGACGCGGCCGGGGCGATCGGCGTTTTCACCCAGGCATTCGATCCGGGCCGCGACACGACCGCCACCCGCGTGGCGCTGTCCACCTTCGACAACGACCTGTCGCTCGAGTCGTTCGGGATCTCCCCCGACGGGACGCGGATCATGTACGCAGGCGCCGAGGATGTCTCGGCCCTGCTCCTCGCCGAGGGCGTGCCGGGAATCCTGCCGCCGCGGCGCCCGCAGTAGCCGCCACGCCGCTGTATCGTGCCCGCGCCGTCCGCGCCGCCGGTATCACCAGCGCGTCGAGTGGCCTATGATGAAGCGCCCCGGGGGGGGACCTTGGACCGGCAATCGTGACGGCGTGAGCGCCGACCGCGGCTGCCGCTGGAGATCGGTCAAGCCGTGACATCCGTCGCCGTGGCGGCGCCCCCCGCGTGAGCCCGCTCCCGTCATCCCTCGCCCGCGCCCTCGTCGCCCTGGTTCTCGGGCGCGGCCGGCCGCTGTTCGTCGCCGCGATGCTGGCGCTCGTCCTGCCGTGCGGCTGGTTCGCCATGGGCGCGCGCCAGGAGCAGAGCACGGCCTCGATGAACTCGGCCCGCGCGGCGGATCGGCGCGCGGAGGAGGAGTTCCGGCGCGATTTCGGCAGCGACGAAGTCATCATCGTCGCCCTGACCCATCCCGAACTCCTCGGCCCCGGCGGACTGGCGACCATCGGCGACCTCACAGAGCGCATCGGCGCCCTCGACGGTGTCCGCCGCGCCACGAGCCTCGCAAACGTCCGGCAGATCGTGGCCGGTCCCGATGGCGCCCTTCCGGCGCCGCTGCTGCCCGACCCATTGCCGCAGGGTGATGCGTGCGCGGCGGCGGTGCGCCGAGCCCTCGACGCCAATCCACACCTGACCGGACTGCTGATCGCGGCGGATCGGCGCACCGCGGCGATCGTCGTCGAGGTCGAGGACCGCCCGGATGACGACGCCTACCGGGCGCGCCTCGTCCACGATCTGCGCGCCATGCAGGATGGGAACCTGGCGGCGGGGGTGGCGTTGCACATCACCGGCATCACGCTGCAGAAGCACGACACCACGCACCTGGTCGGGCGCGACCAGGCGGTGATGCTGCCGCTCTCGGTGCTGATGCTGGCGGTGGCGCTGGCGGTGGTGACGCGCCACCTCGCGGGGGTGATTCTGCCGCTCCTGGTGACCGGGGTCACCGTGGTGATAACCCTGGGTCTGTATGCTGCCCTCGGGTACCAGGTCAATGTCATCACCTCGCTCCTGCCGCCGCTGCTGCTGGTGCTGTCGACCACGACCGCCATACACCTGTTCCAGGAATGGGTGGCGCTCGGCCCGCGTATCGCCGACCGGACGGAGCGGTTGCGGCACATCCTGCGTTTTTTCCTGGCGCCATGCTTCATGACCTCGCTGACCACCGCCATCGGTCTCGGCTCGCTGATGGTGAGCGACATCCCGGCGGTCCGCCTGTTCGGCGCCTTCGGCGCGTTCGGCATCATGCTGTCGTTCGTCCTCAACTTCACGCTGTTGCCCGCCGTGCTGTCGCTCCTCGATCCGCCGCCGGCGCCCCGCCGGCGCGCGGGGATCGCGATCGAGGCGATCCTGGCGGCGGCGGCGCGGACCGCGGTGCGCCGCCCGGGCCTGGTGTTCCTTGCGGCCGGCGTCCCAACCGTCCTGGCGATCATCGGTCTGCCGATGATCCGTAACAACACCGACCTGCTGCGCTTCCTGCGCGAGGACCAGCCGCTGGTGCGCGACACCCGCGTCATCGACCAGGCCCTGGGCGGGGCCAATGCGATCGATCTCGTGATCGAACGGCGCGACGACCGGCCGCTCACGGGTCTCGACGACGTCCGCCGGCTCGAGATGTTCGCGGGCGCGATGCGGCGCCAGCCCGGCGTCACCGGGACCCTGGCGCTGACCGATCTCCTTGCGCAGCTCAACCGTGCCGAGCAGCGTCTCGATCGACTGGCTCTCCCCGGCGATGAAGAGCAGCTGGCGGGGTTGTTCGATCTCCTCGATGCCGCCACCGACCAGGCCGACATCCGCCGGGTCATGACGCCCGATGTCCGCCGGACGCGGATCACCGTTCGTCTGCACGCCATCGGCACGCGCGAAGCCGAGACCGTCCTGGCGGGTATCGAGCGCGCCGGGCGGGCGACGCTCGGCGCCGACTACCGTGTGACGCCGGTCGGCGGGTTCTACAAAGTCACGATCGACTCGAACCGGCTGGTGGCGGGCCAGGTGAGCAGCTTCGGTCTGGCGCTGGCCCTCGTGCTCCTGGTGATCGGCGTGACGCTGCAGTCGTGGCGCCTGCTGGTCGCGGCAATCCTGCCGAACATCGTGCCGATCCTGTGGACCATGGGGACGATGGGTTGGCTCGGGATCGACCTGAGCACGGCCACGACGATGGTGGCGTCGGTGGTCCTCGGTATCGCCGTGGACGACGCCATCCACTACCTGGCCCGGTTTCGCAGCGAATACGCCGGCGATCTCGAGGGAGCGGTCGATCGCACCACGCGCATCACCGGGCGGGTCCTGACGATCACGACGGTCGTACTCACGCTCGGCTTCTGGGTCGGCACGCTGAGCAGCTTCAAGCCGACGGTCTATTTCTCGCTGCTGTCCGGGTTGACGATGGTGACGGCGCTCATCTGCACGATCACGCTGCTCCCCGCCTGCCTCAGGGTGCTGCACGCCGAAAAGGTGGTGGCGAGATGAGCGCCTCGTCCGGACGCGGTCGGTGCCGCCGTATCATCGCTGCCTGCGTCGCGCTCGCCGTCGGCGCCGTGCCGGCCGCCGCGACCGACCCGACCGCCGGCCAGACCGCGCTCCTCGACATCCGCAGCGACGTCGTCGTCGATCGTGCCTTCGTCCCGTCGGCCCGGCGGCCGCAGGGCGAGGTGCGCATCGTCCGGCGCGGCGGTCATGCCGTCGTCCAGACGCTCCTGTACACGCGCGTACTGAAGCGCGTCGTCGGCGCCATCACCGACAAGGAGCGGCGCAACTGGCCGGCCGGCGCCGCCGGCCATGCCGACATGGAGCGCTACGTGGCCGCCCTCGAAGCGTTCCGGCGCGCCGCGGCGGAGCGTCCCGACCAGGCCGGCCCGGACGTCGACCGGCGTGTGCGGGCGCTCGTCGAGTTCATCGACGCCCCCGGCGAGCCGCTGGTGGCGATCGGCGGCGTCACGCTCGAAGGGACGGGCGGGCTCGAGGAGACAGCCGAGTCGGTCCGCATCCGTGCGCGCGCCACGCCGTCGGTGCTGACCCTGTCGGCAGATTACGTGCGGCGCAACATGGCGCTGATCGTGGCCGATGCGTTCTCGATCAAGCCCGGGGAGGCGGCGACGCGGCTCGCGGCGGCGGCCCATCCCTGAACGACGGACGCCGCGTGATGGCCGGAGACGGCCACGTGTGGATATATTAAAGAGGATGCTCTGATGCCCGCCGGCACAAGCAGCACCCGGGAGGTTCACAGAATGCCGCGCCATGCCGGAATTGTCATCCCGCCCCTTTTGGCCATCCTGGCGCTCGTGTCGGGCGCGGTCCCGCCGTCCGCGGCGGCCGCGGAGCGCGCCGTCGTCCTCGACGCGGAGGGGAGCGCGGTCACTTTCACCCTCGACACCACCTTCCACGAGGTGCACGGGACGATGGCGCTGACGGGCGGTACCCTCCGCTTCGACCCCGCGACCGGCGCCGCGACCGGCACGATCACCGTGGATGCGCGCCGCGCCGAGACCGGAAACGACAAGCGCGACAAGACGATGCACGCCGACGTGCTGGAGAGCGAGCGCTACCCGACGATCGTCTTCAGAGCCGAGCGGGTCGAGGGGACGCTCGTCGAACCAGGGCACAGCGATCTGCGTCTCGTCGGTGTCATGACCCTGCATGGAGCGGATCACCCGATGACGCTGACGGCGTCCGTCGATTGCGCCGATAGCAAGGTCCGTGGCGAGGTGCGCTTCCCAATCCCGTATGTCGAGTGGGGCATGAAGGACCCGAGCTTCTTCGTCGCCCGGGCGGCGAAGTCGGTCGACGTGACGGTGAGAGTCGAGGGGCGCTGGGCCGATGCCGTCGCCGCGACCCATTGACGCGATGCGCGCCCCGGCCGATGGAGACGACACCATGACCATGACCACGACGGCGCGGCGCGGCATCGCGCTCCTGTACGGCCTGGCCGCCCACGGTCTGTTCCTCGTCGGGGTGGGAGGGATGATCCTGAACCTGCACCAGGGCATGCGCTGGTCCCTGGGGCCGGCGCGCGGCGCCGCCGCCATCGCCGCCGACATCCTCCTCCTCCTGCAGTTTCCAATCCTGCACTCGTTTCTCCTCAGCGGTCGCGGCCGCGCCCTGCTGGGGCGCATGGCTCCGAAAGGTCTCGGCCCCGACCTCGTGACCACCACCTTCGCCGGCGTGGCCGCGATCCAGATCGCCCTGACCTTCCTGCTCTGGTCGCCGAGCGGCATCGTCTGGTGGCAGCCCCATGGCGCCGCGGCCGCCGTCATGAACGGCCTGTTCGCCGCCAGCTGGCTCTTCCTCGGCAAGGCGCTGTACGACGCGGGGCTGCCGCTGCAGACCGGCTGGATGGGCTGGAGCGCGGTCTTCAAGGGGCAGCTGCCGGTCTACGCGCCCTTCCCGACCCACGGACTGTTCCGGTGGTGCCGGCAGCCGGTCTACCTGGGCTTCGCGCTGACCCTCTGGACCGGGCCGGTCTGGACCCCGGATCGCCTGGCGCTGGCAATCCTCTGGACGACCTACTGCATCGCGGGGCCGCGCTTGAAGGAGATGCGCTACCTGCACTGGCACGGCGAGAGGTTCCGGCGCTACCAGGCCGCGGTGCCGATCGTGGCGCCGCGACTGCGGCGGGCGGCGTGAGAATCGCCGGGGTGGGGACAGCCTTCCCGCCCCACTACTACGACCAGGAGGCGCTGCTCGCGGCGCTGCGGCGCATCTGGGCGCGGCGCCACACCAATCTCGACCGGCTCGAGGCGCTGCATCGCAAGGTGCTCGTCGGCGGCCGCTACATGGCGTTGCCGGTGGAGGAGTACGAGCATCTCGAGACCTGGGGGCAGGCGAACGACGCCTGGATCCGCGTCGCCCAGGAGGTCGGCGAGCGCGCCGTCGCCGGCGCCCTCGCCATCGCCGGGCTGACCCCCGCCGACGTCGGGGCGCTCATCTTCGTCACCGTCACCGGCGTGGCCACGCCATCGATCGACGCCCGGCTCATCAACCGCATGGGGCTGCCGCACGACGTGACACGGGTGCCGATCTTCGGCCTCGGCTGCGTCGCCGGCGCCTCCGGCCTGGCGCGCGCCGCCGACTACGTGCGCGCCTACCCCGACCGCGTCGCGGTGCTGCTGTCGGTCGAGCTCTGCTCGCTGACGCTGCAGCAGGCCGACCTGTCGCTCGCCAACCTGATCGCCACCGGTCTCTTCGGCGACGGCGGCGCGGCGGTGGTCGTCGTCGGCGACGACCATCCGGCACGCGTCGGCCGCCCCGCCGGCCCGGGCGGGATCGGCGCCGGCGGCGCCGGCGCGCGCCCCGGGCCGCGCATCGTCGCCAGCCGCTCGGTCTTCTACCCCGACACGGAGCGCGTCATGGGGTGGGACATCTCCGAGAGCGGCTTCCGCGTGGTGCTCTCCGCCGATGTCCCGGTGATGGTGCTCAAGCACGTGCGCCGCGACGTCGACGCCTTCCTCGCCGGCCACGGCCTCGACCGCGGCGACATCGATGCCTGGATCGCCCACCCCGGAGGACCGAAGGTGCTCGAGGCGATGCAGGAGGCGCTCGACCTCCCGCGCGCGGCCTTCGCTCTGAGCTGGAAGACCCTCGCCGAGGCCGGCAACCTGTCGTCGGCCTCGGTGCTGCTCGTGCTGAAAGAGACCCTCGAATCGCGCCCCCCGGCGCCGGACCGCCATGGCCTGGTGCTCGCCATGGGGCCGGGATTCTGCTCGGAGCTGGTGCTGCTGCGTTTCTAGGCGGTGGCGCGGCCGGGGGGGACCGGCGCGGCGGCGCAAGTGAGGCTCGTGATGGTCGAAGCTCCGCACGATGGCCGGCTCTGGTACCCGGCCCTGATCGCCGTCGTCGCCCTGCTGCGCCTCCTCGAGCTTGCCTGGTCGGCACGCAACGCCCGCCGGCTGCGGGCGCGCGGCGGCGTCGAGGCGGGCGCCGGGCATTACCCGGCGATGGTCGCGGTGCATGCCGGCTTCCTCGTCAGCGCACCGCTCGAGGTGATCCTCGCCGGACGGCCCTTCGTCCCGTTCCTCGGTCTGCCGATGCTGGCGCTGTTCGCGGCGACGATGGCGCTGCGCTACTGGGCCATCGCCACCCTCGGCGATCGCTGGTGCACGCGGGTGATCGTCCCGCCCGGCGGCGCGCTGGTGACCTCGGGGCCGTACCGGCTGATGCGGCACCCGAACTACCTGGCGGTGGCGATCGAGATCCCCGCCCTCGCCCTGGTGCGCTCGGCCTGGATCACCGCGTTGGTCTTCGGGACGCTGAACGGGCTGCTCCTGCGCACCCGCATCCGCGTCGAGGAGTCGGCCCTGGGTCGGGCGGCGGCAGGACGGGACGCGGGCGAGGCCGCCCGGGGCGCGCGATGACCAGGCCCGGGCCCGACCTCGACCTGCTGATCGCCGGCGGCGGGCCGGCGGGTCTCGCGGTGGCCATCCGCGCCCGCCAGGCGGGGCTCGCGGTCGCCGTCGTCGATCCGCTGCGGCCGCCGATCGACAAGGCGTGCGGCGAAGGGGTGATGCCCGACGGGGCCGTGCTTCTCGAGCGGCTCGGGGTCGCCGTCCCGGACGACCGCCGCTTCGCCTTCCGCGGTATCCGCTGGATCGACGGCGACATCGTGGTTGAAGGCGCATTCCCCGGCGCCCCCGGATGGGGTGTGCGGCGCACCGACCTGCACGCCGCGATGGTCCGGCGCGCCGCGGAGATGGGGGTCGACCTGTGTTGGGGGGTGGCGGCGCGCGGTCTCGAGGCGGGCGCCACCGGGGCCGGCGGTCTCGTGACCAGCCGCGGACCGATGCGGGCGCGCTGGATCGTCGCCGCGGACGGCCTGCATTCGCCCGTGCGCCGCGCCGCCGGGCTCGCCGGGCGGCGCGCCCGGCGGAGGCGTTTCGGGCTGACGCGCCACTTCGCCATCGAGCCGTGGACCGATCATGTCGAGGTGCACTGGAGCGACGGCGCCGAAGCCTACGTCACACCGCTCGGGAAGCGGCAGGTCGGGGTTGCGCTGCTTTTCGAGGACCTGCGGCCGGACTTCACGGCACTGCTCGCCCGCTTCCCGGACCTCGCGCGGCGGCTCGCCGGCGCGCCCGTCGACGGCCGCCGGCGCGGCTCGGGACCGCTCGAGCAGCGCGCCGCGGCGGTCGTGCGCGGCAACCTGGCGCTGGTCGGAGACGCCGCCGGCTACGTCGACGCGATCACCGGCGAAGGACTGTCGCTGGCCCTCCACGACGCCTTCGCCGTCCTCGCGGCGATCGGTCGCGGCGACCTGGCGCACTATGCCGCCGCGCACCGGCGCATCACCCGGCTCCCCGAGGCGATGACCCGCGCGCTTCTCGCCGTCGAGCGGCGACCCGGCCTGCGGCGCCGCGTCCTGCGCGCCCTCGCCCGCGACCCGGCGCTGTTCCGCGCCCTGCTGGCGGTGCATGTGCGGGCGCGCCCGCCGGCGCCGACCGCGTCGTGGGTCCTGCCGCGGCTGGCCTGGGGCGTGGCGCACGCCGGGCCGGCGGCGCATCGCCCTGGAGGATCCGGTGGCTGAAGCTGGTAGGCTGAACGATGTCGGGAGGAGGACCGTCATGAAACCCGTCACCATGTCCGCGACCACGCTGCTCGCGGCTGTGCTCTTCACGGTCGCGGCCGCGGCGACCACCGCCCTGGCGGCGCCGCCGCGTCCCAGCACCTTCTCGATCGTCGCCGTCGACCCGGCCGCAGGGGAGACGGGGGTGGCGGTGGCGAGCCGCTTCTTCGCGGTCGGGGCGGTGGTGCCGTTCGCGCGCGGCGGCGCCGGGGCGGCGGCGACCCAGGCGTCGGCCAACACCTCCTACGGCGATCGCGCTCTCGACCTGCTGGCGCGCGGCCTCGGTGCCGAGGAGGTCGTGCGGGTGCTGACGCGCTCCGACGAGGGTCGCGACACGCGCCAGCTCGGTGTGGTGGCGGCCGGCGGCGATTCGGCCACCTACACCGGGGGAAAATGCAACACCTGGGCGGGCGGTCGTCACGGGCCGGGGTACGCGGTGCAGGGGAACATCCTGGCAGGTGAAGAGGTGGTGGCGGCGATGGAGCGCTCGTTCCTCGCGAGCGCCGGGAAGCCGCTCGCCCTGCGCCTGCACGCCGCACTGGCCGCCGGCGACGCCGCCGGCGGCGACAGCCGCGGCCGGCAATCGGCGGCCCTGATCGTGGCCCGTCCGGGCGGCGGCTATAACGGCTTCACCGATCGCGCCATCGACGTGCGCGTGGACGACCACACCGACCCGATCGGCGAGCTCGGGCGCCTGGTCCGGATCGCCCTGGTGAACGACGACTGGAACCGCGGCTGGGCGCTGTTCTCGGTGAAGAAGTACGCCGAGGCGCTGCCGTGGCAGGAGCGCGCGGCGGCGGGTGCTGAGAAGGAGCCGGCCATCCTCCCCGAAGTCCTCTACGACCTCGCGGCGATCCGGCTTGCGGCGGAGGACAGGGCCGGCGCTGTCAAGGCCCTGCAACGCGCCCTGGCGCTCAACCCTAGGCTCAAGGCGCAGGCGGCGAAGGACCACGACCTCGACGCGATGCGGCCGTTGCCGGAGTGATCGAGCGACCCTCCATGCTCCCGAGCAGCTCGACGAGCGGCTTGTCGGCGGCGTCGACCCTGATCAGCCCGGCGCGCGGGTGCTCGAGATCGAGGATCACGCAGATGCTCACCGCCATCATCAGGGCGAACACCGCCATGTGCAGCAGGCTGCGGGCCCGCGCACCCGCCATGGCGTAGCCGACGAGCAGCGCCGGCATCAGCGACAGGCCGACCAGCATGACGTAGATGACCGCCGGCGGATGCATGCGGGTCGCGGCGGTGCGCGCCGCGCCGATGTCGAACATCTGGTTCAGCGCCGGGAGCAGGAGCATCGTCGTGGGCTGCGGGGCGCCCGCGCGCACGGCGGCCACCGCCCGGGCCCAGATGGCGGTCTGCAGCTCGGCGGCGCGCGCCAGCTGCGCCTGCGAGGCCTCGACATCGGGCAGCGACCGGTAGGCGGCGATACGCGCCTCGACGTACGGGGGGAACGAAGCCTGAAGGTCGGCGCGGGCGTCGTCCGGGAGCAGATCGAGCCGCAGCCACGCCGTGCCGATGGCATTGGCCTCCTCGACGATGAGCGCGCGGCGCGCATCGAACCGTATCGCGGCCCCCGAAAAGGTGAAGGCGATCAGCAGCCCGAGAAGCGCGAAATGAGCCCCCTCGACCGCGCCCAGCCCGGGCCGGGCGCCCTCATGGTCGCGGGCCGGCGGCGCGCGCCGAGACGCCGGCCGGCCTCCAGCATCAAGGCCATGCCCGCGCCGAGCGCCAGGGCGAGGAGGACGGAACCGAGGAGAAAGCGCATCGCTGCCGCGGCATCCTACCCCGGGAACGGGCCCGGCGGCGCAAGCGGCCCCCCCCCACCGCAAACGAAAACCCCCTCCCGGAGGGGTCCTCGGGTCGCGAGGACCGGCCCCGGGAGGGGGCGTGATCAGATCCGGCGGGCGCGTCCGGTCAGACGACCGTGGCCGCGACCGCCGGCGGGTGTTCTAGAGGCCCTGCTTGAGCACGGCGCAATTGCCGCCGCCCAGGCCGCCCGTCTCGACGAAGCAGACGCACTGGCCCTGGTTCGGGAAGCGGAACGGTTCGTCGAACCGCGTCCAGTTGCCGTCCTTGCACTGGTTCTTGTCGACCGGCGGGCCGGTGCGCGGATCGCAGGCGTCGCCGATGTGGTCGCGATCGAAGTCGGCCTGGTCGGCGTTGGCCGTGACCGGGCAGTTGTCGGCGCCGTCGAGCACGCCGTCGTTGTCGTCGTCGGCGTCGCAGGCATCGCCCTGAGCGTCGCCGTCGGTGTCGAGCTGGTCGGCGTTGCCGGTGACCGGGCAGTTGTCGGCGCCGTCGAGCACGCCGTCGTTGTCGTCATCCGGGTCGCAGACGTCGCCCTGGGCGTCGCCGTCGTTGTTCGCCTGGTCGGCGTTGGCATCGAACGGGCAGTTGTCGGCGGCGTCGTCGACGCCGTCGTTGTCGTCATCGGGGTCGCAGACATCGCCGAGGTGATCGCCGTCGTTGTCGGCCTGGTCGGCGTTGGCGTCGTCCGGGCAGTTGTCGTCGGCGTCGGCGATGCCCTCGATGTCGGCATCCGCGAACCAGCCGATGTCGCGCATCAACGCCAGCGTCAGATCGACGCCGGTCAGCTGGTGCGTGAGATCGCCGTTGATCGCCGGCTCCATGAGCTGGTTCGGGAAGGCGATCGGGTCCCAGTGCGAGATCGACGACCCGCCCACGACCGGATTCGGGGCGTTCAGCATCGCCCGGCCCATGCCGTCCGCGCCCGCACGCACCGTCGTGTCGATGAGCATGGAGACGTTCACGCCGGTGGCGAGCTGGCCCTTGATGGTGTTGCCGTCCGGCAGCGTGACGCGCACGGAGGAAATGACGATCGTCGGGTCGACGCCGCCCATGGCGGCCGGCGGCGAGCCGACCGCGTTGTCGGCCACGATGACCGCGATCGCCCCGGCGTCCTGGGCGTTCTTGACCTTGACGATGAAGCCGCAGGTGCCGCGATCGACCATGGCGATGTTGCCGGCGACCGCCGCCGCGTTGGTGATCGGCGAGCAGGCGTCGAAGGTGGTCGGGCTGGTCACCGGGATGGCCGGATCGAGCGCCTGGACGACGTTGCCGCTGATCCCGACCGCCGTCAGCGGCGGACCGAAGACCGCCTCACCGACGGCGTAGTTGCCGGCAATCGAGCCGGGGGAGTTCACGCGCAGGTTCGGCACGCCGAACCCGAGCACCGACGGAACCTCGCTCGTGACGGTCGCGCCCTGCCAGACGACCCGGCGCGAGTTGATCGCCGACGCGACGCGCTCGGCGTTGGTCATCTGGTTCCAGGTCTTGCTGGTGGAGGTGTCGAGAAGATTGCGGCCGTAGACGTCGGTGAGACCCGGCTGTCCGGCTGCAGGCGGGATCTGCGAGCCGTTGGTGAGGCTGGCGAACTGCTGGAACCCGACGCCGTGGCCGAACTCATGCAGCAGCACGGTCACCAGGTCGATCTGGCTGCCGTGGTTGTTGTCGAGGCCGAGGTACCAGCCGATCCCGGTCAGGCAGCCGGTGTTGCCGAGGTTGACGTTGAAGCGGGCGCTGATGTCCGGCTGGCCCGGGTTGAGCTCCGCACCGGCGCGCTTGTCCGCCAGGGCCCCGCTGTGCCAGGTGTCGGGGAATGCCGCGCCCGGGTAGGGCGCGATGCTCCCGAAGTTGGCGAAGATGAAGATGGTTCCGGCGCTGCCCAGGGTCGCCGACGTGGCCGTGCAGCTCAACGGATCGAAGTTCGCGCGGATGACGATCGGGACGTTGCTGTCCAGGGTCATGCCCCAGATGTCGGCCGCCGCCTGGAACGCGATCAGGCGCTGCTGGCCGAGGGTCGTCCCGGGGTTGCCGCCGACCGGGGCGACGACCGTCGGGTCGTTGAAGCCTTCGCCCGGGCCGTCATTGTTGAAGATGTTGAGGGTGGCGTTGGCGAAGGCCGGCGCCGCCGGTACGAGCAGGAGGGAGACGACCGCCAGGACGGCCGGAGCGACAAGGGTCTTGAGCATCGTTCGGCGCATGGCTACTCCTTCTCCGCCGCGTTGCGGACGGCCTTGACGGCGGCCTTCTTGTCGGCCGCCCGGTCGCTGCCGGTGTAGGCGGCGTCCGTGGAGGCGGGGGCGGAGCCATTCAGGATCGCCATCGCCTGCGCCGCGTCGTTGACACAGTGCAGCCTCACGCGGCCCTTGCGGTCGACGGTGGCCATGGCGACCTCCTGGAAGGTGTCGTCCAGGTTCACCATCACCCCGCCGCCCGGCAGCTCGGTTACGGGAAGCCCCTCGGTCTCGCGGGTCACGAGATGCTGCAGGGCCGCCGCCAGCGCCTGGGCCTGCTCGGCGGTCGGCTGCTGCACCCGTCCGGTCTTGGGATCGATGGCCACCTGCACGCCGCCGATCGACCGGGTCACCGTCCCGGCCTGCTGAGTCGTCGGCGCCGGCGCCGCCTTCTTCGCGCCGGCCTGCGCCGCGCCGGCCTTCTGGCTGTCGCGCGGCTTCTTGTCGGACGGAGCCCCGACAGCCCCCTGGGCCCCGAGGGTCAGAAGCACCGCGGCGGCGAGAATGCCGGCGATCCCCCGACCCGGACTAACCCCCCTATCGTTCCTTCCGGTCATGGACTGCCCTCCTTAGTGACTGGTGAGTGGAGCAGTGAAACGTGAAGCACCCGGAAACACGGTTGAACGGGCGCCGATCGCCCGCCGAAGATCACACCAAGCGGATTTCTCCTCACGTCATGCGGCTAAATTGGAGCTTGGGCACTTGCCCCCGTATAGACGGGATCGGCCGCCGCTGTCAAGAGGGATTGTCACCGAGCGCCAGGTCGACCCGCGCCGGGGGCCTTGCTGCCCGGAAGCGCCTCGGCTATCGTCGTCGCTCACGAACGGGCAGGTCCGGTCCGTCGAAGGAGGGTGCGTGCTTCGCCGTATCGTTCCGGCCACCGCCGCTCTCGCCGCCGCCGCGTTCGCCCTGCTCGCAGGGGCTGCCCTTGCCGCCGGCGCCACGACCGACACCGCCGGCACCGCGAGCCCCGCCGACGCCGCGCTCGACGCGATGGTCGACACCGAGCGGGCCTTCGCCCGCCTCTCCGCCGAACAGGGGATGCGCGCGGCGTTTCTCGCCTACATCGCCGACGACGGTGTCGGCTTCCAGCCCGGCCCGGTGCCCCTCAAGGAGACGATGCGCAACGCCCCCGAGACACCGCCCGGATTCCGCCTGCTCTGGGAACCGCGCTACGGCGACATCGCGGCGCGCGGCGACCTCGGCTACATCACCGGACCCTTCTCGGTCGAGTCGCCGGCGCCCGACGGCAGCATCCGCCGCCGGCAGGGCTGCTTCTTCTCGGTCTGGAAGGTGCAGAAGGGAGGCGCATGGCGCAACGTGCTCGACATCGGCGTGCGCCTGCCGGAACCGGCGGTCTTCGCCCCGGGCTTCACGCGCGCGCCGCACGCCGGGCGGTTCACGGGGAAGGGATCGGCCGCCAAGGCCACGCAGAGCCTGCGGGACGCCGAGGCCGACTTCAACCGTGCCGCCCACGACACGTCGTTCGCCATCGCGCTCGGCATGGTGCTCGATCCGGCGGCGCGCCTGCACCGCGACGGGCGGGCGCCACTGACCTCCCGCGCGGAGGTGCTGCGCGCCTTCGCCGGCGCCGGACCCCTGGCCGAGGCCGACACCCTGTTCGCCGCGGCCGCCGCGAGCGGTGACCTGGGCTACACCTACGGCCGCTACCTCTTCACCGGCGCCGGCGCCGAGAGCGGCCACTACGCCCGCGTCTGGGTGCGTGACGCGGCCGGCGCCTGGCGGCTGGTGGCCGACATCACCTCACCCGACACCGGCCGGCCCTGATCGCTTCACCGTGCGCGACGCCCGTCGTCGCGAGTAGAATCGGGCCCCGATGCGAGTCCCGCCGATCTTCATTCCACGCGACCAGCGCAGCCGCTACCTCTATCTCCTGCTCTGGCTCGTCGGTTATCTCCTGGCCAGCGCGGTCGCCGAGGAGGCGGGCGGGAAGCTGTGGCTGATGGACCTCCTGTTCATCGGCGTGCTGATGGCGACCCTGAGGGCGGTGAGTCGCACCCCGCGCGAGTTTCAGGCCACGGTCCTCGTCGGCGGGCTGGCGGTGGCCACGGCCCTCCTGGCGCTCGCCTTCCCCGATCCGCACATCCTCGCGGCGCGGGCGATCTTGGGAGCGTGCTTCACCGGGTTCCTCTCGGTCGTGATCCTGCGCGAGGTGCTCCAGGGGGGCACCATCGACGTCGACAAGATCTACGGCGCCGTCTGTGCGTACCTGCTCGTCGGTGTGTGCTGGGCGGGGATCTACTCGTTCCTGGAGCAGATCCGCCCCGGCTCGCTGACGCTGCCGGCGGCCGCGGCCGGCCGCGCCACGGGTTCGCGGGCGGAGCTGTTCCTCTACTTCAGCTTCGTGACCCTGGCGACCCTGGGGTATGGCGACATCCTCCCCACGGTGCCGACGACCCGGACGCTGGCCTGGATGGAGGCGGTCTTCGGCCAGTTCTACATCGCCGTCCTGGTGGCGCGCCTGGTCGGGCTGATCGAGCTCGGCGCGGCGGGTGGCGGTGCTGGCCGCGGCGCAGGCGGCGGCGCCGGGCGCAGGGAGCCATGAGCCGCATCGACCGCGCCCGCCTGCGCGACGCCCTGGCGCGCGAGGAGCGGCGTTTCGCCGACGAGCACCCGCGGGCGCGGGCGCTGCACGAGAGCGCCAGGCGGTCGCTCCTCAACGGCGTGCCGATGAACTGGATGGTGCGCTGGGCCGGCGGCTTCCCGATCGTCGTGGCCGAGGGGAGAGGAGCGCGCTTCACCGACATCGACGGGCACGCGTACGTCGACTTCTGCCTCGGCGACAGCGGCGCCATGACCGGACATGCGCCGCCGGCGGTGGTCGAGGCGGTGGCGGCGCGGATGGCGCGCGGCGCGACCTTCATGCTGCCCACCGAGGACTCCGTCGTCGTGGGCGAGGAGCTGCGCCGGCGGTTCGGGTTGCCCTTCTGGCAGTTCGCGGTCAGCGCCACCGACGCCAACCGCTTCGCCATCCGCCTGGCCCGCCACATCACCGGCCGGCCGAAAGTTCTGGTCTTCAACGGCTGCTACCACGGCACCGTCGACGAGTCGTTCATCACTCTCGTGGACGGCGTGCCGCGGCCGCGGTCGGGGAACATCGGCCCGCCGGTCGATCCCGCGGTGACCACCAAGGTGATCGAGTTCAACGACCTGCCGGCGCTCGAGGCGGCGCTCGCTCCCGGCGACGTCGCCTGCGTCCTGGCCGAGCCGGCGATGACCAACATCGGCATCATCCTGCCGCGCCCCGGCTACCATGACGCCCTGCGCACCCTCGCCCGGAAGACAAGGACGCTGTTCATCTGCGACGAGACCCACACCCTCAGCGCCGGGCCGGCGGGGTACGCCGGCGCGCACGGGTTGCAGCCCGACATCCTGACGCTCGGCAAGGCGATCGCGGGCGGGGTGCCGGCGGCCGTGTACGGCATGACCGCGGAGGTGGCGGAGCGCGTGCGACCGCGCATCAAGGACGACGAATCGGACGCCGGCGGCATCGGCGGAACGCTCGCCGGCAACGCCCTGGCGATGGCGGCGATGCGCGCCACGCTCGAGACGGTGCTGACCGAGACGACCTTCGCCGAGACCATCGCGCGCGCCCGTCGCTGGGCCGCGGGGGTCGAGGAGGTCATTCGCGAGACCGGACTGCCGTGGCACGTCGTGCGCCTCGGCTGCCGCGCCGAATACTGGTTCAGCCCCACGCCGCCCGCCAACGGCGGCGAGGCGGCGGCGTCGATCGACCACGACCTCGATCGCTACATGCACCTCGCCGCGCTCAACCGCGGTATCTTGATGACCCCGTTCCACAACATGGCGCTCATCGCCCCGGGGACGACGGAGGCCGACATCGACCAGCACACGCAGGCGTTCAGGGAGAGCGTCGCGGCGGTGATCGCATGACCGCCGGCGCCAGGACCGTCCTCGTCCTCGGCGCCGGCGCGCAGGGGAACGTCGTCGGCACCGTGCTGTCGCGCGCTCCCGACGTCGGGCGGATCGTCCTGGCCGATCGCGACCTTGCCCGGGCCGCGGAGACCGCCGCCAGCATCGGCGGCGACAAGGTGCGCCCGGCGCGCGCCGACGTCACCGCGGTCGACGAAACCGCCGCGCTGATGCGGGCGGGCGAGTTCGACCTGGTGGTGAACGTCGCCCCGCCGCAGTTCATCCCGCAGGTCATGAAGGCGGCGCTCCTCGCCGGGCGCAACTACCTCGACCTGTCGTCGGTGTACCTGTACGAGATCGACGGCCTGCCGTACGAGCAGATGCAGGACGCCGCCGCCTGGGCCGCCTCCGGCCGCACCGCGCTCATCAACGCCGGCAGCGCCCCCGGCCTGACCAACATCATGGCGCGCGAGGG